>Ga0209694_1000530_pt1 | contig 59713 bp, 54 predicted proteins | sample GluameincwithD2O_FD_187499 | JGI IMG/M metagenome (GOLD analysis project Ga0209694, IMG submission 187499) | Mouse cecum microbial communities from Vienna, Austria - Glucosamine amended microcosms incubated with D2O (SPAdes) (version 2) | ecosystem: Host-associated > Mammals > Digestive system >... | reverse complement strand
TTTTTCAAGGCATAGTACCCGCTATGTCCAATGTTTATGTCCATTTTTCTCAAATTTCTTTTCCTGCACGATATTCAGTTGTCAATTTTCAGTTAGAATCACATTCATTGAGATTCCGAGAAGTTATAAACGACTCTACCTTCGGAGCCTTCTCATGCATCAGCCAGCAGGATACCTTGTGTGTATCGCTAAGAACCGTCTCCTTAGGCTTACATTCTTTACAGATAGGCATACAGTACTCGCATCTGTCTGCGAACGGACAGTGATTCAGCGGAAGCAGCAGATCCGGCGGCGTCCCGCCAAGGGCGTAGAGTTCTTCTTTGGATTCGCTGCCAAGCCTCGGCACAGACCGAAGCAGCGCCCAGGTATATGGATGCTTGCTCTCGTTAAAGATCTCTTTCGTCGTTCCCCGCTCTACTACCTCTCCGGCATACATCACCTGGATACGGTCCGCAAAATTAGCCACAACGCCCAGGTCATGGGTAACCAGGATGATCGCCGTGTTCATCTTGGTCTTTAACTCCATCATCAGATCCATGATCTGCGCCTGGATCGTTACATCCAGTGCCGTCGTAGGTTCATCTGCGATCAGCACGTTCGGGTTACATGCCAGGGCAATGGCGATCATGACTCTCTGGCGCATACCGCCGGACATCTCATGGGGATAATTATCGATACGTTTCTCCGGGCTTGGGATATTGACCAGCTTGAGCATATTGACGGCTTCTTCCTTTGCCGCCTTCTTATCAAGCTTCTTATGGATCATCAGACTCTCCATGATCTGGTTGCCCACCGTCATCGTCGGATTCAGGGAAGTCATTGGATCCTGGAAGATCATGCCCACTTCATCCCCGCGGAACTCACACAACTCCTTCTCACTCATCTTCAGTACGTCTTTTCCGTTACAGATGATCTTCGACTCCGGCTTGATCACTGCAAAAGGCGGTTTCAAGAGACGGAGGATCGATTTTGCCGTAACCGTCTTGCCACATCCGGACTCTCCTACGAACGCAAGCGTTTCTCCTTTACTAAGTTCAAAGCTTACGCCGCGCACAGCCTTTACCTCTCCGGCATATGTATTAAAGGAAACATTCAAATTGTCAACTTCTAATATTTTATCTTTTTCCATATCCGTCTCTCCTATTTTCGTAATTTCGGATCCAGTGCATCCCGAAGGCCGTCGCCCAGCAGCGTGAATGACAGCATAGTAAGGGCGATCATCAGTGCCGGGAACAAAAGCTGGTAAGGGTAGAACATGAAGTTCTGCTGTGCCGCCGAAGCGAGCGCGCCCCAGCTTGTTGACGGCGGCTGGATTCCAAGTCCTACATAACTTAAGAATGCTTCTGAGAAAATATATCCCGGAATATCAAAGGTAATGGCAACGATGATCATTCCGATCGTATTCGGTATCATATGCTTTAATATGATCTTAATAGGAGCAACACCCAGCGCATTGGCCGCCAGTACATATTCCTGCGACTTAAGCTGCAGCATCTGGCCGCGTACAAGCCTTGCTATTCCGCACCACCCGGTAAGCGTCAGGGCGACCAGCATGGTTCCAAGGCTCTTGCTGTCTGTTACGACCGAGATCAGGATAACGATGATCAGGTACGGAATACTTAAGAGTACCTCTACGATACGCATCATGATATCGTCCACCGCTCCTCCGAAATATGCGGCGATTCCGCCGTAAATACTCCCCACAACACTGGCGATCACAGCGCCTAAGATACCGATGATGATAGAGACACGTCCCGCCTGCCATACTCTGGCAAAAAGATCTCTGCCCAGATCATCTGTTCCAAACCAGTGCTCCGCGCTTGGTCCCTGATTGATCGCATCAGAATCTATCTGTTCAAATTCATAACCGCTGATCGCAGGACCAAAGATAATGAAAAAGATCAGTATCAGAAGAATGATCAGCGCCACAAACGCTACTTTATTCTCCCGAAGCCTTCTCCACGCGTCTCTCCAGTAACCGATCCGAGGCCTTGACGGTGCTTCCGCATCTTTATCTATTCCGATGATCTTGAATTTCTCATCAGGTATATTTTCCATCATATCTGTCACATCATGGTTCACCAACATCTGCTCTTCCTCCTACTTCACACGAATTCTCGGGTCCATAAGACTATACGCGATATCCACTATAAGCTGTACGAATACAAACAGCGCGGCCGCAAAGATCGTTGTACCGATGATCATCGTATAGTCTCTGTCATTGATTGAATTGATATAGTAGAAACCAAGTCCCGGGATACCGAAGATCTTCTCCACTACGAAAGAACCGGTGAAGATACCGGACACCTGTCCCACCAGAAGTGTCATACATGGAAGGAATGCATTCTTAAGGACATGCTTTTTGACCACGTTAAATCTGCTGACGCCCTTTGCCTCTGCCGTGAGGATGTAATCCTGTCCCATGACATCCAGCATGTTGGATTTCACATATCGTGCATATGTCGCTATAGTTCCAAAACTCAGTACAATGATCGGAAGCACGATATTCTTCCAGCTTCCCCATCCCGTTGTCGGAAGCACCATCAGCTTCACGCTGAAAATGTACTGAAGGACGGATGCCAGGACAAAGACAGGCACCGTAATCCCAAGGATCGCAATAAACATGACAATATAGTCCGGCCACTTATTCTTATTAAGGGCAGCGACGATCCCCAGAAGGATACCGATGATAAGACCTACAACCAGCGCCATTCCGCCGGGTTTTGCAGATACCGCGGAATTGGTCATCAGCGTGTCTGTAACCTCGCGCCCCGGATATCTTAAAGACTCCCCCATCTCTCCTTTGGTGAGCAGATTCTTCATGAAGATCACATACTGCTCCGGAGTCGATTTATCCAGTCCATATTTTTCATAATAATTCTCTCTTGTCTGTTCCGGGAGATTCCTCGCCATATGCGCGAGAGGATCTCCGGGGATACTGTGCATCAGAAAGAATGTTGCCGTTATGACGATAAACAGCGTGATCAGCATATATCCGATACGCTTTATGATAAATTTTGCCATCTCTTCTCTCCCTTTTTCGTTCTGATTTCTTCTGTTCCCTTTCGGACGGGCTTTGCCCGGCAAAGTACAAAAAAAGATACCATCGCCTGGAAGCAGGCGACGGTATCTTCATGCTACCTATCTTCCTTCAATGTATACATACTTCAATCCAGAAGTAGATGTGAACTTCTCGTCCACATTCTTTACATAGCTGTAGCGGAATATATGCTGCATCTCATTGACAAGCGGACAGATATTGCATCCCTCGTTGAACAGGATCTGCTCTGCCTGGGAATAAAGGTCTACTCTCTTCGCCTCATCCATCTCTTTTCCTGCCTGATCGATCAATGCATCGAACTCCTCGTTCGACCAGCCTGTCGGGATATTGCTGGAATTCTCTGTGGTAAACAGGGAGATCATGGACATCGGGTCGTCATAATCCGTACTCCAGGTCATGTTAGCCATCTGGTACTCGCCGCTGTTAGTCTTCTGCTGGAAAGTGGACCACTCGTTGAAATCCAGTTCAATATTGACGCCCAGAACGTCTTTGTACTTCTGCTGAACATATTCTCCGTAATTACGCGCCCACTGGGTTGTCGCGCTCAGAGAATATTTTACCGTGATCTTGGAAGGATCGCTTCCCAGTCCCAACTCGTCCATTCCTTTAAGAAGCAGCTCTTTCGCGTCCTCTTCCTTCGCTATCTTCTCAAGCGGAGCCTCTACCTGATCCCGGTAATCGCCAAGCTCTCCTGTGGAAACTGCCTGCGGAACCCACCAGTACGCCGGGATATGCATATCCTGATAGATCGTCTTCGCCATATCCTCTCTGTCAACGGCAAGTACGAATGCCTTGCGCACATTCAGGTTGCTGAACAGTTCGTCATTCACATTGAAGAAATCAAAACGCATGGAAGGAATCACTGCATCGATTCTGTCCACACCTTCTTTTTTGTCAAAACGATTCACCCATTCCTCCGTACCCGTAGAACACCAATCCAACTGACCGCTGTCAAAGGAGTTGAACACAGCCGTCTCATCATTGATGATCGCATAATTAATCTTATCAAGCTTCACATTTTCTGCGTCCCAATAATTCTCATTCTTCACCAGCTTAATCTCGGAATTATGCGTCCAGCTCTCAATCTTAAAAGGCCCGTTCCCAACGAAATTCTCAGCCTCTGATCCATAAGTCTCTCCATACTGCTCCACGAAATCCTGACGCACCGGATAACATGCCCTCGTATCGGTCAGCGACATAAAATATGGGGTTGGAGCTTCCAGGGTGATCTCCAGCGTCTTATCATCGACTGCTTTCACACCAAGTTCCTCCACAGAAGCTTCTCCGTTCACTACCTTGCTTCCGTTCTTGATGAAGCTGGCTGTAAAGAATGAGTTCGGGGAACCTGCGTCCGGGTTCAATGTCTGCGTAATACCATAAGCATAGTCTGCCGCTGTTACTTCCTGACCGTCAGACCACTTATTGTCACGGATCTTGAATGTCCATACGGTGCCGTCTTCATTAGACTCCCAACTCTCGGCGCCCGCCGCCTCCCTTACCTGCTCTCCGTCCTTTTCAACCAGACGTGTCAGCGGCTCCATGGTGTTGATCAGGATGCCTCGGCTGTAATTGTCATTTCCTTTGATGGAATCGAGTGTGGAAGGCTCTGTCTGAAGATAAGTATTATAATACTGCTCTTCTCCGCCGCCGGATTTTCCGGACCCTCCGCCCGATCCTCCATCGCCTTTTCCGCCGCACGCTGCAAGCGATAATACCATCGTCGCTGCCAGCAATGACGCAACTAATTTCTTTTTCATAAATAAGCCTCCTTAATTATGTATTTTGTTTTTGATATATATTTTTTCTATATATATCATTGTCTTTGTCTATTATAGCAAATACTTTATTTTTTTGATAGTACATTATAGAAAAGCATGCAATTTTGTAAAAATTGCATACTTATCACCAGAGTATTTACTACATAATTACCAAAAACCAAGGGGCGGTCACTTTAAAACTTCTTTCCCTTATTATTCCGACAGACAACAAGCAAGTTTGCAAACAGCACGGATAACAAAAAGCAATTAAAAAGACACAGGAAACCCTGTGCCAATTAAAGTAAACACTATATTACAGTTGTTGATCCTTTCTAATGAAAAAGCCCGCCGAACTCCTCCCCTATAATCCCTTCATCCTTGTCTCCTTCAATCTTGATCGCCGATGAAAGCATATTGATAAGCGCCATCGGCGTCGAAGCAGTATTCATGAACATCCTGGTGGTAGTACGCGCGGTCAGCAGAGCATCTGAGACCTTCGCCACCCCCGATGACTTCCGGTCTGATATCCCTAGCACGAATGCACCCTTTCTCTTTGCATATCTTGCCACCTGCTCCGTCATAAAATAGTAATCCGGGAATGATATCGCCACCAGCAGAGTGTCCGAATCCAACGCCGGAAGGACGGAATAAACACTCTCGTTCAGCTCTGTATTCACTATCATGGATGCAATCTGCGTTCCGGCAAGATTCGAGGCAAGCCACTGGCACAGGATATGTGACAGCCCTCTTCCGCAGAGTATAATCTTCGAATACTTCAGAAACAGCCTCGCGGTCTCGAGCAGATAACCGCTTTCAAAACTCCCCGCATACTCATCCATAAGTCCCTTTTCTTCCATACAGATCTCTCTGAGTAATTGCTCTTTATTATTCAGTTCATATTGCGGGACGGAGCTGCTGAAATACTCATTCTTCTGATAGATATCTATTCTCTGATTTATATTGCTGTACTTCCGGACTTCATATTTCATCTCATTAAAACTGTTATATCCCAACGCCTTACATGTATTTAGAATCGTAATCTCCGTCACTCCAAGCTCCTTGCTCAATTCCCTCAGAGTGATGAATGTCATGGTATCGATATTTTCCTTGATATAATCTGAAATCTGCCTCTGCTTCTTCGTCATAGACGGATAATGTTCTTCAATCCGCATTATTATATCCATATCCCGTTCTCCTCCTGTCTTATGCATATACGCTTTTTCCGTCCATAACACGATCTGTCTAATAGAACAACTAAAAAAAATTATACTATTTTTTTTTATTTTTCGCAAGAACTCTTGCACAATTTGCCTTTTACATATATTATAGTATTTACTATAATAGCTGTTTTTCACAAAGACAAAGGAGGATTTTCTATGCAAAACTATATTTTAGAACAATTAAAGGCGCTTACAGCTATCCCAAGCCCAACCGGATACACCGGCCAGGTTACGGCTTATCTGTCTGAACAGATACGTGCTCTTGGATATGAACCTCGGATGTCCAACAAAGGAAATGTAAGCGTTGTCCTGGGCGGTGAAGGGAACCCTCTTGTACTGGCGGCACATGTGGATACGCTTGGAGCTATGGTCCGGGAGATCAAGGACAACGGACGCATCCGTCCGACAACCATCGGCGGACATCAATGGGATACCTGCGACGGAGAGAACTGTACCGTACATACCAGGAACGGACAGGTCTACACCGGCGTTGTATTGAATACGGAGCCGTCCGCCCATGTAGCAGATGAGAAGAAGGAGAAGAAGGAAGTGAACATGGAGATTCTTCTGGATGAAAATGTAGACTCTAAGGATGATGTGAAAAAACTTGGAATCCAGAACGGCGACTTTATCGCTATGGATCCGCGTACCGTTGTGACCGCCAGCGGCTACATCAAGAGCAGATTCTTAGATGACAAGCTGTCTGCCGCCATCCTTCTCGGTCTGGCGAAGACGATCAAAGAAGAAGGTATCACGCTAAACCGCAGGCTCACCCTGATATTCACTACTTATGAGGAAGTCGGACACGGCGCATCCTTTATTCCTTCTGATACGAAGGAGATGCTCTCTGTCGATATGGGATGTGTCGGAGATGGCCTTGAGTGTACGGAGCGTATGGTCTCCATCTGTTCCAAAGATTCCGGCGGTCCTTACGATTATGAGATTACATCCCGTCTTATCTCACTTGCGAAGGAAAACGGATTAGGCTACGCGGTTGATATCTATCCGCACTATTCATCCGACGTAGGCGCTTCATTGAAGGCCGGCTATGATATCCGCCACGGACTGATCGGACCCGGCGTGTATGCTTCTCATAACTATGAGCGTTCACATACGGATGGCGTGATGAATACTTACAAGCTTCTTAAAACGCTTATTACACAGTAACATATATCATCCCCGGCAGTTCGGAGCGCTTCTTCTCCTAAGCTGACATGAAAGGGGATGCTTAACGGAGGCTTAGGCTCGAATGCATTCTTTCGAGCCTAAGCCGTAGTCAGTCGTTAACTCACCGAAGTACTGCCCAGTCTTTGTCAGGGAGGGCATCTTAAAGATTCTTAAATACAGCCTTTCTCTGTACAAATTCCGTGTAGTACCGGAAGCCGCAGCTTTTCAATATCTCCGGAACCTTATGGAAATCATATGCAACATGCTCCGGCTTATGGGCATCCGCCCCCACTGTGATGATCTCCCCGCCAAGCTCCCGGTAACGCCTCAGAACGTCCTTATGCGGATGTGCGTAGGGCAGGCCGTATTTCAGCCCTGCGGTATTCAGTTCAATCCCTTTCCCATGCCCGATCAGATACCGCAGGATCTCGTCTATGATATCTGCGAATCTTCTATAAGAATATTCTTCTTCCTTGTGCATCCCATAACGCGTCACATAATCCAGATGCCCAAGCACGTCAAAGTCCTCCACTCTCCGGATGTTCTCATACGTCTCCGCAAAGGTCTCCTCATAAGCGTCTGCATCGCTTCGTCCTTCATAGAACTCCTTATAATATGGATCCATGGACTTAACGACATGGACGGAACCGATCACAAAATCAAAAGGCTTCTGTCTGACATAATCCCGGTAATATTCCCCCAAATGCGGCTGTAAACCGATCTCAACACCGATCCGCACAGGAATCTTTAAGCGGTATTTCTCCTGCAGATCTTTCATCCGGTCAAAATACCGATCCACATCAAAGGTCCATTTGTTTCCTTCACTTGCGTAATCTTTATCCTCATGGTCCGTAAAGCAGACCGCATCCAGATTCTTTGCGATCGCACTCTCTATCATAGCTTCCGGATCCGCCTCTGAATCCGGCGAAAATTGCGTATGCATATGACAATCCGACAACATTGCCTCATTCCTCCTTAACCTGTTACACTCGTTACACTGCTCCGATGATCGTACCCCCTCCAAGCACGTACTCCCCGTCATAAAGCACCAATGCCTGTCCAGGGGTAACTGCCCGCTGCGCTTCCTCGAACACGCACAGGATCTCGTCCGCCCCCGTCTTCCTTACCCTGCACCAGGCGCCCTTATGATTATAACGAATCTTCGCCCATACTCTTTTCTCCTCCGGAAGATCCTCCACCGACATGAAATTCACCCGATCTGCCCTTACTTCATAAGACAGGGATTCTTCATAAGTCCCGACCACAACCTCGTTGGTCTCGGGACATATCTCAAGGACAAATACCGGATGTCCAAGCGCCAGTCCCAATCCTTTGCGCTGTCCCACCGTGTAATGTATGATTCCTTTATGCTTTCCGACCACCGTACCGTCGCGCAGGATAAAATTCCCTGGTTCTAACCTGTGATCCCCGCCCGTCTCACTGCTGACATCCACATACCGCGTAATATAAGACGCATAATCCCCGTCCGGCACAAAACAGATATCCTGGCTGTCCGGCTTATCCGCTGTCCGAAGCCCGATGTCCCCCGCCAGCTTCCGGATCTCATCTTTCGTATATTCTCCCACCGGCATCAAGGTGCGTGAGAGCTGCTCCTGCGTCAGGTTATAGAGCGCATAGGTCTGATCTTTGTTATGATTCTTAGAGGTCCGCAGAGCATATCTTCCGTTCGGCAGACGGTCGATCCTGGCATAATGCCCGGTTGCAATATAATCCGCACCGATCTTCATGCTCCTCCCAAGAAGCGACTCCCATTTTACATAGCGGTTACAGGCAATACAAGGATTCGGCGTCCGTCCGTTAAGATATTCGTCTACAAAATAATCAATCACACTCTCCTTGAATTCCGCCCTGAAATTCATCACATAATAAGGAATCCCTAGGGATGCCGCCACCCTTCTTGCATCCTCCACCGCTCCAATGCCGCAGCATCCGCCCTGTTCTTCCTTCGCGGTCTCCTCTTCCTCCTGCCAGATCTGCATGGTGACGCCTGTCACATCATATCCCTGCTCCTTTAACAGCCAGGCTGCCACGGAGGAATCTACCCCTCCGGACAGCCCGACCACAACCCTTTTCTTATCCATGCTCTCTCCTAATATTCCTCTTCTTCCTCTTCCTCGCCTTCGTGGATATCAGACTTCGGCTTCTCAAGCCCCTCGATCTTGATATCATTTTTCTCTGCATAATCCCACAGTGCCGCATGGATCGCTTCCTCTGCCAGCAAGGAACAGTGCACCTTCACCGGCGGCAGCCCGTCTAACGCCTCCATAACAGCCTTATTCGTCACCTGCAGCGCATCGTAGATGGATCTGCCCTTTACAAGCTCTGTTGCCATGCTGCTCGTTGCAACGGCGGCGCCGCACCCAAAAGTCTTAAACTTCACGTCGCGGATGATCTGACTGTCGTCAATATCCAGGTAAATACGCATGATATCGCCGCATTTCGCATTTCCTACCGTCCCTACTCCGCTGGCGTCCGCAATCTCTCCTACATTCCTTGGATGCTGGAAATGGTCCATTACTTTTTCTGTATACATTCTTAAATTTCTCCTTTCTTCTTAAGAAAATCCTCATAAAGCGGTGACATATCCCGAAGCCTGCCCACGATCTCCTTCAAACAGTCAACCACATAGTCGATCTCTTCCTCCGTCGTCTCTTCTCCCAACGTCATCCGAAGCGAGCCGTGGGCGATCTCATGGGGAAGCCCGATGGCAAGCAGCACATGGGATGGATCCAACGATCCGGACGTACACGCCGATCCACTGGAAGCACAGATCCCCTTGCCGTCAAGCATGATCAGAAGAGACTCGCCTTCCACGAACTGAAAACTTACATTCACATTATTCGGAAGCCGGTCTGCCTTATGCCCGTTCAGACGGCAATATGGGATCTCTTCCATGATCCGGGAGATCATATGATCCCTCAGACGGCTCTCCTTCTTCCCCCGTTCTTCCATCGTAGCCGCCGCGCGCCGAACCGCCGTTCCAAGCCCTATGATCCCCGGGACATTCTCCGTACCTGCGCGGCGCTTTCTCTCCTGCGCTCCGCCATGCACGAAAGAACGGATCTTGACGCCCCTGCGGATATATAAGAATCCGATGCCCTTCGGCCCGTTCAGCTTATGTCCGCTGGCGCTCAGCATATCAATGTGGCATTCATCCACCTGGATCGGTACTTGCCCAAATGCCTGAACCGCATCCGTATGGAAAAGAATCCCATTCTCATGGGCAATCTCTCCGATCTCCCGGATCGGCTGGATGGTCCCGATCTCATTATTCGCATACATGACCGAGATCAGGATCGTGGAAGGACGGATCGCCTTTTTCAGATCCTCAAGCGATACCTTGCCGTCTTCATCCACGTCCAGATACGTCACCTCGAATCCTCTTTTCTCCAGATACTCCGCCGTATGAAGGATAGCGTGGTGTTCGATCTTCGTCGTAATAATGTGGTTTCCTTTATCGCCGTACGCCTCTGCCGCAGCCTTAAGCGCCCAGTTATCTGACTCTGAGCCTCCCGCAGTAAAATAAATCTCATTCCCCTTCGCTCCCAGCGCCTCAGCGATCACATCTCTCTGTTCGCTGATCGCCTCCTTGTTCCCCGACGCGAAACTATATACACTGGATGGGTTGCCGTACTTCTCCGTAAAATACGGAAGCATTGCCTCGACTACCTCCGAAGCGGTCTTCGTTGTTGCCGCATTATCCAGATAAATCATTTTCTTCATCTCTTTTCTCCTCCTGTCACTCGTCTGATCTTCCATCTATGCATTACATTCCGGATTCTCAAGCTCACCCTCCGGATTCATGATCCTGCTCTCCCGAACCAGTTCGTCCAACATCATCTTATCTACGGTCTCATTGATGCTCTCATTGATCTTCTGCCATACATACTTTGTCACGCATCCACCCGACGCCGTACAACCCTTTTCGGAATAAAAAGCCGCGCATTTAACCGGCTCAAGGCTCCCTTCCAACGCGCGCAGCACGTCTCCCACGGAGATCTCGCCCGCACTTCTTGTCAATATATAACCGCCTGTCGCGCCGCGGATACTCTGCACAAGCCCTGCTTTCCTCAAAAGCCCCATTAGCTGCTCCAGATACCGCTCTGAGATATCCTGTCTCGCTGCGATACTGCTGATGGATACCGGCTCTTCTTCACTGTACCTGGCAAGGTCGATCATTGCCCGAAGCCCGTATCTTCCCTTCGTAGAGAGTTTCACATACTCACCTTCTCCTCTAATCCCTAGCAAATTACTAGGATATTTTCCTATGTTAGAATAGCACTGCTTTTTTGTTCTGTCAAGCCGTCTTTTTGAATATGTATAAATAAATACCAACCAGGAGTACACTATGTCTCGCAAGCAAGCAATCATCAAAGGTACTTTTATCTTAACATTTACCGGATTCGCTACCCGGTTCATGGGATTCTTCTATCGCATCTTTCTAAGCCACACCTTCGGAGAGGAAGGAGTCGGACTATATCAGCTTATCTTTCCGGTCTACGCCTTATGCTTCTCCCTCACATCGGCAGGCATCGAACTTGCGCTGTCGCGCTGTGTCGCCACACGCACAACGAAGGGAAACCAAAGAGAGGCAAAAGAGCTTCTATATACTGCTCTCACCCTCACCGTCACTATTTCTGTATTGGTAATCTTACTCTTACAGAAATACTCGGTCTTCATATCCGAACATTTTTTACACGAACCACGCTGTGCCGGGCTGCTTGTCATCCTCTCCTATGCCTTTCCGTTCGCGTCGGTTCACAGCTGTATCTGCGGATATTATTTCGGACTGAAGCAGACGGGGATTCCTGCCGTCTCTCAATTTCTGGAACAGACGGCGCGGATCTTAAGCGTCTTTCTGCTCTATTTATATGGACTTAGGCACGGGATCCAATTCGGCATCTCCATCGCCGTTGCCGGTCTGGTCGCAGGAGAATGTATCTCTTCTCTCTTCGTCCTGCGCGCCCTGCTTGGGAAAGGATATGGCAGGATCTTATCAAGAATACCTCTTCACGGATGTCTCAGGCATGCCCGCGAACTGCTTTCCCTCTCCATACCGCTTACGGCAAGCCGTGTACTGCTGAATCTCCTGCAAAGTGTAGAGGCAGTATCGATCCCGGTTAAATTGCAGGCTTTTGGCATGTCTCTGTCCCAGTCTCTCGGCACTTACGGTGTCTTGACCGGTATGGCGCTGCCTTGTATTCTCTTTCCCTCCGCCATCACCAACTCCGTATCGACCATGCTCCTTCCTGCGGTAGCGGAGATACAGGCTCTCGACCGCCGGCATGAATTGACCGATCTGATACATAAGGTAACCTATTCCTGCATTTTTCTGGGCAGCATCTGCTGCGTGAGCCTGTTATGCTTCGGAAAATGGATCGGCGCCATCTTATTTCACAGTCCGGCGGCAGGCGATTACATCATCACTCTTGCATGGATCTGCCCGTTCCTGTACACGAACCACACGCTGATCAGTACGATCAACGGCATCGGAAAGACAACGCTGTCCTTCTGCATCAATTCCGCCAGCCTGAGTATCCGGATCGCCGCCGTATTCTTTCTGATCCCTGCCATAGGTATCAAAGGCTATCTGTGGGGGCTCCTTGCAAGCCAGATCTGCGTCTTCTTGTTCTGCCTTGTATACTTAGAATATTATCTGCACAAAAAAAGATAATATTTATACTGGACACAACAGATAAATTTCTTTAAAATAATATTCGAATAAATAAAGGAGATTTTCTTGAAATGCGAATGAAAAAAAGACTGACATTATTCCTGATCCTATTTGCCGTAATCCTTTGCACCGCCGGATGCCAGAAGGTCATGATACAAAAGACATCGAAAGAATCCACGGTCACTGCCGCCAAAATACCGGCAAAAGAAGTTCCAGCCGCAAGCGAGCCTTCTGCCGGGGACCCCGGATCCATATCTTATATCCAATGCCAGAAAGACGGCAATGTGGACGACGCCCTCATAGATATCGTGAACCAGCAGCTCTCCCTCCTTCCGGCGAATCTTCACAATGCGTTCGTCCAGGATAGCTGGTCGATCTATGTAACGGACATAAATATCGGCGAGACTTACTATAAAGGGCAATTCAGCCAGGTCATGGCGACGACAAACTATGAAGAACAGCGGATCCTGATCGAAGCAAGACGAAGCGCCGCCTATGAGTCTCCCCTCCATGAGATCGGGCACTGGTTCGATTATTATGTGGGACTTCCTTCTTACTCGGAAGCATTCGCCGCAGTCTATGCAGCAGAAGGCGACGTCTTTATCCGTTCTTATGGTTCCTCTTGTATAAGAGATGCATTGGAATTCTTTGCCGAAGGGTTCTGGCAGTATATCATTGATCCGGACAGACTGAAAAGCGTATGCCCGGGATTGTATCATTTTATACATGATCAATACTGTCAATTATGTGCCAGGATCGCCGCCTTTCAGCTGCCAGAGGATCAGAGGGTCTTCAAGAAGAGTTCCATGATAATGGGGTTGACGTAACACTCCAGGAGGACTCCTACGGCAAGGAACAATGCCGTACTGACCATCTTAGACAGATTCCATTGTGAATCCGGATAGGTAAAGAGATACCACAGCAGGATCAGATATCCTGCGATATAGAATACCAGATGCGGTGCGAGCGCGATCAGGCACAGGATCAGCCCCTTGATCCCCATCTTAAGAACTGCTGCCGTCATGATCATCCCACCGCAGAAGCCTGTCCAGATCAGGAAACCCGCTACCACTCCTCTTCGAAGCTTCGTACATCCAAGCGCCGCAACCAGTATTGCCGGCATGACCCGGATCCTTACAATATACCACAGGTATTCCGGCATATTGATCTCTTCCTGGCTGTATTGGTTCAGGAAAAATTCATTAAAAATACCCATTGACGCAATATGGTCTTTTGACATCAGATTCGCATAAATGATTCCGATCAAAAAACCCAACATACAAAACAGAGCCAGAAATCTCCGATTCTCCTGTATCTTCACAACAATTCCTCCCTTTGTCAAGATACTTCATTATATGCTGGGTAATCTATTTTATTCTATCCATATCAAACAATTAAGAGCAAATCTCCGTCACCGCACATAACGGGATTCATAAGCCAGGATCGCGGCGATCGTCTTGGAATCCTCGATCTTTCCTGAGAAGATCATCTCTTTCAGTTCTTCTAATGTATATGCTTTTACGTCAACAAATTCATCCTCATCCAGATGCTGGCAGGAAGGGATCAGATTCCTCGCAACAAAAATCTCTATCTTCTCATTACAGAAAGCCACCGTTGTACGCAATGAAAGAAGCCACTCCAGTTCCTCCGACCGGTATCCCGTCTCCTCTTCCAGTTCTCTTCGCGCACATTCTATTCCCGGTTCACCGGGCTGATCAAGCTTTCCCGCCGGGATCTCAAGAGTCATGCGCTCCAATGCATTGCGGTACTGGCTGACCATCAAGATCCTGCCGTCTTCCATGACCGGCACAACGGCAGCCGCTCCGTCATGACGGATAAAATCCCACTTTGCGGTATTCCCGTTGCTAAATTCCATATGGTCCTTATATACTTCCAGAATGGTTCCCTGATAAACCAGTTCTCTCCCTACGCGTTTTACTTCATCACTCATAATTATGTCTTCCGCCTTTCCTTCTTGTATATCTTGTTATACCATACTTTTCCTCTGCCGAAAACCCCCAAAGTTCCATCTACATTTCAAGGTCTAGCGTGCCGCTTCATAGATCCTCATGATATCCTCTTTCCCCAATGCCTTTACACACCCTACCGTGCGTCTGCCGAAGAAGGTGCATTTCTCGGCAAGTTCTTCGATCTGCGCATCTGTGACCTCTACGCCAAGCGCCTTGATAGATGTCGGCATATCTACGGAACGATAGAATTCTTCCATTGCGGCTATGCCCTTAAGCGCAGTCTGCTCTTTCTCCTCTCCGTGCGGGATCTGCATTACATTCTCGGCAAACCGTACAAAACGATCTATGCTGTCCCGATAGACATATCTCGCCCAGCTTCCCCAGACTGCCGCCAGTCCCGCACCGTGAGCCACATCGAACATACCGCCTAATTCATGTTCGATCTGATGAGACGCCCAGTCTCCGCCGTCTGTTCCGCACCCGGTGAGTCCGTTATGAGACAGGCTTCCCGCCCACATCACTTCTGCGCGCGCCTCATAATTCCGCGGATCTTCCTTCAGGATCCTTGCATTCTTGATCACCGTGCGCATCAATGCTTCACTGATACCGTCCGTCATCTCCATGTTCTCCCCATGGTTCAGATAGCGTTCCATCGTATGCATGAGAATATCCACACAGCCGCACTGCGTCTGGTAATCCGGCAGCGTATAAGTCAGCTCCGGATTCATCACCGCGAATCGGCATCGGCATTTGTCATTGCTGTATCCGCGTTTCAGCCAGCCATCCTCATTGGTAATAACAGAAGAATCGCTCATCTCACTCCCTGCCGCCGCGATCGTGAGTATGATTCCGATGGGAAGGCATGCTTTTGGCTCGCGCCTGCCGTCATAGAAATCCCACACATCCCCCTCATTTGCAGCCCCGTACCCGATCGCTTTTGACGAATCAATAACGCTGCCGCCGCCAACTGCAAGGATGAAATCCACTCCCTCTTTCTTACACAGCTCGACGCCTTCTCTCACCAGGGACAGATGGGGATTCGGCACGACTCCGCCAAGCAGCACATAGGCAATCCCTTCTTCTTCCAGCGACCTGCACACTCTGTCCAGTAATCCTGACTCTTTCGCGCTGTTTCCTCCGTAATGCAGCAACACCTTTTTACAGTTCTGCTCTTTCACCAATCTTCCTGCTTCCTTCTCCGCCGCCTTGCCAAATACAACTCTGGTAGGCGTATAATATTCAAAATTATGCATAATTCTTACCCTTTCCTTCTCTTAATATTCTTTTTATCTTCATCTGCAGCAGGCTTCATGGCGCCGGCATTCGCCGGAATGAAACACATCTGCATTCCTGCAACAAAGGAATCCCCCAACCCTATGGTGGTCTTCGGCATCTCCAGATATCTTGACGGAACCAACACTGTCTTATATTCGGAATGATAGTTCTCCAGCTCCTTTGCAAATGCAAGCCCCGCACTGCTCAGTGCAAGCCCCAACGTCTCCTCACAGTCGCAAAGACTTCCATATCTTCCGGTTCTTGCCCTGGTCCCTGACAACAGATTGCCCATCGTAAGCCCCTGCTCTATGTCTATCCCCGGCATATCCTTGCCAAAATACAACGCATAGTCCTTACTATGTACGACAAAACCATGGACCGGATATACTTCTGCCAACTCCTCCAGGCACCCAAGAACAGACATCAGGCTGCCTTTGTCTATCGCATGCCCCCTGGTCCTGGTAAGATCTTCCAGCTCCTCCTCATTCATTCCCATAAGATCGACCACGCCGGAAAGCGTCTGATACGTATACTCTCTTATCTCATTGTTGATAAAATGTGCGCTCTCAAAATAAATCCTGCAATCCGGATTCTCCGCCTTAACCGCTTTATAATGTGCAACGAGCCTCTCTAACCTCTCCTTCATAATATCTTTTTCTATGACTGCGTTGAATCCTGAGATATCATAAGAGCACAGACTGCCGGCATTCTTTTCACAGTATGAAAGGAAATCCTCTTTCACAGGCAGGACCTTATGTATCTTGTCATATCCCATGATCAGCCGGTTGGACAGCTTTACCTTGTATTCCTTTCCCGCTGCCCGGATCACATCGTCTTTCGAATACTGTACGATGAAATGCTGTAAAGCCTCTTCCTGCGATACACATTCCTCCACGGGGACTACTCTGCCCTCCTTCACCGCCTCGATTGGTCTGCCAGACATCTGATCCAGTACATTCCTGGAACAATCCGTGATATGTACCAATACCGGGACCCCTATGCTTCCCAGTGCAGCCGCCCCCTGGGCACAAGTGCCGCCAAGCCCGTACTCCACGTCAAAATATTCGGTCAGGACATCTACGGCGCTCTGCGACGTGATATCTACCTCGCCGCCAAGCCCATGAATGGCAAAATAACTTAATATACGCGCCAGGTCTTCCCCGTTTCTTATCTCTTCTCCTTCTTTGAAAGAAGGCTCTCCCTTAAGATATACCTCCAGAAGCCTGTTAAAACGATCGCAGTCCCACCTTACAAGAACGTCCAGATTACTGGCATACGCCAATACCGGACGCCTCTTCGTCTCTTCACACACACGGATCTTATCCGGAACCAACTGAAGATATTCCTGATACCGGTCTTTATACATACCTTTATTCCCCCTGTAACCATCCATGCATTCTATATTCTCCTATCATAACATATCCCGGCAAGACGCGCAAACGGAACATCCTGCCGGGAATCTGCTTAATCTAATAATGTATAATATTTCGCCTTATCGTCATCCTGGAAGAGTCTGATCTTTTCCGCAACCACTTCATTCATTGCCTTTATACTGTCCGGATATAACTCGAACGGCTCACGGATCTTCGGATCCTGTAACGTGATGCGAAGCCTCTGGTAGAGAGCATCCTTAATATCTGACGAGATATTGATCTTATTGATCCCCCTCTTAACTGCCTCTGCGATCTCAGAATCTGCATTCCCCGATCCTCCGTGCAGAACTAACGGGACGGATACCCTGCTCTTGATCTCAGAGAGCAGATCCTGGCGAAGCTCCGGTTTCATCCCTGCCGGATAGATCCCATGCGCAGTTCCGATCGCGACCGCCAGGGCGTCGCACCCCGTCTCTTCCACAAAACGCACCGCATCGTCCGGATTCGTATAGATAATGGAGTCCGTACCGCCTTCCGTATCACCGTCCGTAGTCCCGATCGTCCCAAGTTCCCCCTCAACGGATACTCCAAGGGGATGTGCCAGCTCACATACTTTCTTTGTGATCGCCACATTCTCTTCAAAAGGCAGAGAAGATGCATCGATCATTACAGAAGTAAATCCTGCGCGGATCGCTTTTACGATCGGCTCCCAATCACTGTGGTCCAGATGGATACAGACCGGAAGCTTAGATTTATTCGCCCTGTCAATACACATCTTTATGAAGCTCTCGCCCTGGAATTCCAGCTCGTTGGGATGGATCGCCAGGATCACAGGCGCGTTCAGCTCTTCGCAAGTATCCATGACGCCGTTAAGGATCTGTCCTGTACCGATATTAAATGCAGGTATTGCAAAATTGTGTTCCTTCGCTGTTTCTAGAATTTCCTTCATGTTCAATAACATATCTCTGCTCTCCTTTTATACATTCTCATTATTTTCCCAGACGGATCACATTCCAAGACGCTTTATGCAGCATGCTTGCCATCTTGCCTCCGTCTAACTTAGTCCGGTCTGTTTCCTTCGGACATACGACTTCCATTCCCGCTGCGTTACAGATCTTCAGATCGTCATTCTCGAGGACGATATGCTCAAGAATTCTATATCCTTCGAACCCTCTGACATCCGATACCATTTCAATATCTTCATGGATATTACGGTTTACCGCAAAGATCGTCAGTTCTTCCTTCTCCTCATGATATACCGCAACGCTCTCCACGTCTGTGACATCCTCGTGGCAAGCCGTATCGTGCACAGGACTGTAGAGTACCGGTCTTAGAACGACTCCCCTTCCATAACGGGACGCATGCATGAACGGATAGAAGATGGTCTGTTTCCAGGCCGCGCCGCCGCCCTGCTCTGTCATGATCGGCGCGATCACATTCACCAGCTGGGCAAGACACGCCATCTTCACTCTGTCGGCATGTTTCATAAGCGTGATCAGCATCAGACCTACCAGAAGCGCGTCTTCAAAGGTATAGATATCTTCAAGAAGAGCCGGCGCTTTCTGCCATGGTGAATTCTCCGTAATATCCAGTTCCTGAGCCTTGGAATGGAACCACACATTCCACTCGTCAAAGCTTAGGTTAATATTCTTCTTTCCGCGCTTCTTCGCTTTTACATAGTCGCAGATCGAGATGACAGAACGGATAAACTCATCCATATCATCCGACTTAGCCAGAAAATCTTCCGTATCGTCAGCCTCATTGCCATAATACTGATGAAGAGAGACATAATCCACATGGTCATACGTGCATTCCAGAGTCTTAGATTCCCACTTCCCAAAAGTCGGCATCTCAAGATTGGAACTGCCGCAGGATACCAGTTCAATGGACGGATCGATCAGCTTCATTGCCTTTGCGGTCTCCTCCGCAAGCCTTCCGTACTCCTCCATCGTCTTGTGCCCAAGCTGCCACGGACCGTCCATCTCATTGCCAAGGCACCATACCTTGATATCGTGCGGCTCCTTCACACCGTGGGCAATACGCATGTCACTATACTTCGTCCCTGCCGGATGATTACAGTACTCCAGAAGATTGCACGCGTCGGCGATCCCTCTTGTCCCCAGATTCACCGCCATCATCAGCTCAGAATCTGCTTTTTTGATCCATTTGGCAAATTCATTCACTCCGATCGAATTCGGCTCCAGTGTCCTCCATGCCAGGTCTAATCTCCCCGGACGGTTCTCCACCGGTCCCACACTGTCCTCCCACACAAAATCAGATACAAAATTCCCGCCCGGATACCTGACGATCGGGACATCTATCTCCTTTACCATATCTATGACGTCTTTCCGGAATCCGTCCTCATCCGACATGGGATTCCCCGGCTGATAGATCCCGTCATATACGGCACGTCCGAGATGCTCGATAAAAGAACCATAGATCCTCTTATCCACTTCCCCGATCTTAAAATCTTTGTCTACAATCAATTTTGCCTGCTTTGCCATTCTTAACATACCTCCTGTATTATTTTTCAGCTTGCAGCCTCCGCGCACTCTGTCTTCGGATAATAACGATAAAATATTCTCACGAATAATTTAGATTCCAGATAAGCAAGCGGAGACGCCGCAAATAACATAATTACTATAAACCCTTTCACAAATGCCTCGATCGACACGAATGCCACCAACAGAGGCACTGCATGGATCAATAGGATCAGAACCGTGGACGGCAGATGCCGGATCGCTATCAGCACGGCATTCTTCATCGTCCTCATTACCGTATTGTCGAATCTTGCAAGCAGCGGAAATACATACAGGCTAAGGACTCCCAAGAATACCGCCGCGATCACCATCATGATCGCAACCACCGTCCCTAACTGCGTTCCGAAACCTCCCGCCAACAAGACGTCTAGTGCAATGACCGCCCATCCGATAAAAACAACAAGCCATATGGCCGTCGCCTGCTTAAGATTCATCTTAAAAGCCTTCCAATAATCACGCCAGACATAAGATTCCTTATTTTCCGCCATCTTAAGCGTCGTGTAATACAGCGCGGTCGTCGAAGCGCCGATCGTAATGACCGGAATACAGCTTAATATGTATATCAGATTCAATATAAACATATCCCCAATCTTAGACAACCCATCATATATCTTTCCGCTGCGCATTTCCAACCGCCTCCATATTCTTTCTTAAACTTATTCTTAACCCTTTACACCGCCTGCCGTCATACCTTCAATAAAGTAAGACTGGAAACAAACGAATAAGATCAGGATCGGAATGATCGCAAAACATGCTCCGGCGATCAGAATATCATAGTTATTTCCATAAGGCGACATCAGGCTCTGCAGGCCCACCGGCAGCGTAACATTCTCTGCGGAACGCACTACGATCATAGGCCACAGGAAGTTGTTCCAGCTCTGCATACCCTGATAGATTCCCATCGCCGCAAAAGACGGCTTCATCAGCGGGATCATGATCCTGAAGAATATACCATACTCCGTACAGCCGTCTACTCTGGCTGCATCCAGGAAATCCTTTGGTATTCCTGAAAGATACTGCCTGAAGAAGAAGATCAGCATCGGCACGACCATATAAGGCAAGATGATCCCCCAGATACTGTCTGATAATCCCATTCCGATGGTCAGCTTGTATAATGGAAGCAGGATGATCTCCGTAGGAACCATCATAACAAGCAGAACACACATGAACAACAGATTCTTGCATCTGAATTCATACATCGCAAATGCATACCCCACGCACGCACTTAAGAATAAAGCAAGGACCAACTGGACAACCGTGATCACCAAACTATTCTTATACCATACAAAATAAGAATTCTGGCCGCTGAACAATAATTTATAGTTGTTCAGATTTGCCGCCGCCCAATCCAGATTGAAATTCAATCCGTTACGCATCAGCTCGGAACCCGGACGCAGGGAAGATACGGCAAGCAACGCCAACGGAAGCAAGGTTATGATCACTACGATCACATAAAATACAAAAAGCAACACGGACTGAACCGCTGATTTTTTCTTCATATCCATAACTTACTCCCCTTTCTTGAACGTTCCATTGATCGTCAATTGTATCACATTGATGATCATAACAATGATCAGCAAGATTACGCCGATCGCACTTGCCAGTCCATAGTTATTCTGCTCCAGGCCCATACGGTACAGATATACGACAACCGTCGTACCCACATTATTGGGGTTCGTACTTCCGTTAAAGATCAGGAAGGACTCTGAGAACATCGCCATACCCGCGAAGATAGAAATCGTCAATACATATACCGTCGTCGGCTTCAGAAGCGGCAGCGTGATATAACGCATCTTCTGCCATCCTGTCGCACCGTCGATATCTGCCGATTCATAGAGATCACCGGGTATCTGCTGCAATCCGGACAGATAATACATCATGTTAACTCCGGTCCATCTCCACATACACAACAAGAAAAATACGATCCACACCGTGACCGGTTTGCGAAGCCAGATGATCGGATCCTTTCCAAACAAAGAGATCACCTGGTTGGCGAAAGAACCTTCCAGCTCGCCGAACATCATACGGAATACAACACCTGCTACAACGACGGACGTCAATGCCGGAACAAACATCGCGCTCCGGAAAAATCCTTTGCACTTCATATTCCTGTTATTCAGCATCGCCGCAAGAACCATCGGGATCGGGATCATAAGGGCGCATGAGATCACCATATACATAGCGCTGTTCTTCAATGCTTTATAGAATATAGGATTCAGCAGTGTCTTATAATTCTTTAACCCCACAAACGCTGTGTTCTCCGCCGCCACCTTCTGAAAACTCATCACGAAGGTACTTCCCACCGGATAAGCGAAAAAGATGAGGAACGTAAGAACAAACGGGAGTACAAATACATAAGGAGCTACTCTCTGAGAATATAAAAATCTTTTGAATACACTCTTTTTCTCCATCTCTTCTCCTCCAATATCATTCCTGTTTTGATAAATCTTTCCACAGAAAATCTGCCAAACAGATTTTCTCTAACTATTACATTTCTGAAAACCAACGGGCGTATTTAAATAAATATTAAATACGCCCGTCCGTTACCTACAGTATTATTACTTCTTAATACTTATTCATTATCATATACAATTGAAGCCTGTTCCATCTCCAGAAGATCCGCTGCCGGAGTCTCCGTATCCAGCTCAAATGCATTCGCATATGTTGTTGAGAACAATACCGCTGCCGTAGCTGCATAACCACCGGAAATATTCGGCGCCGTAAGATCCGTACCGTTCTTCTTCAGGATCTCGAACGGATTGGTCGTAAAGTAGGAAAGGAACTTATTGTCCGGATTCTCCGTAATCTCAGGATCTTCCCAAAGAGAAGTTCTGATCGGGTCAAATCCAAGGATATCCCATTCATACTTATTGCCTTCTTCTGAAAGCTTCGCAAAGGCAAGGAACTCTTTCGCTAAATCTGCGTTCTCCGAGAACTTAAGAACAGATGTACCGGTTCCGCCCTGAAGTACTTCACGTGTATCGCCTTCTTTCCATACAGGAACTTCGTAGATCGCGATCTTACCCTTCAGATCCGGGCAGTAATCTGTGAAACGACCCATATACCATAACGGCATGGAAAGAGAAGCAACTCCGCCGCCATTCAGATGTCCGTACCACTCTTCTGTATGTACGCCGCCGCCAGGAGCGATCTCGCAGATACCAAGTTCGATCATCTCTCGGATGTATTCGATCACTTCCGCATGCTCTTTGGTGTTGATATTCGGATTTCCGTCCTCATCTACGTACTGTGCGTCTTTCTCAAGCATCATCAGCTGCGGAAGGAAATAATCACTTGTCTCAACTGCACACATCGGCTTGCCTGTCTTTTCAAGAACTTTCTTTCCTGCTTCTACATAATCATCCCATGTAACGATACTTGCCGGATCGACTTCGGCTTCGTTCATGATATCCATGTTATAATATGTAACAGACGCGCCCAGATGGAAGTCGATCCCATACCAGTTGTCGCCGTCGCCGTACATTTCCACACGGCTCATAACGATGTCATCTTTATATGGCTCAACCACGTCGTTCAGAGGAAGCAGATAATCTCCCGCCACGAATGAAGCATAGTTACCGATCTCAATATCACAGATGTCCGGCGCCCCTTCTCCATTGGACTGACAAGCCATCAGCATCTTGCTCTGCATGGTACGTGACTCGCCTGTCGTAACCGTAAGGTTGATCGCCTTATCAGGATTCTGTGCATTCCACTGATCCGCCAGTTCCGTATAGAAACCTACATGCAGTTCCTGGAATGTCCACAATGCCATCTCTGTTCCGCCGTCTACGAAAGTATTCTTACCGACGGTACTTCCGTCATCCGCCGCTGCGTCGTCACCGCCGGCATCATCTTCCGTCTTTGCGTCCGAACCCGAATCACTTCCGGAATCTCCGGAACCGCCGCCACATCCAACTGCCATAGTCGCTACCATTGCAGTACAAAGCAGAATGCTTACGATTTTCTTTTTCATGAAACAATCCTCCTATATCTTTTCTATCTCGTGTTACTTTTGCAACCTCAAATAAGTACGGGCCCGTCTTATTTATTGCCGACATCCTTTTGTGCAATTTGTATGTTTTTTCTCATCCATTGCACAAACATATTGTACAATGGTTATTTTATATTGTCAATGGTTTTTCATATATGTTATTTATATTCCCATATATGGGAATACTCTTAATTTCATTTTTATCTGATTGCTTTCTTTCCACACTTCTGTTATATTAAAATCAATACAGCGTCAGAACACAACCGAAAGGAGCCTCCTATCATATGGAAAAGAATCATTCTTCTTCAGGATTTCCGCCCGCCGCAGAGAGGACTTTGCAGATTCTTGATCTTTATGCCGCAGACCCTGAACCCAAAACTTTGAAATACATTGCAGAACAGCTTCAGATCCCCGCCTCTTCCCTTTACCGGATCATCAACTGTATGCAGAAATACAACTATATTGTTGAAGAGCCCTTCCACCCCAATTATTTCAAACTTGGATATAAGCTCTCGCAATTTTCCAGTATCGCCTTTTCAGAAAACGACTTGATCAAGTTGGCACGCCCTTTCATGGAAGAGCTGACCCACAACTCCAATCAGGCAAGCCAGTTATGTATCTTATCCGAGAATTATATCTGTACGATCGACCAGTGCCTTCCGCGTTCCGCGATCACCTATATCTCAGAACTAGGAGAGAAGCTTCCGGTCAACGTAAGCGCCTCCGGCAAGCTTTTGACCGCATTGCTCCCGCCGCAGAAGCAGGAGGCGTTCTTGAAACGTGCGGAGAAGGTCTTCCGCCGCAATACTCCGTACACCATTATCGACTCCGAAAAGCTGCGGAAGGAATTCGAGAAGATCCGGTATCAGAAATACAGCACGGACGTCGAAGAATACGCCATCGGCATAGGCTGCCTTGCCGTCCCGATCTATCACAACAGCGACATGCCCATCGCCGCCCTTGGAGTAACCGGTCCCATCAGCTTCTACCGCAACACGCATAATTTTAATACAATACTGGAACGGTTACGGTATTTCAGCAAGAAACTCGAAGAGTTATTGCCGGATGTACTGTAATGCCAAAGACGGCAAAAAAGGACTGCCGGGAAATTGTATTCTCATACAACATTTCCCGGCAGTCCCCTTTTATCTTCATTCAACGACACTATTTGGCATAGTCCGTAACACGCGATTCACGTATTACATTGACTTTGATCTGCCCCGGATACTCCAACTCGTATTCGATCTGCTTCGCAATATCCCTGGCCATCAATACCATATCTGCGTCAGATACCTGCTCTGGAACTACCATAACCCGAATCTCTCTACCTGCTTGAATCGCAAAAGATTTGTCAACACCCTTAAACTGATTGGTGATGTCCTCTAATTGTTTTAACCTGTTTGTGTATGTCTCTAATGTCTCTCTTCTCGCACCTGGCCTCGCAGCCGATATCGTATCAGCCGCCTGAACAACGCAGGCTATCAGACTTTCCGGTTCTACGTCACCGTGATGTGCTTCTACGGCATTGATGACCGTTGCAGATTCTTTATACTTCCTGCAAAGATCTACACCGATCTGAATATGTGAGCCTTCCACATCATGGTCTATAGATTTGCCGACATCGTGTAAAAGTCCGGCGCGCTTGGCTATCCTGACATCCAGTCCGATCTCGCCCGCCAAAAGCCCTGCCAGCTGCGCAACTTCGATGGAATGCTTTAATGCATTCTGTCCGTAACTGGTTCTGAACTTCATACGTCCAAGAAGCCTGATAAGCTCCGGATGGATCCCGTGAACTCCAACTTCAAGAGCCGCCGCTTCTCCTTCTTCCCGAATCATGGCGTCTACTTCTTTCTGCGCCTTCTCTACCATCTCCTCAATTCTTGCCGGATGTATCCGTCCGTCAACAATCAATTTCTCCAGCGCGATCCTGGCGACTTCACGTCTGATCGGATCAAATCCTGACAATACGACCGCTTCCGGTGTATCGTCAATGATAAGCTCGACTCCCGTCATTGTCTCTAATGTACGGATGTTCCGCCCCTCACGTCCGATAATCCTTCCTTTCATCTCATCGCTTGGAAGCTGCACGACCGAAATTGTAGTCTCCGCAACATGATCTGCGGCGCATCTCTGAATGGCAGTAACGACATATTCCTTCGCCTTCTTATCTGCCTCTTCCTTCGCCTGCGCCTCTACTTCCTTGATCATCTTGGCGGTGTCATGCTTTACATCGTCTTCAACAGTTTTTAACAAATATTCTTTTGCTTGTTCGGAGGTAAGTCCTGAGATTCGTTCAAGTTCCTGTACTCTTTGTCTGCCCAGCTCTTCCACTTTCGCTTCGCGCTGTCTGAGCTGTTCTTCTTTTGCTGTAAATCCTGCTTCACGCTTCTCAATGGCATCCGCTTTCTTGTCTAAAGCCTCTTCCTTGGAAAGAACGCGCTTCTCATAACGTTGTAATTCGTTTCTGCGTTCCTTAGTCTCTTTCTCAAGTTCATTCTTGTTCTTAATAGACTCTTCTTTAATTTCCAAGAGAGACTCCTTCTTCTTTGCCTCAGCCGTCTTTACTGCGTCGTCAATGATTTCCCTGGCTTTGCTTTCCGCATTCCCGATCTTAGACTCTGCGTTCTTCTTAAGATTGGAAACTGTCAGGAAATGACTGATAACCGCTGCCGCCGCGATCAGCACAACTCCTACAGCAATTAATATTCCCATCGGCACAGGAGCACCTCCTTATTTAGTTTTCATTGTACAAATACAACACTTAAATTTTATACTGTTTTTATAAAGATGTCAAGCATTCCGCCGATAACATTTGCTAGAACTTAAATGCAACCTTAAAATCACCGTATTTTCCGGATGCATGATCAAAAGCTTTCTCCCACTCTTCGATCGCAAACATACTGGAAACGACGCCGTCCGTCTTAAGATTCCCCTTCATCATATTCTCGATCACGAACGGGTAGGCATACGGGCTCAGATGTGATCCGAGAATATCTAATTCCTTCCGGTCTCCTATAATAGACCAGTCTACGGACGTCTCTGAACCGAATACACTAAATTCCACAAATCTGCCAAGCTTACGTGTGATGGTCAGTCCCTGGATCACACTGGAAGGGTGCCCGGTCGCCTCGATATATACGTCGCAGCCATAATCATCGGTAAGCGCTTTGATCTCTTTATCAATGTCACATTGTCCCGGATTGAATACCAGGTCCGCGCCGAATTCCTTCGCCTTCTCAAGACGTTTCTCCTGCATGTCCAGTACGATCAGAAGCTTCGGGTTCTTCATACGCGCATAAGTGATCATTCCAAGCCCGAGCGTTCCGGCGCCGGATATCACTACCACATCCTCATTCGTGATACTTCCGCGGTCTACCGCATGCTTCGAGCATCCGTAAGGTTCTACCAGAAGCGCCTGTTCAAGGCTCATCTCCTCCGGTACGCGGCTGATCACACAATTCTTCGGATATCTTACATATTCTGCCATACCGCCGTTGTTATAAGACTGGAAGCCCAGCATATCATGCGGCTGGCACATCCAGTAATGGCCGTCCTTACAGAATCTGCACTTCCCGCATGGAACGATCTGGTCTGCGATGATCCTGTCGCCCAGTTCATAACCTTCTACATTCTCCCCCATCTCTACGATACGTCCGAAGAATTCATGCCCTGGTATGAACGGCGGTTTTACCCATGACGGCTGCACTTCGTCGCCCCAGAACATCGCCGCGCCATGGCTGCACTTCAAGTCGCCTGCGCAGACCCCGCATGCCTCCGTCTTGATGATAATGTCGTCCGGACCGCATTCCGGCGCCGGATATTCCGGCTCAAAACGATAATCGTCCTTGCTGTACGCTACCAGCGCCTTCATTGTCTTCGGAGTACTTCCTTTGTTTGCCATAATTGTTTCCACCTTTCTTATTCTTAGAATCTTTTATACTTCAAACTGTCCCCAGACAGTATCAAGCGCTTTGCTGACCGCCCGGTATTTCTCATATTTTTTCTGGTATACGGCTGTCCGCTCCGGATTCGGATATACCCGTTCCGATACATGTACCATGTGCTTTGCCGCTTCCTTGTAATCCTGGTAGACTCCCGCCGCGATCGCCGCTGCCATTCCGCACCCAAGCGCCCCGAGTTCTTTCGCGTCCACCGTCTCGATCGGGAAGCCCAGTGCGTCTGCGAACATCTGCACCCACACCTTCGAATTCACGGCGCCGCCCGCCATACGGATCGCCTCCGGCGGCTTCCTGGAAGCCAGAAGTTTCTCAATGTGCGTCCGGTGCGAATAAACCACGCCTTCATAGATCGCCCTGAGCATATGCGCCTTGTCGTGATAAGTGGTCAGACCGATAAAGGCCCCTTTCCCCAACGGATGTGCGTTGGAACCATAGAGGAACGGCAGGAAATACACATCACTTTCTTCCGGGTCGACGCTCTCGACTTTCTCATTGATCTGTTCATAGAGATTACTCCCGTCCGGTATCTGCTCATTCTCCATACAGTTCTGAAGAAACCATTCCAGATTCCCCGAAGATGTCGCGCTGCATTCTTCCACAAGATAATATCCCGGCATCGCAAACAAAGAATTCATCGCAATGCTTCCATCCATGACCGGCGTCTTTGATATATATTCGTTAATACTCCAGGTACCTGCGATCGTACATAATCCGTCTGTTGAAGTCACATCTGCGGCAACCGCGCACGCGTCGATATCGAACATCCCTCCGGCAACCGGCGTCCCTTGCAAAAGCCCGGTGAGTTCGGAGGCTTCTTTCGTTATCTTTCCGCACAGATCGTAAGAATACCTGATCGGAGCAAGTTTATCATAGACTTCTTCAATCCCGAGCTTCTTAAGGATCTCTTTATCAAACCGGGCGTTCTTCACGTCCATCAGACCGGATCCCGATATATCCGTAGCCTCGCAATATGCCTCGTCCGTCAGGCGGAAACGGATATAGTCCTTTACCGAGAATACATATTGAATATTGTCATATACGTCTCTGTGATGCTCCTTAAACCACGCAAGCAGCGCTACCTGCTGGCATGCCATGAATTCCTGGCACAGTTGATCATGCACTTCTTCATACACGCCGTTCTCATACCATCTCTTCGGATACTTCCACGCGCGGCTGTCTGTGGAGATGATCCCGTTATACGCCGGCTTGCCGTCCTTCCCCCATGCATACAGTCCTTTTCCATGTCCGCATACCGCAATTCCCAGTACGTCTTCTCCGGCGATCCCCGCCTTCTCAAGCGCCCGCTTGACACAGCCGCAATTCGCCAGCCACAGTTCTTCCATGTCTCTTTCCGTATAGCCCGACTTCGGAGTGATCACTTTCGTCTGCTTTCCCGCCGTCGCGATCTCTCTGCCGGCAAGGTCGAAGATCGCCGCTTTCGTCGACGTCCCTCCGTTGTCAAGCCCTATCACGTATTTTCCCATCTTCCATACTCCTTTATCCGTAACAGTTGAATTATACTAGCAGCTCCTGCGCCTTTCTGAACTGCTCGTCCAGAAATCTCCTGTTGCCCTTTATGATCTCTTTCCAGTTCTCTTCCCCGCAATACCAACACTCTGACACATATCTGCGGATCCCCAGTTCATATAACCTGGCGATAGCGGCTGGGAAATCTACCTGTCCCGTACCATACGGGATCTCCCGGAATTTCCCCGGAACAGTCTCTTTCAGATGGGCGGCGGCAATATGCCCTTTCCCCGTCAAAAGATCACCCGCCACATCATCCGTCGCATTCGATATATTCCCGATATCCGGATAAACCTGAAGATAAGGAGAATTCACACGGTTCACACTGTACATCGCCTTCTCAACCGTATTCATGAAATCATTCTCCATCGTCTCCATGGCAAGCATCACACCATGCGAACCTGCGAATATCGTCCCCTCTTCAAGATTCCTGTAGAATCTTTCCCGGGTCGTCTCATCACTGGTCTCTTCGTAATAACAATCATACCCCTGGGTCTGGATGATCCGGATCCCTAACTTCTTTGCAAAGATCACTCCCTTTCTCAGAAGTTCTTTTGCCTCTTCCTCCCAGATCTTACTTCCCAACGGGTATTTTCTCTGCGCGCTGAAACAGATTGTCTCAATGGGTAACCCGACCTTCTTCTGCGCCTCCAGAAGTTCGAAGATCTGCCCGTCGTCCCAGTCAAGCCGGGACCTCCGCATATCTGTCTCATCCACGCTCATCTCTATGTAATCATATCCTGCATCCTTCGCAGACTCAAGCCGCTCTTCCCAGGTAAGTTCTGAAGGCATCGCCTTCTCATAGAGTCCGATACGGTAAGTATCCCTGAATTCCATATAAACCTCCTTTTGCCATATAAAAATGGTCTGAACTATATGTTTTTATTATACCTTTAATATAGAAAAAAGACAATTACATTTTTCCATCTTTTTTACTTTTGTAACATCAGGGCCCTTTTTCACACAGGGAAGGAACTATGGAGCCAAAGCCCCGCGGCAGTCTCCACATGTACATGCAAGCATGCCCGCCTGGCTCGTTGCTCGCGGAAATCAACAAAAAAAGACTGTCCGGAACACACCTGTATCCGGAGCCAGCCTCTTTTCATTCATATTCTGAATCCCTGCCGTCTCATACTCTGGCCGGAACACTAATCGTAAAATTGTATGATCCGGCAGATCTCTTCATACCTGAATCCTTTCCGCATCAGATAGCCGCCCATCTTCTGCTTCTCGGCACGGCAGGCAGTCTCCGGTTCAAACTTCTTCTTCCTGAGGATCGCCTTGATCGCCGCCCCGGAGTCTTCCTGGCAATAATACTCATCCAGCGCCTCTTCTGCTTCTTCTTTCGCGATCCCCTTCTTAAGCAGCGCTCCAAAGAGTTCTTTCCTGCTCTTTTTGTCCTTTCTTCCCTCTATGAAACTTCTGGCATATTCCCTGTCGTTCAGGTAGCCGAAAGATTTCACATAGCCGATCGCTTCTTCTACCGTCTCTTCCGGATATCCTCCCTGTCTGAGCTTTGCCTTAAGCTGCGCTTCCGTCCTCCCCATATCGTTCAGAAGGTGAAGTGCCCTTGCCTTCGCCCTTTTCAATACTACCGTGTTCAGGATCTCTTCATAGACTTCCGGATCCAGTTCTTCATCCTCCCTGATCTGATAACGGGATAACTCGCCTTTATACAATACAAAGACAGGCTGTTCGTCAACATATACCCTGGATCGGGTCTTAGATACCGGCTCTACCTTCGTCACCGTCATTCTCTATATTTCCTCCGCCGTATCTTCTGCTTCTTGTACAGTATCCGCTTCCTCCGCTTCTGTCGTCTCCGCTTTCTTATCCTGCTTTGATGCCTGGGATTTCTTCCCGCCGCTCTTCTTGCCATCCTTTTGCATCGGCTTTACGGCTTTGTCTTCCAATTCCTTATCCGCCCCTATGTTATAATGCTCCCGGATCTTCGCCTCAAGCTGCTCCATGACCTCCGGATGCTCCTTCAGATATACCTTGGCATTCTCCCGCCCCTGGCCGATCTTATCGCCGTTATACGCGTACCATGCTCCGCTCTTGCTCACCAGCTTACAGTCCACGGCAAGATCCAGAATATCTCCCTCTTTCGAGATCCCTTTCCCGAACATGATGTCAAACTCCGCCTCCTTAAACGGCGGCGCGATCTTATTCTTTACAATCTTCACGCGCGTCCTGTTCCCAACCATATCCCCGCTCTGCTTAAGCGTCTCGGTCCTCCTGACGTCCATGCGGATCGACGCATAGAACTTAAGGGCGCGCCCGCCTGTCGTCGTCTCCGGATTCCCGAACATAACGCCTACTTTCTCACGAAGCTGGTTGATAAAGATTACCACGCAGTTCGACTTACTGATGACCGGAGTCAGCTTCCGAAGCGCCTGCGACATCAGCCTTGCCTGTAATCCCACATGGCTGTCCCCCATGTCTCCTTCTATCTCCTGCTTCGGTACCAGCGCCGCGACAGAATCCACTACGATGATATCCATTGCTCCGGATCTGACCATAGTCTCTGTGATCTCAAGCGCCTGGTCGCCGCTGTCCGGCTGAGAGATATATAATTCGTCGATGTCCACTCCTATATTCTTCGCATAGACGGGATCTAACGCATGTTCTGCGTCTATAAAGCCGGCGATGCCGCCCCGCTTCTGCACTTCTGCGATCATATGTAACGCAACGGTCGTCTTACCGCTGGATTCCGGGCCATATACTTCCACGACACGTCCTCTCGGCACTCCGCCGAGCCCCAAGGCAAGATCAAGACTTAAAGATCCTGTCGGGATCGTCTCAACCGCCACCTGTGCCTTGGGATCCCCCAGCTTCATCACTGTCCCTTTTCCAAAATCCTTCTCCAGCTTCGCGATCGCCGCATCTAATGCTTTCTTCTTCTCTTCATTTGCCATATCATAATCTCCTTCTTACAACGAACGAATGTTCGACCTATGACTAATATACTATTATACTTGCTACCAAATGTCAACACTAAATTCAGGAAAATAGATGAAAATTCTTTGACTTATCAGATGTATGATGTACTAGAATAAAAAAGACAACTCCCCGGAACACGTCCTATCTGTTTTTAAAATAGCACACTTCCCGCCGCCCGTCAACCCAAAATTCAAGTATAATATATCAATACAACGACATCATCCGCAGGATCCACCGTACTGCCCACTCAAGATCCTTTTTGTCCATATCCCGCTCTGTCACCACGGCATATGAGGCAATCTCTTCTCCCTCCAGAAGATAACGGATCCTTCCTGCCTCTTCTCCTGCCTTCACAGGCGCCCGCAGCGAATCGTCGATCTCCGTTTTTACTTCAACGGATTCATCCTGTCTGAGCAATACATATAGCTCTTCTTTTCCTTTTGCACAAAGCGGGATCTCGGTCTGCGCCTTATAGGGATCGCTCTCTTCTATACCATCCGCAACGAATATATCCGGAAGCTTAACATCTTCCCACACATTCCGGTACTCATAATTGGCAATCCCATACTCCATCAGCTTCCTGGTATCCGCCCACTTATATCCCTTGTTATTCGGCCATCCGCATGCCAATAACGCAACAATGAAGGTTCTGCCGCCGTCTTTTAACGCACCGACGTAACAATACCCCGCATCTGCGGTAAATCCCGTCTTCCCGCTTAACGCCCCGTCCATCATATCCAAAAATGCATTGTGGTTATTGCAGGAAAAGTTCCTGCTTCCTTCAACATCCGTAAACTGATAGCTCTTGGTCCGCGTGATCTCAAGGAATTCTTCTTTGCAGGGCGACTGGCTGATACAATACCGCATGATCAGCGCCAGATCCCTTGCCGTCGTCGAGTGCGTCCCGTTCTCGTCGCTGCCGTCAAGCCCGTTAGGCGTCACAAAATACGTGCTTTCGCACCCCAGGTCCTTTGCTTTTTGATTCATCAGACCGGCGAACTCCTCCACCGTTCCGGAAATCCCCTCTGCGATCATCACCGCGCTGTCATTGTAAGATTCCAGCATCAGGGCATACAGAAGATCTCTCAGATAGAACTGCTCCTGTTCTTTCACACCGAGCCTTACCTTCGGCTGAGCCGCCGCGTTCGCAGACGCCGCGACGATCTGATCTCCTTTCTGGCTCTCCAGCGCCAGGATACAAGTCATGATCTTCGTCGTACTCGCCATAGGCCGCACCACGTCTTCTTCTTTTCCAAACAAAACACGCCCACTGTCAGCATCCATAAGCACTGCTGACCGGGCGTACAACTGTCCTTCCATCTCTGCGCCCTCTTCGGCGCAAAGCGTCAGATTCCCCAACCGGGCACACATAATACAAATAATAAGACCACACAATACTATCTTCTTTTTCATCTGCCACACCATATAACACCAAGTTATTACAATGTATGCATGCCTCCTTCGCTCTATACCTAATACATCCGTCCGTAAACAAGCTCAGGCACAGAAATTATATATCCAGCTTCAGCTGCACCTCTTCTTCCGCCTCTTCCTTAAAGCTCTCCATCTGCTCCGGATTCAGGCTTGGCAGGTCTTCTACCGACCGCACGCTGAACCTTCGGAGGAACTCTTCCGTAGTACCGAACAAGATCGGTTTCCCCGGCGCGTCAAGCCTTCCTTTCTCACATACCAGATTATATTCCACCAGCTTATTCACCGCATGATCTGACTTCACCCCGCGGATCTTCTCTACCTCAAGCTTTGTTACCGGCTGCTTATACGCGACGATCGACAGCGTCTCTAAGAGGACATCCGTCAGGACATACTTCTTCGGCTGCTTCGCCACACGGATCAGGTACTCATACATCTCCTTCTTGGTACACATCTGAAATGCATTCTCAAGTTCGATGATCCGTACCCCTCTGTCTTCTGTTTCATATTTGTCCATCATCTGATGTACGATCTTCCGCGTCGTATCCTCATCATGCCCGATCGCATCCGCGATTTTTAAAAGCTCCACGGAATCTCCCATAGTAAACAGTATCGCCTCTATGACGCCTTCTAATCTCCTGATCTCCACTTCTTCCATTTCTTCCTTCCCACCTCTAAGCGCATCACTATGTGATATTGGATAATATCATGATCTCCTCAAAAGGCTGTTCCTGCTCGATCAGGATCGCGCCTTCTTTCATCAGCTGCAAGACCGCAAGAAATGTAACGACAACCTGTATCCTGGAATACTGCCTTTCCAACAGCACACGGAAGCCGAACCTTCCGTGCTTCCTGGCATATTCCGTCACATACATAAGCTTGTCCGGAAGGGTCACCTCTTCCTTCTCGATCTTACCAAACTTACTGCGCACAGGATCGATCTTATCTGTCTGCCTCCTCATGACTTCCCGGAATACTTTATTGAGCCTTGCTAGGGTAATGCCGTCAAGCAGCTGATCCAGATCCACCGGTTCTTCATAGGCTAGCACTTCCCCGGGAACCGCAGGGCTTCTGTACATCGCCTGCTCGCCCTCGACCTGCCTGTCCCGTAATTCGTATGACATATATTTATACATCTTATACTCCAGGAGCTGTTCCACCAGTTCCTGCCTGGGATCTTCCTCTTCGCCTTCCTCATTGACTTCTTTGGGCAGCAGCATCCTGCACTTAATATCAAGCAGCGTCGCCGCCATGAGCAGAAATTCACTCATGATATTCAGATCTTCCTTCTCCATGGCGCGGATATACTCCATATATTGATTCGTGATCTCTACGATCGGAATATCATAAATATCAATCTTATTCTTATCTATCAGATGCAAAAGCAGATCCAAAGGTCCTTCAAAGACCTGCAGTTTTACCGGAATCCCCATCGTCTTCTCCTATACTCTTCATTATCGCAATTTTATTATTATACAGGATTTTTTACGATTCTACAAGTTCAATTACAACTATTTCCGCCGGATTCAGCAGACGCACCGGTATGGAATGCGTGCCTATCCCTCTGCTGACTACCGCCGCCGCATCCTTCACCTTATAGCATCCTCCCGAATATTTGGGAAATAAGGTGAAATCCGGAGCGATCATCCCTCCGATGCCCGGGATTCCGATGATCCCCCCATGGTAATGCCCGCACAGGATCAGATCCGCCCCCCATTCCTGATAAAGCTCTGTATATGCCGGGTGATGCGCAAGAAGGATCTCATAGACATCTTTGTGCCCGCCGATCCTTTCCTCTATCTCCTGCATACAAAGCCGGCTCTTTTTGAACCTCTCGTACCCTTTCAGCGGGATCTCAAGCCCTGTGACCCGGATCATACAATCCCCTAACTTAAGCTCTTCGGATGTATTTTCCAGGAAATGGATCCCTGCCCTTACAAGCTCCTTCTTATATTCCTTATACGACTGTTCGTACTTCTTCGGGCGCTCCTTCAGCTTCTGCTCATGGTTCCCGTTGGCATAATATACGCTGCCAAGCTTCGGCAGGCGGGATAAGAACCTTGCCGTTCCTCCATAATCATTCCCGTCCGTTCTAAGAAGCATATCGCCGCCGATCAGGATCAGGTCCGGCGCCTCCTTCTTAATCTCTTCAAACAGCTTCTCATTGTTACGCCCATAGCAGCAATTATGCAGATCACTCAGGAAAATTATTTTTTTCATGCCTTTAAGCCCTGCCAGTTTCGCAGAGCTTATCGTATAACGGGTCACCTTAAAGCTATGCAGCTCGCGGATGACCTCAAGAACTGCCAGGATCCCTGTTAGCCATACGGCTGTAAATAATCGTTTCAATCAGCATCTCCCCATCCATGTTATCTGGGCTTGGTTCCGTTCCCGTCCCGTTTCGCCGCCTTCAGGCGGTTCAGCAGGATCTCCTTTTCGCCAACGCGTGCTCTTGTCTCTACACCGTCCTCAAAAAGATGCGCCTGTTCCACTTCATCATTCTTGCGCAGCTTCATCCCCCGCACCCCGATGGCTCCCTTCTTCTTCTCCGGCACCTCTTCTGCCGGGAATCTTAAGAAATACCCGTCTTTGGTCTGAAGGACGATATTCTGGTTCTCACTGATGACTTGGACGCTTACCAGCGTATCCTCATCCTGAAGCTTCGTCGCCGCGATCGTCCGCTTTGCCACCTGGAATTCCGAACCTTCCACTTTCTTTAACATTCCCTGCCCTGTAACAAAGAGCAGCTTCGCATAACGCATCTGTTCCGCGTCGCAGATGTAGACGATCTCTTCCTTCGTACTGTCGTAATTACTTACATTATCGATCGGCTGTCCTTTGTCACGGAATTTCCCGTACGGCACGTCAAGGATCTTGACCTGATGCATCTTCCCGGTGTTTGTGAAGATACACAGTTTCCCGGTATTCATACAAGAGATGACATATTTATTCTCGGCGTCCGCCGCCTCTTTGTTCCTGCCATACACATTGACGTCGATCGTCCTGGCATAACCGAACCTGTCCATCAGGAAGACGACTTCCTGTTCCTCCACCTTCTTCTCTTCATAGACAGCCTCCTTGGCATTCTCGACCACCGTACGGCGTCTTACGGCGAATTCTGCTTTCAGCCTGTCCAGATCTTCGATGATGACATCCGCCATAGATTCATAATGATTCAGGATATCTTCATACCTGGCGATCTTTCCAAGCGTCTCCTCATGTTCTTTCATAAGCGCCTCGATCTCAAGGCCAATCAGCTTATAGAGCCTCATCTCAAGGATCGCCGTAGCCTGACGTTCCGTGAATCGCAGCATGGACGCCATCTTCTTGGAGATCTTAGACTTGAACTTGATATTCTCCGTCGTTCCGTTCACCAGGCATGCTTTCGCATCCTTCACAGACTGGCTGCCCCGCAGGATCTCTATGATCAGATCGATCACATCGCACGCCTTGATCAGTCCTTCCTGGATCTCTTTCTTATCCTGCTCCTTATTCAGAAGATTCCGGTACTTCCTGGTCGCCATCTCGAACTGAAAATCCACATGATGCTCAATGATCTTCTTAAGCCCCATGGTCTCCGGCCTTCCGTTCGCCACTGCAAGCATATTAACGCCGAAGGTATCCTCAAGACGCGTCTTCTTATAGAGCATATTCTTGAGATTCTCGATATCTGCTCCCCGCTTAAGCTCTATGACGATCCGGATCCCTTCCTTGGAAGACTGATTCGAGATATCCACGATATCATTGGTTTTCTTCGATTCTACCAGGGCACAGACGTCGTTCAGGAATTTACCTATCCCTGCCCCGATCATGGTATACGGGATCTCCGTGATGACCAGGCGCGTCTTACCGCCTTTCATCTCTTCCACTTCTACCTTGCCCCGCAGCCTGATCTTACCTGTCCCCGTCTCATAGATGTCCAGAAGGTCGTCTTTGTTCACCACGATCCCGCCTGTCGGAAAATCCGGTCCCTTGATGTACTTCATCAGCTGCTTCGTACTGATCTCGTCATTTTTCATATATGCCTTGACTGCGTCGATCACTTCCCCAAGGTTATGGGTCGGAATACTGGTCGCCATACCGACCGCGATCCCTTCCGCTCCATTGATCAGAAGATTCGGAAGCCGTACCGGAAGCACTTCCGGCTCTTTTTCCGTCTCGTCAAAATTCGGCACGAAATCCACAATATCTTTATCTAGGTCCGCCAGATATGCCTCCTGCGCAACCTTCGCAAGACGCGCCTCCGTATAACGCATCGCCGCGGCGCCGTCTCCTTCGATAGAGCCGAAGTTCCCGTGCCCGTCCACCAGGATCATTCCTTTCTTGAACTCCTGTGCCATGACAACAAGCGCTTCGTAGATGGAACTATCCCCGTGCGGATGATATTTACCCATCGTATCTCCTACGATACGCGCGCACTTACGGTACGGCTTGTCATAACGTATTCCCAATTCATGCATATCATACAGCGTCCGCCGCTGTACCGGCTTTAACCCGTCCCGGACGTCCGGCAGCGCCCGCGCTACGATAACGCTCATGGCATAATCAATATATGATTTCTTCATGACATCCGAATACTCGGTCCTGATAATCTGTGAATCCTGCATTTTCTTCTCCTTACTAAGAAGACAGCTTCCGACCCTTACGGCCTGCCGTCTTCACATTGATATAACTATCTATGGCGCAATGAACTTTTGTACGTCAGATATCCAGTTCTGCTTCCGTCGCATTCTCATAGATAAACGCTCTTCTTGGCGGCACTTCCGTACCCATAAGCATCTCGGTCACACCGGACGCCATTCTCGCGTCCTCGATCTCCACCCGCTTCAGGATGCGTGTCTCGGGATTCAGCGTCGTCTCCCATAACTGTTCTGCGTCCATCTCCCCCAGACCTTTGTATCTCTGCAGTGTGAACGCACCGTCGTGTGTCCGGCGATACCGCTCCAGCGCCTTATCGTCATAGAGGTACTCTTCCTCTCCCTTCTTCGGCATCGCTTTATATAACGGCGGCATGGCGATATAGACATGTCCCTCATAGATCAGTTCCGGCATAAAACGGTAGAACAGCGTAAGAAGGAGCGTGGAGATATGCGCCCCGTCCACATCCGCATCCGCCATGATGATGATCTTATCATAACGCAGCCTGCTGATATCAAAATCATTGCCATACCCTTCCGAGAAACCACAGCCAAAAGCATTGATCATCGTCTTGATCTCCGCATTCGCCAGCACCTTGTCGATACTTGCCTTCTCAACATTCAGGATCTTGCCCCGGATCGGCAGGATCGCCTGATACATCCGGTCTCTTGCCGTCTTCGCCGATCCTCCCGCAGAGTCTCCCTCCACGATAAAGATCTCGCACTGGCTGGCGTCCCTGCTCTCGCAATTCGCCAGCTTCCCATTACTGTCAAATGAATATTTCTGCTTGGTAAGAAGGTTCGTCTTCGCCCGCTCCTCCGTCTTGCGGATCTTCGCCGCCTTCTCCGCACAGCCGATCACCTTCTTAAGATTATCAAGATTCCGGTCAAAATAACGGATGATCTCATCGTTCGTCACCTTACCGCATGCCTTTGCCGCATCCGGGTTATCCAGCTTCGTCTTGGTCTGGCCTTCGAATCTTGGATCCGGATGTTTGATCGACACGATCGCCGTCATCCCATTCCTGATATCCGCCCCGGTAAAGTTCGAATCTTTCTCCTTTAATATCCCAAGTTCCCTGGAATACTGATTGATCACCGTCGTGAAAGTCGTCTTGAAGCCTGTCAGATGCGTTCCGCCTTCCGCGTTATAGATATTGTTGCAGAACCCAAGCACATTCTCATGAAACTCATTCACATACTGAAATGCGGCTTCTACTTCGATGCCTTCCGCTTCCCCTTTAAAGTAAACCGGATCATGCACCGCTTCTTTCTTGGAATTCAGATCCTTGATAAAGCCCAGGATACCGTCCGGCTCATGATAGACGATATGCTCTGTCTCACTTCCTCTTCTGTCCTCGAATATGATCGTGAGCTCCGGATTCAGATACGCCGTCTCATGCATACGGCTCTTTACTTCTTCCGCCCGGAACCTCGTCTTCTCAAATATCGTATCATCCGGGAGGAAATTCACCTTCGTCCCGGTCTTCTTCGTCTTCCCGATCTTCGGAAGCAGCCCGTCCTCAAGTTCGGCAACAGGCTTTCCTCTCTCATAACGATCCTGATGTACATACCCTTCCCGGCTAATCTCCACGCTCATGTACGCAGACAGCGCATTTACCACCGAAGAACCCACTCCGTGCAGTCCTCCGCTGGTCTTATAAGCCGAATCATCAAACTTACCGCCTGCATGAAGCGTCGTGTAGACCACCCGCGCCGCCGATACGCCCGCAGCATGAAGCCCTACCGGTACGCCGCGCCCGTTATCTGCCACAGTAGCCGAACCATCTTTCTCAAGAGTCACGCTGATCTCCGTACAGAAACCTGCCAGATGCTCATCTACCGCATTATCTACGATCTCATAGATCAGATGATTCAGGCCCTTTGTCGACACGCTTCCGATATACATCCCCGGCCTCTTCCTTACCGCTTCAAGCCCTTCCAATATGGCAATACTGTCCGCGTCATATGTATTATTCTTAGCCATTTCTCATAGATCCTTTCCCTGTATCTTTCCACACTTCCCCTATCTTAGCACAAAATGCAGCCCGATTCAAATATAATTTATGAACCGTTTCCCAGTACCGTATGCAGCGTATCCGCCAGCGCCTCCATCGCATTGCGCATCTCTTCCACCGTATTCGTCTGGGCTCCTGCCTCGATCAGAAGTGTCTTCGGCTTCACATGCATGTTATACCGATATCCCCGCAGATAAATATGCCTGGTAAATCCGGGGTACTTATTGACCGCCGCGATCTGCATCTGCAGGGAAAACGCCAGGTTATCTTCGATATACGGATTCGCCAGATAACTGATATTGCCGTTCGCCCTGGTCCTGCTGAGCCCGTTGAAAAACATGATCTGCGCCGTAGGCTTCCCGTTCACCTCTGTTACCAGATGCGTCCCTTCTCCCACGCCGTCACGGTGAAGGTCGATCACCACTTCGATACTTGGATTCTCGCTTAATATCTTCTGGATCTCCGGTTCTGCCAGTTCATACGCCATACTTCGGTCCAGCTTTCCGTCTACCAGATCATAGACGCCCTCATGGTGAACCGTCGGAATCCCGTATGTATCGTTCAAAAGCTCTGACAGATAGGCGCCCATCCCCAGGATCGTCGACCCCGGATCCCCCTGTACCGAATCTATGAACGCTTCCTGTGAATGCGTGTGATAGATCAGAACCTTAGGTCCCTCCGACGACGTATCAAGGCTCATATCCTTGCCCATCAGCTTCTGTGCGTTCAGCAATTCCGGATCTGCCATCGTATTCGAATCTACCGCGTAGAAGTTCCCCAGCAGATATTCATAATCCATCAGCTTCTCCATGGAGGTATCAATCTGCGTGCCGGAGGTCTGTATCACCTCCTCTTCCTGCCCGTCCTCTTGCACAAGGTTGCCGTTCTCATCTACCATGTTCTCATCATTTGCCTGACTGGCAAGGATCATCTGATATGTCTCCATATCCTCCACATCCGTGTGGGAAGCCGCCCTCTCTTCCATATAGGTCCCGACCGGGATCATCTCCATCGCCCTGTGCACCACCCAGTCTTCCAGGCTCCCGTCCTCTCCTTCTTCCAGGTATGTGAATCCCGGAAGATACATCTTCTGCGACTGCTTCAGCAGCATGCGGTTCATCTTATCCTGGTTCCTCTCTTCTCGCTTCACACGTACAGGTAAATGCAGACAGGTGTATATGACCAGTATACATGTCACGATCCCGATCATGATCCGGCTGATCCGCTTTCCACTCTCCACAACATCACTCCAAATGCATCCGGTACATCACCGCACTATTTTTTTAGGATGAATGCGATGATATACCAGGTCTTAGAAACCATGTGGAAACAACCCGGTCCGTATGCCGGGGATCTCCACACCGTTCATTAACACTATATGACGCCCATTTCCTGATTATGTGCATGTCCCTTTGAAAACAGCATATTCAACGCCTCTGATATGGTATAACTGATCCTTTTCACCGTCTCGTCAATGTCCTTAGGCGTCACAAATAACCCGTTGAGATGCGGAGAGATCAATTCCTTCACCAGTTCGTATTTCTCTGCCGCATTGTATCCCTGCATCACCACGCCCACTCCCCGCAGTGTCTCAGAGCTCTCCAATGCCAGGATCAGGTTCTCCATCGTATCATTGACGATCGTCGCGGCGTCCACCACGGTCGGCACCCCGATCGCGATCACCGGCACACCCACCGTCTCCCTGGTTATCCCATTCCTGTGGTTCCCCACCCCCGAACCTGGATTGATCCCCGTATCCGAGATCTGGATCGTACGGTTCAGGCGCTTTGAACTCCTTGCCGCCAGGGCATCCACCGCAATGATCATATCCGGCTTCGTCTCCTGCACGACTCCCTTGATGATCTCTACCGTCTCCATGCCGGTCTGCGCCATGACTCCTGGGACAACGGCGCTTACTAACCGGACTTCGTCCTCTCCCATAGCGTATTTCCCATATTCCTTCACGATATGCCGGGTTATATTCAGATTATCTACCACATAAGGTCCCAGCGCATCCGGCGTTACTTTCCGGTTGCCGAGCCCCACCACCAGGATCGAGCAGTCCTCCTTCCCCGTCTCGACAAAACGTTCCAGAAACTTCGCCAGTTCTTTGGATATCTCATCATGGTAATCCTCATCCGGAACAGACATATTCGGCGCTTCCATGGTAATATATGTGCCCACCGGTTTCCGCATCACCTTCGCCCCGTTCTCCGTCTCGATCTTGACCGTCGTTACCTTGATCTCTCTTTCTTCATCATAGTCTTCTTTCAGGGAAACGCCCTGAACCTCCACATTGTCCGATTCAAACCGCTCTTTGTCCTCCAGAGCAAGGTCAGTTCTGATGCTATACTTCTCAATCATCCCATACATCCTCACTTTTATTGTATTTAATTGCTAGTTTTTACAATATTTTGAGAAATATGTATTGACAGAACCCAATACTTGCCCTAAAATGAATTCGTATGTTTCGTTAGAACGTCCGTGTCCGGCTCTAACGAAGTCAATCATCGATACGAATGAATCGAAATATAAGATATTGGAGGTGGACAAATTGGCTAATATCAAATCTGCAAAGAAGAGAATCTTAGTGAACGAAACAAAGGCTGCAAGAAATAAAGCAATCAAGTCTAAGGTAAAAACTTACGTAAAGAAAGTAGAGACTGCTGTTGCTAACAAGGATGCCGAAGCCGCTGCTTCTGCTCTCAAGGCTGCGACCGTTGAGATCAACAAAGCAGGAACCAAGGGTGTTTATCACAAGAATACCTGTTCAAGAAAGATTTCCCGTCTGGCAAAAGCCGTAAACGGAATCGCTTAATGAAGAGATTATTTGTGAATCATAGATGAAAAAACAGCCATACCGTCAGTGGCTGTTTTTTTCATGGCTATTATAAAAATGCAGCCCGAAAGGGCTGTATTTTTATACATCTCATTAAAATTTCTCTTTATGAACCTTCTCCATCGGAAGCTCGTCCAGTGAATACGCCGCCGGATGGTCCTTCGTCATTCCTAATGACAGGATCGCTTCCACGCCATACTTGTCCGGTATGCCGAGCAGATCACGGATGAAATCCTCCGTCGTTCTTCCGTCAGACGCCCCGCGAAGCCTTCCCTGCACCCAACAGCTTCCGACTCCAAGGCAATCCGCCATCAGATGCATGTTCGTCATGGCAGCCGAACAATCCTCCGTCCACACGTCGGTCTTCTCCGTATCGCCGATCACAACGATCGCACAGTCCGCATGCTCAATCATGGCAGCTCCCGCCGCCCTGCTCTTCGTAAGTTCTGCCAAGACCGCTTTATCGTGAACCACGATGAATTCCCACGGCTTCAGATTCTTTCCGGACGCGGACAGAAGCCCTGCCTTTAAGATCTGATCGATCTTCTCCTCCGGAACGGCTTCTCCCGTATATGTCCTTACACTCCTGCGGCTTCTCATTACTTCTAATAAATCCATATTCCAAACACCTCTTCTTACATTTATGATTTCTTTTAGTATACACCAACCCAGGCGGCAAATTCGATACTGTTTTTTATCTGCCGGAAATCTCCCTTGAATACAACTCCGTCTATACCGGCTTTCTTCGCGCCTGCTATGTTCGCCTCGATATCGTCAATAAAAAAGCAATCCTCTGCCCGAAGCTCATATTTCTCCAACAGATGCCGATAGATCTGGATATCCGGTTTTATCACATGGACATCGCAGGAAACTACGATCCCGTCAAAATAATCGAACGGGGCAAACCTCGGAAAATACCGGTAGAAAGAACTGCTGGCATTCGACAATACATAGATCCCGAATCCCTGCTTCTTCAGATACTCACAGAATTCCTTCGCCTGCGCAACCGGCTGCATACACATGTCCCATTCCACCGTACAGCGCCTGAGTTCTTCATGAAGCCTCTCCGGAACGCGCCTGCTCACTCCGTCAAATCGTTCCTCATCTGTGAGTTCGCCCAGATCTCCCTGTATCCACTCCGGTCCCTCAAACAGCTCCCTCCGGATCAACTTCCGGTCTTCCTCTTCCTTTACGATCTGCCTTAAGCACACCTCCGGATCATAGGTGAGAAGTACATTTCCCATGTCGAATATCACATTCTTCTTACATTCTCTTTTCATCTCTCTTATAAACTTTCTGTCGGGAACAGCGCTTCGTCTAACGCCGTCATATCAGACTGTTCGATAAAATATACCCCGTTGGCATCCGGCTTCACCGTTACCGTCACGGTTACCGTATCCCCGTACTCCGGAGACGCTATTCTCTCACTCATCAGATCGTACTGCTTCTGGAAGTACATCTCATTGATCGCGCTTTGCTCCGGAATCTCCGTCATATTCTCCAATTCTGCCGTTACAGCCGCCTCCGCTTCAGCCGCGATCCCGTCGAAACCTGCGAACGGCTCTAACATTACGTCGACCGTATACTCCTTATCTCCTGCCTCTTTTGCCTCTCCTACTTCATATTTTACCAGATTAATGATATTCTCAAATAACTGCCTGTAGTTTGCCACCAGTTCATCGGACAATCCAAGGCTTGTAAGTCCTGATTCCTGCATGATCACGTCAATATTCGCTTCATATAACTTCCTTGCTTCTTCCTCCGTCGACTTTGTCCACTCTACGTATGTACCAAACTCTCCTTTATAACTGGCGTCCAGAACAGACTTAAGATATGACTGTGCATCCTCTGCGCTCATACCGCCGCATCCGCTGAGCATTGTCATGACCATGATCAGTATAGCCGCTAATATTCCTCTTTTTTTCATGTTTCCTCCTCCTGGTTCACAAAGTATTATATATTATTACAATATTATACATCCAATATATTACACCTTTTGCCATGCAAAATCAACTCTTACTATCTTACTTATTTCGACAATCTTTTGCCGATCTCAAAGCAGTCAAATGTAGCGAAATAATCTGCCGGAGTCTCCGCCCTGCGGATCATCTGCACCGAACCGTCCTCTTTCAGAAGGAGTTCGGCAGACTTTAACTTTCCGTTGTAATTATATCCCATCGCAAATCCATGGGCTCCTGTATCGTGGATGACCAGCAGGTCCCCCATATCAATCTCCGGCAGCATACGGTCAATGGCGAACTTGTCATTATTCTCACACAGAGAACCCGCAATATCATACCGGTGATCACAGGGCTTCTTCTCTTTTCCCATTACCGTAATATGGTGGTACGCGCCGTACATCGCCGGACGCATCAGGTTTACGGCACACGCGTCCACGCCGATATATTCTTTGTGTGTACTCTTCCTGTGGATCGCCTTGGTCACCAGGCACCCATACGGTCCCATCATGAACCGTCCAAGCTCTGTATAGATGGCAACATCGCCCATGCCTTCCGGAACCAGCACTTCTTCATAGACCCTGCGCACTCCGTCTCCGATCATATGGATATCGTTAGGCTCCTGATCCGGAGTATACGGGATCCCTATACCGCCTGACAGATTAATGAATCTGATATGCACGCCGGTCTCTTTCTTAAGTTTCACTGCAACCTCGAATAAGACCTTCGCGAGCATCGGATAATATTCATTCGTAACCGTATTGCTCGCCAGAAACGCGTGTATCCCGAATTCTTCCGCACCTTTATCCTTCAGGATCCTGAACGCTTCAAATAACTGCTCGGTCGTCATGCCATACTTCGCGTCTCCCGGATTATCCATGATATCATTGCTGATCTTGAACAGCCCGCCCGGATTATAACGGCAGCTGATCGTCTTCGGGATATGGCCGATCGTCTTCTCCAGAAAATCAATATGTGTAATATCATCCAGATTGATGATCGCTCCCAGCCTGTCCGCATAGGCAAATTCCTCGGCAGGCGTATCATTCGATGAGAACATGATCTCTTCACCCGTCGCTCCTATCGCTTCCGACAGCATAAGCTCCGTATAAGACGAACAGTCGCAGCCGCAGCCATATTCCCGCAGGATATCGATCAGAAAAGGATTCGGCGTCGCCTTGACTGCAAAATACTCCTTGTATCCCTGATTCCAGGAAAACGCTTCCTTTAACGCCTTAATATTCTTACGGATCCCCTTTTCATCATAGAGATGAAAGGGAGTCGGATACTCCTTCACAATCTCGTTAAGCTGCTCCTTCGTCACAAATGTCTCTTTCTTCATCGTTACTGATTCTCCTCTCGCATTGATAGTAATTTGATCTCGTTCGCAAGCGCTGATTTATAAAGTTCCACAAAGTTCTTCTGTCCGGAATACAGGCAGGTATTCCGGCTTCCTTCGCCATATTCTCCCGTAAGGACATACCTTGAATCTGCGATCACGCCGATACGCATCTCCCGGTCCTCTCCCACATACACCTTTGCTCTGACAAATGACGTCGGCTGATCCGTTATGATCACGACTTTCTTCTTTTGCGCCACCAGATCTTCCAGTTCTCCGACAAAAAGCAGCAGATAATTCCTCGTCAGGCTTATATATACCCTGTCCTCTACCTGGTTCAGGATATTACGCACCTTGTCCAGTATATGGCTCGCGCCTTCGATCGTAATATAGCCTTCTATGTACGTCTTCTCTGTCGGCACATGCTTGGCAAGCCATTTCTTCGATTCTTCCAGCCTGCGTATACGGTTCTTGCAGAATTCCTCCAACGGTACCGGTACATATTTACGCGTGTTCCCTTCTTCCATCAGATAAGCGGCTCCTTTCTCCGTCATATTCGCCAGAGAATTATACGCATTGGACCGGGATATCCCCGTCTGCTTCGCCACCTCATACCCTGTCACCTTCCCCTCGGTGAGCAGGCACTGGTATATATTCGCTTCCTGACGTGTAAGATTGAATTCCATCAGGCGCTCTGTAAAAGATGTTTGCTCCAACTTTTCACCCCATTCTGTCCCTTTAGTAGTTCTTCCAGGGAACACTATAATCCATTTTTCATCCCTCTGTCAATACATTTATTCAGAAATATTTCAAAAACTGCACTGCGAAGGCAGCAAAAAAGCTGCCGGGGAAATAAGTATGAATGGTTTCCCCGGCAGCCTTCTTCTTTATGTAAATCTTACTCTACAACTGCTATTCTCATGATATTGCTCACTCCGCCGCGTTCCGACGTCACATTCGCCGACGGGATCCCTGCAGTCAGTACCACGATATCCCCTGACTCCGCCATCTGCTTCGCGCACACCAGATCGATCGCGCCGTTGCAGACATCTTCCGTAGAATTCAGCTGAATGGACTTCAACGGCCTTACTCCCCAGTAGAGCTGCATCCTCCGCAGCGTCGCCTCATTCGGCGTAACACCGATGATATCCATACGCGGTTTGAACTTTGAGACAACTCTCGGCGTCACTCCGGATACGGACGGCGTTATGATGCATTTTGCGCCGAGATTATATCCGGTCGTCACCGCCGCATGGCATAATGCGCTGGAAGTGCTCTTCTGCCGCTGTTCTTCCGCCTTGCGCATCATCATCTCATAATCCAGATGCTCTTCCGTATTCTCTATGATGTGAACCATCATCTGCAGCGCTTCCAACGGATACTTTCCATTCGCGGTCTCGCCGGACAGCATCACCGCATCCGTCCCGTCATATACCGCATTTGCCACATCTGTTACTTCCGCTCTGGTCGGACGCGGATTACGCATCATGGAATCTAGCATCTGCGTAGCCGTAATGACCGGCTTATAGTTGGCATTACACTTCTGGATGATCATCTTCTGCAGATACGGAACTTCCTCCGCCGGGATCTCCACGCCCAGATCGCCTCTCGCGATCATGATCCCATCCGCACACCGGATGATCTCGTCGATATTCTTGATCCCTTCGGCGTTCTCGATCTTCGCGATGATCGGAATATTCGGCGCCTGGCACTCCTTAAGGAATGCGCGGATCTCGAAGATACACTCCGCATTGCGGACAAAAGAAGCCGCGATAAAATCTATCTTCTGCTGTGCGCCAAAGCGGATATCCTCCCTGTCCTTCTCCGTGATCGCCGGGAGCCTGACCGGTACGTTCGGTACATTCACGCCCTTACGCTCACCAAGCTCACCGCCGTTGACGACCGTACAGATGATATCATTCTCCTTCTTTGCCTTCACGCGCAGCCCGATCAGGCCGTCGTCGATCAGTATCGTGCTTCCCACCTGTACATCGTCCACAAGCCCTCCATATGTAATGGAAACCCGGTCTGCATCTCCTTTTGTCTCTTCTGTAGTAAGGGTGAATGTCTCTCCTGTCTTCAGCGTAACTTTCTTTCCGTCTTTCAATACACCTGTACGAATCTCAGGGCCTTTGGTATCCAGAAGAATCGCAATCGGCTTACCTTCTTCATCACGTACCTTCTTAAGCTTATCCATCCGTGCCTTCTGCTCTTCATGCGTTCCATGAGAAAAATTGAATCTGGCGACATCCATACCTCTGCGGACCAGGCTTCTCATAACTTCTTCTTCGTCTGTCGTTGGTCCAAGCGTACATATGACCTTCGTCTTTTTCATCATCTTTTCGTCCCCCTGTTCTCTTAAAAATTGTGTATTATTTTATATGTGTATGTGTGAACAGATGCTCCTGACAGTATTCATAATTGCCGTTGCATTTCGAACAATATCTGAATTCCAGGTTCGGATCATCTAATTCAGTCCTCTTACAGACGGCGCACATATGCCTTGCGCCGTTCGCATACATCTGAACCGGATGCTGCGCCTTGCGGATCTTCTGCTTAAACTCTCTCTTCCTCTTGATCTGTGACGGCGTATACGGCTGCATATTCCTGGATCCCAGGAAAAAGACCAGGAAATTCAAGATCGACACGACTGCCGCCGCCGCGTTCGCCTTATAATAAATTCCTAAAACGCTTCCTCCGTAAGCCGGCAGGAACGCCTGTATCACCGGATAGATAAAATAAATCCCATCCAATATCGCCAGATACTTCACCTTGATCGGGAAAACCATGAACAACAAGAACTGTACTTCCGGATACAGCGCCGCAAATGCAAAAAACAACGACATATTCAGATACCAGACCGACATCGGAAGTACAAGCCCCGTCACAACATATACCAAAATGGCGGCGACCACATGGAACAGCATCCCCGAAAAGAAATACAGGTTAAAACGGAACGCTCCCCATGCTCTTTCCAACTGCTGCCCGATCATATAGTAAAGGTGCAGCATGAATATGATAAAGATCAGACTGTCAGACGGCGGCTGGATAATGAATGTAACGATCCTCCAGACCTGTCCGCGAAGGATCGCCGGCGCATCCAGGCTCAGAAACTGATAGTAGAATCCCGGATTAACCAGATTCAGCACGAATCCTACCGCATACAATATAATAATATAATACATGAGGTTTGATATGGCATACCTTCCAAATTTTCTCTCCAGTTTTGACAACCAGTTATCCATAGATAAACTCCTTATTATTTATTCCCTAATGAACAGTATAACTGTCTTATGAGGGTGATTTCCAGATATTTTATGGACAATATCCATAATTTAGCACTCTATTAACACTGTAGTAATTCTACCGTTTTACGCCCTGTTTGTCAATTCTGCCGTGGAACTTTACAACTTTTTAATATTTCTGGTACATTTCTTAATTGTTATTTTAAATTTTTTGTCGTATAATGTTACAGGCTGTAAAAAGATTGTTTTCAATCATAGATTCACGATCCAGCCGCAAAGGAGTTGTTATTATTATGAGTAAAACCGAATTATACACACTGGGTATTGATATCGGATCAACCACTGTAAAAATCGCGATACTCGACCAGGATAACGATGTCGCCTTTTCTGACTACGAAAGACATTACGCTAATATTCAGGAAACTCTGTCCGATCTTCTTGGACGGGCAATCTATAAATTAGGAGAGCTTAAAGCCTCTCCGGTCATCACCGGTTCGGGAGGACTGACTCTTGCAAAACATCTGGGCGTTCCCTTCGTCCAGGAGGTCGTGGCGGTATCCACCGCCCTGCAGGACTATGCGCCGCAGACAGACGTAGCCATCGAATTAGGCGGCGAGGACGCGAAGATCATCTACTTCGAAGGGGGAAATATCGAACAACGTATGAACGGTGTCTGCGCCGGCGGAACCGGTTCTTTCATAGATCAGATGGCGTCCCTCCTTCAGACAGACGCTTCTGGCCTGAATGAGTATGCCCGGAATTACCATTCCCTCTATTCCATTGCCGCCAGGTGCGGCGTATTTGCTAAATCTGACATCCAGCCGCTGATCAATGACGGCGCTTCCAAGGAAGACCTCGCCGCGTCGATCTTCCAGGCGGTGGTAAACCAGACCATCAGCGGGCTTGCCTGCGGCAAACCCATCCGCGGACACGTGGCGTTCTTAGGCGGGCCGCTCCATTTCTTGTCTGAACTGAGGGAAGCTTTCATCCGCACTCTGAAACTGGACGAAAGCCATACCATCGCCCCCGGGCATTCTCATCTGTTCGCGGCGATCGGCTCGGCGCTGAATTCAAAGAAAGACAGACAGGTATCTCTGCGCAAGATGCAGAATCAACTGGACAGCCGCATAAAGATGGATTTCGAAGTGGACCGTATGGAGCCTCTTTTTGCGACAGAAGCAGAGTTCCATGCATTCGAAAAACGGCACGCAAGGCACCAGGTTCCTGTCAAAGACCTGGAAACCTATACCGGAAAAGCATTTCTTGGGATCGACGCCGGTTCCACTACCACCAAAGCCGCTCTGGTCGGCGAAGACGGGACACTCCTGTATTCGTTCTACCACAACAATGAAGGAGATCCGCTTGGAACTACCATACGTGCGATCAAGGACATCTACAGCAAACTGCCGGAAGGCGTAAAGATCGCGCATTCCTGTTCCACAGGCTATGGGGAGGCGCTGATCAAATCCGCCCTTCTTCTGGATGAAGGAGAGGTTGAAACCGTTTCCCATTATTATGCCGCTTCCTTCTTCGAACCAGATGTGGACTGTATCCTGGACATCGGCGGACAGGACATGAAATGTATCAAGATCAAGAACCAGACTGTTGACAACGTGCTTCTGAATGAAGCATGTTCTTCGGGCTGCGGTTCTTTCATCGAGACATTTGCCAAATCACTGAACTATTCTGTGGAGGACTTTGCGCATGAAGCCTTGTTCGCCCGCAATCCGATCGATCTGGGTACGCGCTGCACCGTATTCATGAACTCAAAGGTGAAGCAGGCGCAGAAAGAAGGCGCGGAAGTGGCGGACATCTCTGCGGGACTCGCTTATTCTGTCATTAAAAACGCTCTGTTCAAGGTGATCAAGGTATCTAACGCTTCCGAACTGGGAAGCCATATTGTCGTACAAGGCGGCACTTTCTACAACAATGCCGTCCTGCGCAGTTTCGAGAAGATCGCGGACTGCGAGGCTATCCGTCCGGATATCGCAGGGATCATGGGCGCTTTCGGCGCCGCGCTGATCGCCCGTGAACGTTATGTAGAGTGCGAAGGCACGACCATGCTCTCCATTGAAGATATCGAAGCGTTGGAATACTCCACTACCATGGCGAAGTGCAAAGGATGTACCAACAACTGCCGTCTGACCATTAATCATTTCAGCGGCGGACGCAGATTCATCACCGGAAACCGCTGCGAACGCGGCCTTGGGAAAGAAAAATCAACGAATCTGCTTCCGAACCTGTTCGAGTATAAGTTCCGGAGATATTTTGACTATACTCCGCTTCCGGAAACAGACGCCCCGCGCGGGACCATCGGCATTCCGCGTGTATTAAACATGTATGAGAATTATCCGTTCTGGTTTACCTTCTTCCATACCCTGGGCTTTCGTGTCGTACTCTCTCCTGCCTCAACCAGGAAGATCTATGAGTTGGGGATCGAGTCGATTCCAAGCGAATCGGAGTGCTATCCTGCGAAACTTGCCCACGGCCATGTACAATGGCTGATCAACCAGGGAATACGGCGGATCTTCTACCCAAGTATCCCTTATGAACGGAAGGAATTCAAAGAGGCGAACAATCACTACAACTGTCCGATCATAACCTCTTATCCTGAGAATATCAAGAACAATATCGACGCCATCGTGAATGGGGACGTGGATTTCATTCATCCCTTCCTGTCACTGGAAAGCGAAGAGACTGTTTCCTACCGCCTGGTGGAAGAACTGTCCGAAAGATATTCTGTTCCGGCGTCTGAAATCCGCCTTGCCGTGCATTCTGCATGGGAGGAACTTGCCGCATGCCGGGACGACATCCGCCGAAAAGGCGAAGAAACACTCGCGTACCTTGAGAAGACCGGCAACCGCGGTATCGTCCTCGCCGGACGTCCCTACCACATTGATCCGGAAGTAAATCACGGGATCCCGGAATTGATCAATTCCTACAACATTGCCGTACTCACGGAAGATTCCGTCTCCCACCTGCATCCGGCGGAGCATCCGCTGAATGTCATGGATCAGTGGATGTACCACTCCCGCCTGTACGCGGCGGCGAATTATGTAAAGACCCGCGAAGACCTGGATCTGATCCAGCTGAATTCCTTCGGCTGCGGGCTGGATGCCGTGACCACCGACCAGGTTGCGTCCATCCTCAATGATTCTGACAAGATCTATACCTCTCTTAAGATTGACGAGGTCAATAACCTGGGAGCTGCCAGAATCCGTGTCCGCTCCCTTCTTGCGGCGATCCGCGTGCGCGAGAAGAGACATGAGAAGAGAACGATCCGGCCTTCCTCCATTACGAAGGTTCCGTTTACCAAAGAGATGCGCAAGGATTATACGATCCTGTGCCCCCAGATGTCGCCGATACACTTCAGCCTGCTGGAACCGGCGTTCCAGGCTTCCGGTTACCGGATCGAAGTACTGCCTAATGACAACAAGCAGGCAGTCGATATAGGGCTTAAATATGTAAACAACGACGCCTGTTACCCATCCCTTATCGTCGTAGGACAGATCATGGACGCCATACTGTCGGGAAGATACGACACGGATAAGATTGCCGTTATCATCTCGCAGACCGGCGGGGGGTGCCGTGCTTCCAACTATATCGGCTTTATCCGCCGAGCGTTAAAGAAAGCCGGTTACGAACATATTCCGGTCATCTCTCTGAATCTGAGCGGGCTTGAGGCAAATCCTGGCTTCAAGTTAAGCACAGGACTGGTACTGCGCAGCATCTACGCGCTGATATTCGGTGATATCTTTATGAAATGTATCTACCGGATGCGCCCCTATGAAGCGGTTCCAGGCTCTGCCGATGCGATGCATAAGAAATGGATGGGAACCTGCAGGGATTTCTTATCCCGGAGATATCCTTCCAGACGCCGGTTCAAACGGCTATGTAGAGAGATCATTGCAGATTTTGATACGAATATCGAATTGTCAGACGTGAAAAAACCACGCATAGGCGTGGTTGGCGAGATCCTGGTTAAGTTCCTTCCGGCGGCAAACAATCATCTGGTGGAGCTGTTGGAGAGCGAAGGCGCGGAAGCGGTTGTTCCGGATCTTCTGGATTTCCTTCTTTACTGCTTCTATAACCAGAACTTCAAGGTATCGCACCTTGGCATGAAGAAATCCAAGGCAATGATGGGGAATCTGGGGATCCGGGTTCTGGAATGGTTCCGTGCTCCGGCATCCAGGGCATTCCGTGAAAGCAGGCACTTTGATCCGCCTGCAGACATCCGCACTCTTGGCAAGATGGCTTCCGAGATCGTATCTTTGGGCAATCAGACCGGTGAAGGATGGTTCCTGACCGGCGAGATGCTGGAACTGATACATAACGGCGCACCGAATATCGTGTGCACACAGCCATTCGCATGCCTTCCGAATCACGTGGTGGGCAAAGGCGTCATCAAAGAACTTCGCAGAAGACATCCGGAATCGAATATCGTAGCGATCGATTTTGATCCCGGTGCAAGTGAAGTCAATCAGTTAAACCGCATCAAACTGATGCTGTCGACAGCGAATAAGAATCTTCATGTTATGTAATAAGAGACTGCTGCAAAACAAGACGATCATACGGTATAGGATGTATGCCGTATGATCTGCCGTTTTGCAGCAGTCTCTTCTTCGGTCAGGTTCCATAAGCGCCGTATATCCCGGCCTTCTTCTATATCTGCCCGTTCTGCTGGCCTTCTATATCCTCCGCGATCGCCCTTTCTTCCTCTGTAAGTTCTGCCTTCCTCAGAAGATCCGGGCGCAGCTTCGCCGTTCGGATCACAGACTGCTTCCTTCTCCACTTCTCTACATTGGCGTGATGCCCCGACAGAAGTACCTCCGGCACACGTTTGCCGTGCCAGACTTCCGGGCGAGAATACTGCGGATACTCCAGAAGATTATCCTGAAAGCTCTCAAACTCTGCCGATACATCATTATGAAGGACGCCCGGGACAAGCCGGGATATGGCGTCTACCATGATCATAGCGGGGAGCTCGCCGCCGGTCAGGACATAATCCCCCACAGACACATAATCCGTCACGATCTCCTCGAGGACACGCTCGTCGATCCCCTCGTAATGCCCGCACAGGAAGATCAATTCCTCTTCCTTCGCAAGCTCTTCGGCGATTCCCTGGCTGAAAGTCTTCCCCTGGGGGGAGAGATAGATGACTCTCGGGCTTCTGCCTGCCTCTTTGGGTCCTGCTCCATCCGCCTGCACGTTCCGCCTGCAGTCATTGACCTTCTCGACCACAGCCTGATACGCCTGATACACCGGCTCCGCCTGCATCAGCATCCCGGCTCCGCCGCCGTAAGGATAATCATCCACACTGTTATGCTTATTAAACGCATAATCCCTGATATTGACCGCCTCTACAGACAGGAGCCCCTTCTGTATCGCCCTGCCGGTGATACTGGTATTAAGCCCCTGCATCACCATCTCCGGAAATAATGTCATAATATAAAAATGCATCTGTCCACACTCCTATTCACACATCCTGCAACTATACCATCAGCCGGCGTTCTCTCATACCAGACTAAACCAACCCGTCCATCACATGGATCTTCATCTGTCCTCCCGGAATATCCACGTCAAGGACGCACTCCTTAATAGCCGGGATCAGGACCTCTCCTGCCGTCGGATGGTCTATCACATACACGTCGTTTGCGCCGGTCGTCATCACATCCTTAAGGACTCCGAATTCTTCTCCCCCGTCCGTAACCACCTTCATCCCGATCATGTCCGAGATAAAGTATTCGTCTTCCTCAAGCGCCACCGCATCTTTCCGCTCTACCAGAAGCGGACAGCGTCTGTATCTTTCGATATCATTTATATTATCATAGCCCTTGAACTTAAGAATCACAAATTGCTTGAAAAACTTCACATTCTCGATCTCAAGAGGCAGTGTCTCTTTCCCTGTATCAAGCAGCACGTGCCTGAGTTCCCCAAACCGCGCCGCGTCGTCTGTCGTAGGAAATACCTTCACTTCCCCGCGTATTCCGTGGGTCTGTGTGATCACTCCGACCTGTAACAATTCTTCCATACCAATCTCCATTCTGTCTGTAAGATATACTCACATAGTCTCTCTTATAATATTCCGGTACAAAGAGATCTGAGGGTACGTCGGGTATAAACAGGGGATTGCCGGGAAACCGTTCATTTCCCTACAATCCCCTGATGAAATGGATATCCTTTAATCCATAATATCAACGATAACCTTCTTATCCTCTTTGGCAGCCGCTGCCTTTACAACTGAACGGATTGCCTTGGCTATACGTCCCTGTTTTCCAATCACCTTACCCATATCAGAATCAGCAACATGTACTTCCAGGACCATCGTCTTCTTTTCCTCTCTCTCAGTCACAACGACGCTGTCAGGATCATCGACCAATGCCTTTGTAATAACCTCAACTAACTCTTTCATGATTGTGCACCTCAAAAACAAGATTTATTGATCAGCAGTGACTATTTCTCGATACCTGCAATCTTGAAGATCTTGCTGACTACTTCTGTCGGCTGCGCACCATTATTCAGCCACTTCTTAGCTGCCTCTTCGTCAACCTTGATCGCGCTTGGGTCACAATTCGGATCATAGGTTCCGATCTCTTCGATAAACTTGCCGTCTCTTGGGGACCTTGAATCAGCTACGATAATTCTATAAAAAGGAGCCTTTTTCTGTCCCATTCTTCTTAATCTGATCTTTACTGCCATTGTATCTTACCTCCATAAAAATATTAAAATATAATTGTCTGTACAGGACTCTGTCTATGACGCTTCCTGTATGCTGCTATATTATATAACGCGCGAAGCGCGGTATATCGAAATCTAAAACGGCAAACGGAACTTTCCTTTCCTTCCGCCCTTGCCGATCATCTTCATGAGCTTCTTCATCTCGCCGAACTGCTTCACCATACGGTTGACCTCACTGATGTCCACCCCGGCTCCTCTTGCGATCCGGTGCTTCCTGGACGGATTCAGAAGATCGGGATCCCGCCTCTCCTGCGGCGTCATGGAATGGATCATTGCCTCCATCCGCGCCATGCTCTTCTCCGCCTGTGCCGTCTGCTCGTCATCCAGCCCCTTCATCTTGCCCATGCCGCCCATACCGCCAAGTCCGGGCATCATGCTCATGATACTGCCAAGCCCGCCCATATTCTTCATCTGGCTGATGCTCTCCAGATAGTCCTCAAAATCGAACTGGTTCTTCTTCATCTTCTGAGCCATCTGTTTCGCTTTTTCTTCGTCGATCTCTGCCTCTGCCTTCTCGATCAGAGTCAGTACATCGCCCATACCCAAGATACGGGAAGCCATCCTGTCCGGATAGAACTGTTCAAGATCTGACAGTTTCTCTCCCATACCTACATATAATATAGGCTTTCCGGTGACAGCCTTAACAGACAGCGCGGCTCCGCCTCTCGTATCACCGTCAAGCTTCGTAACGATCACACCGTCAATGCCTGCTTTCTCATGGAACTCCTTTGCCACATTCACCGCATCCTGGCCGGTCATGGCGTCGATGACCAGGATCGTCTGGTGTACCGTCACGGTTTCCTTGATCTCCTGAAGCTCTTCCATCATGTCCTCATCAATATGAAGGCGTCCCGCCGTATCCAGGATCACGATGTTATTGCCGTTCTTCTGAGCATGTTCCAGGGCGGCTTTGGCTATATTCGCCGGCTTATGGTTGTCGCCCATGGCAAATACTTCCACACCCTGCTTCTCACCGTTCACCTGCAGCTGCTTGATCGCCGCCGGCCGGTACACGTCGCAGGCAACGAGAAGAGGCTTCTTGCCTTTCAGCTTATACTTGCCTGCCAGCTTTGCAGTGGTCGTCGTCTTACCTGCTCCCTGAAGGCCCGCCATCATGATGACCGTAACGGCGCTTCCCGGCTGAAGCTTGATCTCCGTCGTCTCGGATCCCATCAGCTTCACAAGCTCTTCATTCACGATCTTGATGACCATCTGCCCCGGATTTAGCCCGTTCATGACGTCCTGCCCGATCGCACGCTCCTGCACACTCTTGATGAAGTCCTTGACCACCTTAAAATTGACATCCGCGGCAAGCAGCGCACGCTTGATCTCCTTGAGCGCCTCCTTGACATCTTCCTCTGTAAGACGTCCTTTACTTCTCAGATTCTTGAATATATTCTGAAGCTTCTCAGTCAAACTGTCAAATGCCATACTACAACTCCTCTATAATCTCCCCGGATATCCTTCGGATACTGCGGATCAGTTCCCCCGCATTCTCTTCATTATAATCATCCAGAAGCCTGTCTATTCTCTCTACCTTCTCTTTTACAGCCAGAAATCTCTCGACCAAATGAAGCTTCTCTTCATATCCCCGAAGCGTCTGGTTACACCGCTTGATCAGATCATGGACTCCCTGGCGGCTGATCCCCGCCTCGCCGGCTATCTCACCGAGCGACAAGTCCTCTGTTATGAGGCGTCCATAGATCTCCTTCTGATGTTCTGTCAGCAATTCTCCGTAAAAGTCGAACAACAATGTCTGTTCCAGAATCTCATTCACTTCCATCACCTGTGCTATCATACAACAAATAAACGAGGGTGTCAAGTATTTTTTCTTTACGAACTTTCGTTCGTGTTGTTTTGTCTTAGTATCGCCCGCCTTTGATCTCCCCACTCTTCTGCAAAGTCCAGGAACTTTAACGCTGCCGGTGACAGCCGCATATCCGGAAGCCAGGCTGCGCCCAGCACGCGGGAGTAATGTTCGCCAAAAGAACGCACGCAGACATCAAACGGAGCATTCTTTAAGAGCAGCCTTGGCAGGATCGTAATCCCAAACCCTTTCTCCACCATCTTAAGAGCGGTAAAATCCTCCATGATCTGATAACGGATCCTGGGACAGATCCCGTTCATCTCGAAGATCTTCCCGGTCTCATAGTCAAGACGGTCGCAGGTCAGTATAAAATCCTCCTGATCCACATCCGAAAGCGAAACTTCTTCCTGCTCAGACAGCGGATGCCCCTTAGGCGTTACCAGCATAAGCTCATCCTTTCCCAGAGGAATGAAAGGATAGTCGGGAACCGAATAACGGGAGACAAAGATACAGTCAAGCTCATTGCCCTTCAGCTTCCAGACAAGTGCCTGGAACCCCTCTATACACAGCTCAAACGTGATCTTCGGGTACTTCTCCGCAAACTTCTGCAATATGTCCGGCAGCCAGTGATAAGAAATACTCTGGATCGATCCTATACGGATATATCCGCTGTCAAGACTGTTCAGATCGGCGGCGATCTGCCGGATCTTTTCCTCCTCCCGGCATATGCACTCCAGAGACTTTGCGATCTCTTCGGTATAAGGCAGAAGCGAAACGCCGTATTTCGTGCGCATGAACAACGGCAGCCCCAGCTCCTTCTCAAAATTTTTGATCAGCAGGCTGACCGCCGGCTGTGTATAGTTATATTTCGCCGCTGTCTTGGAAATACTGCCCGTCCTGCACACATCCAGTATAATCTCATATTTATTCATCGTTTTCATCTCCTGTACAAAAAACTATCCTTGATATTCAAGATCCCGGATACGGTATAAGCAAAATTTATAGAACAGATAAATAATCTTAAGTTTATTTTCCGGCAAATTTGATTTATTATAATCATAAGCGACATAGTATTGTCAAGATGATTTACGTTGAGCGGTCTCGGAAACTCAATAGCAAATAGGCAGAAAGGGTTGATTTTCAAAAATGAACGGGACAAGGGCTGGGTAATTGTGGAACCTAAGCGGTTTGGAGAGCACAAAGAATAAAAACGGGCATGG
>Ga0209694_1000528_pt1 | contig 59958 bp, 49 predicted proteins | sample GluameincwithD2O_FD_187499 | JGI IMG/M metagenome (GOLD analysis project Ga0209694, IMG submission 187499) | Mouse cecum microbial communities from Vienna, Austria - Glucosamine amended microcosms incubated with D2O (SPAdes) (version 2) | ecosystem: Host-associated > Mammals > Digestive system >... | reverse complement strand
GCCCCAGCGGCGGGGGCGGCCTAAACCGCCCCCAAGAGCGGACGGAGGCATGACTATTCTCAAATAATCTAAGGTGGATGTAATTTTTGCCTCATTTTATTTGGATTTTAATATAGTTCGTACTTAGGGAAATGATAAATGATAAATGATAACTGATAAATCAAAACAAATATAACAAAAATTTTACCAGCAGTTCAATTTCATAGGGTGATATTTTTTTCATGGCATGAGAAAATGGTATATCACGAAATAAAAAGATGGTATAGTCTCCATGTGCCCCTTACACCGAATTTTGCCAAGCGGATAAAGCTATTGAATAAACATCTAAGTACAAAATGATCAGATAAAAGCACGTTCACCTTCTGCTGAGCATCCTTTGAATGTATCTTGTCCTTCTCCCGATACAATTGAGAGGAGAGCATAGCCAATTTGGCAGCAAGCGCATGACTATTTCTCCGTAATTCATTCGGTCCGTCAGACAATAATCTTATATCTTCATGTGCCGTTTCAATAGCAATGAGCAGAGCTTCATAATCCTCGGAGAATGTTTTTCCGGAAATACTGTCACTGTGCTGATAGATCTTATGATAGGCCTTTCCCTTCATCCAAATCAGACGGGGACAGTGTAGTAACAGGCGTATACCTAATTCCCAGTCATTCCATCTGCGCAAATTCTCATTCCAGGCTCCTGCGGATTTCATGAATTCGGTTCGCAGCAGGCAACTTTGGGTAGATAGCATGGAAGTTATAATATGATCCGTCACAGAGGAAGAGGGGATGAAATCCCTCACTTTTCTTGTCCCGTCCTCAAAATACATAACTGTGGGAGCACAGATCATGTCCGCTCCTTCGTATTGCCGGGTATCTTCAAAGAATTCGGCGGAAATCTCATCATCCGAATCAAAAAAATAGACATACTCTCCTCTTGCCATGGCGAGACCTTTGTTTCTGCAACTGCATGTTCCCTGACGTTCGTTTCTGGTCAATCGGACAAAAAAGTGTTCTTGACTATTCTGTTCTTGAAATTCCTGACATAATTTAAAGGAACTGTCTCCAGACATATTGTCCACCAATATAACCTCCAGCGGTCGATAAGTCATTGACAGCAAGGAACGAAACAGGCGAGGAAGAGTGCGTTCTCTGTTATATACCGGTATGACGATAGATATCAGCATCTTCTTGCTTTTTCTATATAACGTATGCCATCTGTCATATCGCGCAGGGCGGAAAAATGCAGAAGGGGGCAATGAAGAAAATAAAATTTCAGACAACGTACCACAGCCCCCCAGTAACCGTGCAAAATATACAGTACCGCTCCCTTTGAACGTCTCACACGCACGTCTTCGGCAAAGCGCGTTCCTGTCGTCTGTATGTCACTTGTTCTGCAAATGGTGAGCGGGAAATAGCGGATGTTCAAACCTGCCGCATCCGCATCATGCAGAAAGACTTCTTCCTCTCCGCACGACAGGAAACCTGCACCTAAGCCGAAACGATCGTCAAAGAATGGCATTCTCTTATTTATATGTAATGCGATTTCAATGGAAGAAAAGTAGCTCCCGGCCGGTCGCCCCTTATAACTGAATGGGGCGGGGGAGTAGCTTTTCAGAAACTCACCATTCTGACCCTCCACTCTGCAACAGAATATGTCAACCTGCGGGTGGCCGGTCATAAGGTTCAACAGATTGTTTATCTGTTTTTCGGTATAGCTTACATCATCGTCTGCAATAAGGGCAAATGGAGTACGACAGTGACGCAGAGCATTGTTGCGGTTGCGCGAAAGCCCTTTTCCTGAAAGGGAGTATAACTCTACATCGTTTCTCTTAAAATTTTCTTTCACTTCCAGTGGGAGGGACAGACCACAGTTTTGCCAAGACACGATATACCTTACGTCTGCCCTTTCGGGCAAAAATATGGCAGGCACGTGTCTGATACGCTCGCCTGCTGTTGAGATCAATATGCTCAGAAGTGCCATCTCACGTAGTACGCTGCATATACCGGATTCCTTCGATCAGATGTTTCATCATGGGCCAGAAATGACACATTCCGTTCATGGCGGAGTTCAGGGCAAAACACGAGCATATCCACCAAGCCTTGTTCCCGTGCATGTAATATGTGAATGCCCCGTGACTCCTCTGTACACCGGCATCGACGTAAATCATGTTTTTTTTCAACATGGTGGAGGTCTCTGCAATTTTTTGCGGGAAATACCTCATCTTCAATCCTTGTCGCAGAGCGTCCTCAAACCATATCTCTTCTTCTCCGCATGTCAGAAATTTGGTTCCCAACCCAAACCTCTCATCATATCTGAGGTGACCCTGTACCTTATTTCTGCGGCAAACCATTTCAATGGTGGATATGGAATAGGATTCCGGCATAGCCTTAATCTCCCTTTCATCATCGGGATAGGCTTTCAAGGACCTTCCAGTGTACGTGCTGACTCGGAAAAAGGCTACGTCCATATCGGGGTACTTGTCGAACGCTTCCGTGATGTTCTTTACCGTATCTATCGTATAGCGTGTATCGTCATCCGCAAACATGACCAGATCTGCCGTAGCCTTTTCCATTGCTAAATTGCGGTTGGCTGAAAGACCTTGTCCACGGTATTTATAAACTGCCACATCCGGACGTTCACCCAATATGGAAGGAATCAATTCCAAATAACGTTCGTCCGTATATTGGTAAGATACGATATATCGTACTCCTTCTTGAATTGGCATCAGAACATCTTCTACTCTGACGATGCCTTTATCTAACGAACATATCAATATGTCAAGTGTCATGGTTTGTAGTCATTTAAATTGTCTATAATATATTGAATCTCGCCATCACTTAGCAGAGGGCTTATCGGCAGGCTTAATTCTTCGGCAGCAAAACGTTCGGAATTTCTGAAAGTTTTTTGGCCATGATCTGAATAGACAGTCTGAAGGTGTATGGCTGTAGGATAATGAATCAGAGTCTCGATACCGGCATTAGCCATGTGCTTTTGCAACTTGTCACGGCTTGTTGTCAGAATCGGATAAATGTGGAATACACTGGCTTGTACATTCCTGCGATATGGCAATCTGATATGAGAGTTCCTAACTTCCTCTCCGTATCTTTTGGCTATCTGTCTCCGCCGGTCATTGTCTTCGTCCAATCTTTTCAGTTTCAAGGACAGCACTTCTGCATGAATTTCGTCAAGACGGCTATTGAATCCCATAACTTCATGTGTATACTTTTCGCGAGCTCCATAATTGGCCAGAATGCGTACCATCTCTGCCAGTTTTCCGTCATTTGTGACCACAGCTCCGCCATCACCTAAAGCTCCCAGATTCTTTCCGGGATAAAAACTGAAGGCAGCGGCATCTCCCAAGTTTCCGGCATGTTTTCCCATGTAGAATGCCCCGTGTGCCTGGGCTGCATCTTCAACGATTTTCAGATTGTATTGCCGAGCCAATGCCCTCAAAGTTTGCATGTCGCATGTCTTACCATATAAATGGACTGGAAGGAGTACTTTCGTCTGCGGCGTGATTACGGCTTCCACTTGATAGGGATCCAACAGAAAGTCTTCCCCGACATCACAAAATACCGGACGCATACCGGCTCGCGTCACAGCCAACGCACTGGCAATAAATGTAAATGCCGGAACAATTACTTCAATTTGTTCCTCATCCTTCCAGCCTTCCAGTTCCTTCATGGCCAGCAATATCAGTGTGAGTGCATCAAGCCCGTTACCTGTCCCTATACAATGCCGCACACCGATGAAATCCGAGAAATCCTTTTCAAAGCGTTTGACGGATTCTCCTCTCAGGAACCATCCAGACTGTGTCACACGGGAAATAGCGGCTGATAGTTCAGGTTCAAAACTTTGCGTTATCCGTGACAAATCGTAATAGGGGACCCTCATAACAATGGATTATTATCTAAATTCAGCATATACGTATCGTAGCAGACGGCCCGACCTCCCAGGCCTTCTTTCTGAAAGACAAGGCCTTGGTTAAGTTTTTTTCCTTCATTCTCGGTCGAAATTCCGAAATCAAAAAATGTATGTTTGCCGTTATTGCCGTATGTTTCTATCAAATAATGAAACAGCCAGTCTAAAGCACCGTATTCACGTCCCATGTCATTGGCTGCTATGTACTGCACATGTACTGTGGTCTGCGTGAGGAACAACAGACTTCCGGCTATCACTTCACCCGTATTCCCGAGAATTGTGTACAGTTTGATATGATCCGGGAAATTCATGATCAACTTCCTTATCTCACTCAGGCTATGCACAGGGGCTACGGAATGACGCTGAATCAAAACCTCTTGAAGTATGCTCCAGAACTCTGGCAACAGGGAGTGAGTTTCCTTGATTTGTAAATTCCTCTTTCGCGCATTTTTATATTTTCTGAGATGTAAATTATTGAAGGGTAGGGGATAGCGCAGATTTATGGCAGAGGATAATGCCCGGGCCAGTAATGTAGCTCCGGCACGAAACAGAAAATAGCATTCTTCTTCTGCCGGACAACAATGATAGATATGGGGAACTGGCTTATATTTCAAACTGTGGCAATTCAATGATCTATAGTAAAAAACAAGAGCCTTGAACATTTCTGCAACTTCTGCACTCTCTGTCCGTTCTGATAGTAACAGGCCTCCGTAAGTAAGTCCGCCATGACTGTCTATCCGATGCTTGTCTGCCAGAATATTGGCAGGGAAGAGTCCACGGATTTTCCCTTTCTCGTTAACAAACAGAAGTGAGGCATCCGTGAAGCGGTCTTGATGATAATCCATGAAGTCCCGTTCAAATAGAAATGTGGCATTTCGCGAAGTCCTTACCGCATCATCCCACATCCGTTTCATGGAATCTTCATATCTGACAACTTCAATCCTCATTGATTTCCTTTATAAAATCCTCAAATTTATTGATATATCCCGTTTCATCATAGCTCTCAGATGCCATGCACATACATACGCATCCTGGGGTAAAATCCGAAAGTCGGCACCATACCATTGGTGGAATCAGAATTCCGATTGATGGGTTATTCAATTGTAAGGTTTCCATGATTTTGCCATCTGTCACTGTCAGTTTGAAACTTCCGCCGAGTGGTACTAAAATTTCAGAACAGGTTCGATGTGCATGACTTCCACGTTCCTTACCGGGCGGGACATTGTGAATCCAAAAGATGCGCTCTACATGAAAAGGAAGACAACTCTGCTGTGCTATGCAAAGTGCGCCTCGATTATCCGTTATATTCTTAAATTGTAGATACTGTACGCCTGCCGGAAGTGCAGGCAGGCCAGCTTCTATATTTTCCATACCTTTTGCTTATAAAGCAAAGATACTACTTATTCCTTTATTGGTGTTAAAAGTCTGTTTCTAATATTTGCTATTAAACATAATAGCGGTACGATTATTTTATAAGATATAAGGCTGAAATTATCCCAGGCCAAACTCTAAGCCTATGTGATATACGATGAAAGCACAAGCATATGCAAGTAATGTCGTATATACAGCTGTAAAGATTGCCCATTTCCAAGAGTTGCTTTCATGGCGTATGGCAACTATTGTAGCAATACATGGAAAATATAACAGAATAAACACCAAATATGCCAATGCAGCTGCGGGAGACAATGACTGATGCAAGGCCGACTGCAAATGGTTTTCATTTTCTGACACATTTCCCTCAAATTTCTCTCCTGCATACATAACACCTAAAGTGCTGACCACTAATTCTTTCGCACCTATACCTGATAGTATGCCCACACTCATGCGCCAGTCAAAACCCAATGGTTCCAAAACTGGCGATATGGTTTGCCCTATTTCTTCAAGATATGATAACTGATTGGTATTGTCAACCAACCCACTTTTTGCAATTTGTGGGTCAGTCGTTTTCGATTGTGGATAATACCCCAGAAACCAGATCAGAACGGAAAAAGACAGGATTATGCCTGCCATTTTATGCAGATATTGCCGTCCTTTTTCCCATGTATGGCGAAAAACGGACCGGGAATTAGGCAACCGGTATGGAGGAAGCTCCATGACAAATGGCAGATCCTCCCCTTTCATTACATGTTTGCTGAAAAGTCGTGCCATCAAAATTGCCATCAGAATGCCGAAAGCGTAAAGCCCCAACATGATCAGACTTCCGTGATGTGGAAAGAAGGTGCTGATCAAAATAATATAGATAGGCAGACGTGCAGAACAGGACATAAGAGGAGTCACGAGCATTGTAATTAAACGGCTTTTAGGATTTTCAATGGTACGTGTTGCCATAACGGCAGGAACGTTACAACCGAACCCCATGATCATCGGAATAAAGGACTTTCCGTGTAGTCCCATGCGGTGCATCACCTTGTCCATGATAAAAGCAGCCCGCGCCATATATCCTGAATCTTCGAGCAATGATATGAAAAGATAAAGTATAAGAATATTGGGAAGGAATACGATGACGCTCCCCACTCCACCTATGATGCCATTGACTACGAGATCTTTTAAAGGTCCGGATGCCATATTTGCTGCAACAAAGTCTCCGGTTTGCCGAACCAGCCATTCTATTCCCTGCATAGGATAATCGCCCAAAACAAATGTCCCTTCAAACATTAGCCAGAGCAAAACAAAAAACAATGGAAATCCCAGCCATCGGTGTGTAACAACCGCATCAATACGTGAGGTGATGGTTTCATTCCTTTTTTTGTGTGTATGTGGTCTATACGTCTCCAACAAAGCCCCCTGTATAAAACCATATTTGGCATCTACAAGAGCTGCCTCTGCGTCTGTGTGAAGTTCCTGATTCAGCCGATATTGCTCGGAGTATCGGATGGCTATGAGTTCATCATGATTCGGCAATGTCTCCACAAACTCATTGATTTCCTTATCATTTTCCAGAAATTTCACCGACAAATAACGCGTTGAATATTTATAGCGTATGTCCTCATTCTTTTGAAATGCCATTTTTATCCTGTCAATGCTGGCTTCCAGTTCGGCTCCGTGATTTACGTGGATGTGACGGGCCAGAGACGGATCGTTGCTCTCATAAACGGCAATGGCCATATTGAAAAGGTCATCCAATCCCCTACCCGACCTTGATACTGTCGGAACCATCGGTACTCCCAACAATGCCCCCAAAGTTCTATAATCCAACACATCCCCATTTTTCTCTACTTCGTCATACATATTTAATGCGACAACCATTCTCAGGTTCATGTCGATCAATTGAGTAGTGAGGTACAGATTCCTCTCCAGATTGGAAGTGTCTATGACATTGATCACTATATCCGGAATATTCTCCAGTAAATGGCAACGTACGTAAAGCTCTTCCGGACTGTACGTTGAAAGCGAATAGGTCCCCGGCAAATCCGTAATTCTAAACTTGTAACCTCCCCATCTGAACATTCCTTCCTTAGCATTGACTGTGACTCCGCTGTAGTTCCCCACGTGCTCATGACTACCCGAAGCCATATTGAACAAAGAGGTTTTACCGCAGTTAGGATTTCCTATCAGAGCCACATTAATAATGCGTCCTTTCTCATCGGCCAGCCGTTCCATCCGTTGCTCCAACGAGGTTCCCGTCTCTTCGTTATTAGACAGACGTCCGGTTTTATCCATTCTCTCCCCAACAGAGGAAACCGGCAAAAGAGAATTTTGCCCCTGTGAAGTGATGCGAACTTGTGCCTTTGCTTCTTTTTCGCTGATGACTTCCACCAATCCAGCTTCTTCACGTCTCAGAGAAATCTTATAACCCAATAATTCATATTCGATAGGGTCTCTCAAAGGAGCATTGAGTATGACTTTTACTTCCCTCCCTTTTACAAAACCCATTTCGACAATACGTTTGCGAAAACCACCGTGACCGGCAACTTTTACTATAACGGCTCTTTCTCCAGTATGCAGCTCAGATAACTTCATCTTCTACTTTTCTAAATCCATGCAAAATTAAAAAAAAGGCGGGAGAGAATCTTTCCTCCTGTCATAAATTGGCTGCCTGATGAATGAAAATCACCATTTCCGGGTATTTTCACAGAAGCCATAAAAAATTGGGAAATGAAATAACTTTTTCATTTCCCAATTTTTTAAACCTTTTCAATAAGTGTGACAGCGTAAGCTGATATGCCTTCTTCGCGACCGGTGAAACCCAGTTTTTCAGTTGTAGTAGCCTTAATGGAAATATCATCCACAGTTACTTCCATCAGAGGCGCAAGGCATTCCTTCATTTTACTTATATGAGTATTCAGTTTCGGGTGTTCCGCACAGACTGTAACATCTATATTGCCAATCACATACCCTTTTTTTCTCAATAACAGAACAGTCTCACGTAATAGAATTTTACTGTCAACATTGTGAAACTCATCTTTCGTATCGGGAAAGTGAAAGCCTATATCTCGCAGGTTGGCCGCACCTAACAAAGCATCGCAAATAGCGTGTATCAGCACATCGGCATCACTATGGCCCAATAATCCTTTAGGATGCTCCAGTCTTATTCCTCCCAACCATAAATCCCGTCCCTCAACCAGACGGTGGACATCATATCCCATACCTACTCTGATTCTCATACCTTATCTCCTTCTTCCGAACATTTCCTTTATACCGTCAAAATCAAAAGCCAGAGAAACTCTCAGAGTCTGGTCCAAGGGATTGCTGGGAGCAGTCGCTATAACATAACCCGCATCTATCGAGAGCACGTTCATCCGAAATCCGGCTCCTACCGTAAAGTATTTTCTGTTACCCTGGCTGGCGCTTTCATTATGATAACCGGCTCTGAGCGTAAATTTATCATTATATGTATATTCGGCACCTACACTCCATTGTATTTCTTCCAATTCACCTTTAAATCCTCTCTCAGAATCTCCGAAGCTTTTAAAAATTCCGGAGATGGAGGAGACGTCATAGTAATCCTTGCGAATCCGCTCCTGATAATCCTCTTCGGTCTCAGGTGTTCCGTCTTCATTTACTCCTTTCAGAGGCATGGAAGGCACCAGCAATTTGTTTATGTCCGCGCATATAGAAAAGCGGTTATACTCATTGAGAGGTATCATATAATTTAGTCCCAGCCTAAGGTTTGTAGGAATAAAATATGAATAATCGCCGCCATAATTGATTTTCGTTCCGATGTTACTGATGTTCAAACCTAAGGCCAACTGGCATTCTCGCCCTCCCATCATCACGTAATTGTTATAATAACATGCAATGTCCGCAGCAAAAGCAGACCCGGGTGTCATGTCGTCAGAATAATGACCGTTCAGGTCCGAGTACATATAGCGTAATGCTACTGCCGCCGAGAATTTCTCGCTCAACATACGGGAATAGGCTACATCCACAGCCATTTCGTACGGCTTGACCGTCATATTGGCATCATTGGTCATTACTTCTCCCAGCGTAAAGTAACGCAATGAAGCACTGACAGCCTGATAATCTCCCAGACGGATGTAACCTACCATATTTGCCAATGCAATGCCATCCGTAAGCTGCCGAAGCCAAGGGGTGTAATTAATGGACAGCCCCGCACGGCTAATGGTAAACGGATACTTGGCCGGATTCCAACTTTGAGAGTTTACATCCGGATCTGTAGCTGCACCGATATCACCCAAACCTCCGGCACGTGCATCCCCGGCAATGCTCTGCGAAGTCACAGCCGTCATAACTGGATTAAACTTTTTCTTTATATCATTGTCATCTGCCGTAGCTGAAGCTACAAACAAGGCAATGAAAGAGATCATTATGCTTATTCTTTTCATGGTTGAAATATGTTCTTTTACTTTATAGAAAAACTATTGAAATGCTTTTTTATTGTTTCAAGATTATTATTTTTTTCGCGTCGGTCTCTATCGTTACACTGTCTGACGTGATTCGGGATCTGTAGAGATAAATACCGGCAGGCAGACGGTTTCCCGTATTATCTGTCAAATTCCATATTACCGAACTATATCCGCTATTGCCATCACTGCTGTTTGTATTCTGCCATACGCAACGGCCGGAAATGTCATAAACCTCCGTTGTCACAGAATGTATTTTCTCCTTATTTCCGAATGTCGTTATAAATTTGGTCTGTATTCGAGCCGGATTCTCCGTAGCATAAGCACTATTTTCTTCAGGTAAGTCCGCGGTACTTACGTTAAAATTGAGAGCCTTTACGGTTGAGTTATTATTCACGTCCCATACTTTAAAAGATAATGTGTGCTTGCCCGGTGTCAGATCCGTCAATTTATAAGCAATGGTTCCTTTTCTGTAACTGCCGAAGTCATAAGTGAAATAATCATTGAGTTTTCTTATGTCCGAGGTATTTCCGTCCAAAATCAGTTCCATATCATGTCCGATACTGCTCCCGGCGGCATTGATGCCGCAATCATCTTCTATGTCTGCCATGAACAACGGAGCGGTTGTTGTCTGTCCTCCATCCGGAAAATCCGGACGGTCCAGATAAACATACACCTCGGGACCAGCATTATCCGGAGCAGCATTTTCATCTGTTCCGTTCAGAGAGAACTGCTCGTTATATCCATGACATTCCAACGTATGCTCTTTGTTGACCGCATAAAATGTTATTCTTCCGCTGTCATCCGTGTAACTGATATCACGAGGTATCGGTATTTCAAGAACAAATCTACCGTTGCGGATGGAATCACTCCCCTCATATATTTTCTTTGTGCGTTCCGTGTAGACTTCCGGTTTTGTACTTTCACTGTTGTTACTGTTTTTGCAGACAATCGTCTCCTTTCTGTCAAAGACAGAGGCAGTGACAATACCTGTAAACTGTGTGTCGGCAGACGTTCCGGTACCATTCTCTATATATCCTTCGAAACGGGCTACGGATCCGGCCTTCAACTGTAGTCTTGTCGCAGCTGAAAGTTCCGTGCCATTGATCCTCTCCAGCACCACATTTCCGGTCGGTGCAGTCAATCTTACAGCCGGATCCCCAATCAGAACATATTTCAACTTGTTTATGCTCACATCTTTGGATGCACTAACCATCTCCATTTTTGCCATCCGCAAAGCATCCCCGATGCTGTAGGGCATTCCCTTTTCATCCTTTCCAAACAGATATTTCGAGTATGCCACGTTCAGACTGTTATTGTAAGAAGCATAAACCGAACGGGAAGCACAGACCACCCCGACGGCGCCTCCGGTAGGATTGTAAAATGCCGAACGACCGATGTCGTTTTTCTGAGAATCAAACGGTGTTATCTCACACGAAGCCAATACCCACAAAGCATATTTGTTGCCGGAACTTATGGACGAAAAGTCATTTTCCTTCAAAATAACGGCTTTTGATAGCTGTTCGGGAGAGCCGTGTCCGCTATAATTGAACAACAAAGCTCCCTGCTTCATTGCATCCCGCAATTTAGCACTTACCTGCGGGAATGTTTTGGAAGTTGACGTTACCGTATACGGGTAAGCGTCCCAATACATTCTCCTCTGTATGAATTTGTCCCGAGTGGAAGTCTCGATCTGATTGAAAACTTTGTCGGCATCATTCATGTGAAGATTATTGTCCCCGTAATCTCCCAATACATATATCGAATTCTTCCAAGCTCCTGTATGCAAGTTTTCCATATATGTGATTGTTTTGTCTACAAGAACTTTTGCAACAGCCGGTTCGTGACACGGAAAGCGCCCGATGCTCAAGTCGATCTTTTCATATTCCATGTTTCCGCCCTCCCCGTCATCCAAAAGACCAAAGTAATCATCTGTCACATAACTGTAGAGAGTTCCGAAAGAGACCTCCGTCCGATTTGTCTCATATTGAGCGTTCACTTCGTATGCCAGCAGAAAGTCGTCTGGAGAATATGCTTTCCACTCATTGCTGAGCATACGGTTGTCCCAGGCACAATCTCCAAAGAGCAAAAGATATTTGGGCATATCGTTCTGATTTCCCGCCCTGTCATACAGCATCTTCATGTACCGCCTGTAGGCCGATGCGTCTGGGGTTCCTGAGGAATATTCGTTATAGATCTGTCCGGCATTTACAACCCTTACTCTTAAACCGTTTTTTTGCCGATGTGCCTTAGCAAGTCTTTCCGCTTCGGAGGTCAGTTTACCGCTCGGTGGAACAATAATTACCATATCGGCCGGACCATCGGCGTGGAGATTCTGGTTGCCAACTCTACCCACGATGTCCGGTGAGGGATACCGGCCGGCAACATCAACAATGACATATCGACGCAAAGGTTCTTCTATGCATACGCTTAGGGTTGCCGATTCCGAAATCTGACCGTCTATTTCAGATATGGGGCTGCCACATTCTCCCAGTCTCCACACCCGCGTATTGACTGTGGCATTGCTGATCTTCAACTCGACAACAGAATTATCTGTGCCCGGAACAAAAGAATATGGTGCATCTTTGGCATCAAGTTTTCGCGGATACGTACATCTTATGTAGTTCAGACGTGCGGAATTGGATTGGCCGGTCATGAAACGGAAAGCATTATCTATCTGTAATGAACCGACCGACAGATTATAAGATTTTCGCACCTCTCGGCCACTTTCGGTCTCGGTATCATAAATTCCTATTGAAAAGTTTCCCAGCTTATTGTTGTTCAACGCAACGCTGACATCGGTCTTTGAGGAACTGCTTGCAGCGGCGAATGAAATATCAACTGTCGCTTTCAGATCTTGCTGGTCATAAAGCCCCGAAGTTGCCAACCGATATGTATGTGTATTTCCATTTGCAAAGTCGTAGGAATCATACATCTCGCTACCTCCGCCAAACCAGCTATATGCGTCATCGTCTAACAGGGCATGATGCCAGATATAGGAAAAGCCTTTGGAAGGGCTGCTTGCAGGTGTGATTTTCTCAAATTGAGCAGGCTCCTCGCCTTCCGTCAGAAAATAATAGGAATACCGGGAATAATTGTTATTCCGATGCTGCCATTTCGAATAGTAAGAGTCCCAAGTCCACCGGATAGTTCCCTCGGCAAAAAACAAGACAGAATGGTCGCGTCTGTATAGAGGCACTTCATTCAGGTCGTCCTCCACCTGGCCACGTTCATTGAACTTGAAATTCTCCTCCTGTATGAGACCGCCATACCCATACAGTCTTACCTTGGACATATCGGTAAATCCAAGTTCGGCAAGTTTCTCGCGTGTGAGTTCATAAATACCTTCATTTGCCACCCGTATCTTCACCCATTTTCCCGCTGAAAGAACAGATGATTCCTTCCATCTGGGTTGCCGGCTATTAAGCGAAACAGCGGTGTTCCGGGCTTTTGACGTCTGGATGGGAACGATTTTCAGTTTGCCCGATACCAAACGTAACCACCGGTTTCCATTTTTTATAACGGGAACAAAATGAACATCAAGAACTTTTGCCTTTCTGCATATACCAAGGGTACTGCGCACTTCTATACTGTCTGCTATCGCCTGGCCCGCCTTTTTAATTCTCCGGATTTCTTCACCTGAGAGATTCTCATATTCAGGGTATTCCAGATATATCCGGTAACTGTTTCCATCAGTTATCTCATCAGCTGGAATCTGTATCGTAAATTCAGGCATCCCTTCATTTGTCACCCGAAAATCCGAAACCGGAACAGAAAAAAAATCCTCTGCGGCAATGCTGTTGCAAAGAACTAAAAGGAATGATAATATATAGCCTCTTTTTATCATAACACCAGCCTTTATTTAATGTTGAAGGAAAGTAAACGCTCTTCGTTTAAAAAAGCATCCACGTGTGTGTCTATGCGTGCAACGGCAGATACGCCAGGCGATCCTGTGAAAATCAAATCTCCCTGACGCAACATATAAAACTTGCTTACGCAGGATATCAGGTTTTCTATGGAGTTTATCATATTTTCCGTCTTTACTTCAAGTTCTGTGTTCTTATCTATTTCCATTCTCAGATACGGTCTGGCCGTTCGTCTGTCCTTTTCATCTATCTCTTTGAAAGTTCCTACTGCGGCTGCACCGTCAAATCCCTTGCTGATGTCCCAGGGAGCGCCGGCCGCACGAAGCTGTTCGAATAAATCCTGTGCCGTAAAGGCTATTCCCACTGTCAAGGCATCATAATATCTGTGCGCGAAACGCGGAGAGATATACCGGCCTAAGCGACATATTCTTGCCACCAGATGCACTTGCATTGTGCAACGCGGGGCATATTCTGGGATGAAAAAGGGATTTCCGTTTCTAAGCAATGCCGTATCGGGAACCGTATATATGGATACTCCTTTATTCAAAAACGTATTGGCCGTTGAAATATTGTATTCGGAATCGGGGTAATTACCGGTTACTCCTATAATTTTCATAAATCAGAACAGAAAGTTAGCTATTTTAAAATGAGAAATCCAGACTCAGCGAGAACCATTCCTTAAACTGGAAAAAGGTATCGTTGTCCTCATTGCGATTCACGCTATCATCAAAACGGGTATGCAGGAACAATTTAGAACTTAATAATTGGTTGATTTTAAAATTAATAGTGTTTTCCCATTCCACCAAAGTTTTCTCATAGTCCGAGAAATAATAGATGCGGCCGTTCCACGATACGTTTTTGAACACATTCCAGTTGTGATTGATTGTGACAGTAGATCCGTATTCATAATTCGTATGTTTTCCTTCATCCACCCCAAAGGACGTGGCCAGATACTTGCGGCCCACATATTTGAAATGAACAGCCAGCGGAGAAATAGTAGCCGTCAACGTGAAATTCTTGGGTTTCAGTTCGTAGTTCATACCTATTGAGAGCACGGACTCAAATGGGGACATGAAGTCTGAATACACCCTGTCATCATTGCTTTTGTAGCCGTGGTAGAACTGTGTCCAACTTTGCAACGTAACAGTATAGTTCCAATGCTTGATGGCTCGCAGTCCCAATTGGTTTGTCAGACGTATCATGTCCGAATTGGTCTTGAATTTGTGCTTCTCGTCATGTTGCAGGGACTGGAATCCCAGTCTCATCTCCAGCCTATTGGTGAATGTTACTTTCTGCTTGTTGTTGAAATTGGCCTCGATGTCTGAAGAGGCTTGCAGAGAGTTATTGCTTTCTCCTCCCTTATGCCAGTTGTCCGACACGTGGTTCTGCGTAAACTGTAAGGAGAATTTACTTTTGAAAGTCCAGAAGACAGGTTTCCTCACTACGACTTCCCAGTTTTCATTGCTGTCTGTTTCAACAGGATCTTCCACATTCTCTTTATTCAGTCTTTCCGAGAACTTGACATGTGGTGTTACAGTTGTGTTCACATCCTCGCGGATACCCTCTTTCCCCGACTCCTGATTCTCATCATTGGCAATCAGCCATGGGGTCTCCGTATACGTTTTCGTCAAAGCCGTGGAGACATCTTCAACCAACTGCGAATAGTAAGGAATTTCATTGGGAGAAATGCCTTCAGAAAAACGATAATAAATGGATCCTATATTTCTGTGAACCGGATAATTGTAGTATGTAGGAGAGGCAAAGATCGCATAGTAATACGGATTGCTCAGCGTATCATCCTTTTCATATTTCCAAGTCTGGAATTTTTGGTTTATTCTGCTTATGGAATCCGTATACAACGTCCCTATAGCCCTGATCATTTCTTTCTGTCGTTTTATTGTATTTCTTTCCATCAGTTGCGCACTGGCGGAACCGGACAAGAATAAGAAAAATAGCAAATAGATGAATCTCATGGCGTTTATGTTGAGCATTTAGCTAATGAAATACAAAGTTAATTTATTTTTCATTGAAACAAGCAACATCCATGCTTTTTTACACTAAAGCCTGAAGAAAGAACACCAACCTGAAGTGGAAATAAAGGTGGAAATGTGGATCTGAAATATGAAGAATTAAGAAAGCGCTGTCTCCGGTCGAAGTGTTTATATTTTGTCCAGACAAAGTATGAAAATAGATATTTACCACTAAAATACATTTAAAGATATTTGGCATGCGGATACAAAGTTTAACTTTTAGATTTTAGATAAATTGAAGAAAAGCGGACCTATTTTTCACAAGAATAGGCTTTGTAGAAAAAAGATAGGACCTTTTAAAAAAAAGATAGTATGTTTTTTTCACGTTAAGCAACGAAAAAAGGACGCTAAATTGCGTCCTTTCAGGGTTCTTCTGCTTTGGCTGTACAAATATAATACATTTGAGGGCGAAAAGCAAATGTTAATTAACTTTAGTTTAGAATTACACATATCGAAACTTTGTGTAAATTCAATTCTTCTGGCTACAAATCTACGAGCAAACATAACTATGTATCCGGCTCTACCGGTCAAATTACAGAAGTTATTTCTTTGTCGGATCTTGGAACCTTAAATCCACTTCGGTCCACAATGAAAGAGATGGCAAACCATGGCCTTCCATCATACTATTATAAAATTAATGATCATTTCTATAAATCTTACCCTGAAAGTTTCTGATATTTTTTGTAATTTTGCCCAAATAAAAAAGAAGTATAACTAAAACTTTTTCAAAGTGTCTGAGACTAAATACATTTTTGTGACCGGAGGCGTTGCGTCTTCCTTGGGTAAAGGTATCATTTCTTCCTCAATCGGAAAACTATTGCAGGCCAGAGGATTTAACATCACGATTCAGAAGTTCGACCCATATATTAACATTGACCCGGGAACTCTGAATCCTTACGAACACGGAGAATGCTATGTTACGGATGACGGGCAGGAAACGGATCTGGATCTCGGACACTATGAACGTTTCACTGGAATTCAAACTACCCGTAACAACAATGTAACTACGGGACGTATTTACCAGAGTGTGATAGAGAAAGAACGGAGAGGAGATTATCTTGGAAAAACCATACAGGTGATACCTCATATCACAGACGAGATAAAACGCGACATGCTCTATCTCGGAAAAAAACACCATTATGATTTCGTCATTACAGAAGTGGGAGGAACCGTAGGTGATATCGAAAGCCTCCCGTTCCTTGAGGCCATCCGACAATTAAAGTGGGATCTGGGCAAAAATGCCGTTTGCGTACATTTGGCGTATGTTCCCTATCTGGCTGCCGCAAAAGAATTGAAAACCAAACCTACGCAGCACTCTGTAAAAGAATTGCAGAGTTTAGGAATCCAACCAGATATACTTGTGCTTCGTGCGGAACATGAACTGAATGCAGGACTACGAAAGAAAGTGGCCAACTTCTGCAATGTGGCTCCCGATGCTGTAATACAAAGTCTGGACGAACCGACCATATATGAAGTGCCCGTACGTATGCAGCAGGAGAAACTGGATGTCGTGATTCTCCAAAAATTGGAAATGCCTGTCGGCGAGACTCCGGGTCTTGGTCCGTGGCGCTCTTTCCTGGAACGTCGCCACAAAGCTACGGAAATCATTAACATCGGTCTGGTAGGCAAATATGATTTACAGGACGCCTATAAGAGTATACTTGAAGCTCTCTCGCAAGCAGGCACTTACAATGACTATAAAGTAAAAACGCATTTTGTTAACAGTGAAAAACTTAATGAGGAGAATGTGGCTTGCGAATTGGAGAGCATGGACGGCGTAGTGATATGTCCCGGCTTCGGACAAAGAGGCATAGAAGGAAAACTGATTGCTGCAAAATATTGCCGCGAACAGAACAAGCCCACATTTGGAATCTGTCTGGGAATGCAGATGATGGTAATCGAATTCGGACGGAATGTTCTCGGATATGCGGATGCCAACAGCATCGAAATGGACTCCAAGACAACGAATAATGTAATAGACATTATGGAAGACCAGAAAAATATCACGAACATGGGAGGAACCATGCGTCTGGGCGGATATGAATGTCAGTTGCGGGAGAACAGCAAGGTGCGTGGTATATACGGCAAAGAAACCATTCGCGAGCGCCATCGTCACCGTTACGAGTTTAATAACGATTACCGCGAGGAGTATGAACGGAACGGTATGGAGTGTGTCGGAACTAATCCGGACTGTGATCTTGTTGAAATTGTTGAAATTCCGACCTTGAAATGGTACATCGGAACACAGTTCCATCCGGAATATTCCAGTACAGTTCTTCATCCCCACCCTCTGTTCCTGGATTTCGTGAAAGCTGCCATCGAAAACAAAAACAACCGGTAACGAGAAAACAGATCTCAATTCAATTTAAGAAATACAAATCTTATGGATAAAAACACCATTACGGGACTGGTGCTCATCGCTTTAGTGCTTTTCGGCTTCAGCTATTATAATACAAGTCAGAATCCGGCTGTGCCGTCAACGGAACAAGCAGCGACAGTCCCTGAAAAGGTAAAATCAGAAAACAAGGCTCCGGTTGTAGGCAAACCGGCCGAGATTGATACAACGGGCATTTTTCATGAGGCCCTAAGCGGCACGAACAAAACGGTAACGCTTGAAAATAATAAAATCCGGATTACCCTCAATACAAAAGGAGGCTCCATCTCGGACGTACAGCTCAAAGAGTTCAAGAGCTACCAGGATTTCAAGGAAAACAAGGAACAATCCCTGAACTTATACAATGACAAGGATGCCGCCATGAATTTCATTTTTGAAATGAAAGATCGGAATCTGGCTACATCGGACTATTATTTCACTCCGGTAGATGTAACCGATTCTACGGCAACAATGCGTTTGCGGACTCCTGAAGGTGAGACGCTCGATTTGGTGTATAATCTCCTTCCGGATAATTATATGCTGAATTTCTCAGTCCGTACAAACGGACTGGCCAACCTTTTCTCGCCGAAAACACAGACGCTCTCCGTCAACTGGCAAGATAGAATCCGTCAGCAGGAAAAAGGTTTCTACTTTGAAAATATGTATTCGTCTCTGACCTATAAACTGGCAAATGACGATACGGAGAAACTCAGCGAACAGGAGACGGAAGAAATAAGTGTGACAAACAACATTGACTGGATCGCATTCAAAAATCAGTATTTCAGCAGCATTTTTATTGCTGCACAAGAATTCAGAGAAGCCAATCTGAAAAGTTTTCAGGAAAACGAGCACAGCGGCTACCTGAAAAAGTATAGCGCAGACATGCAGGCATTTTTTGATCCGTCAGGCAAACAGTCTACCGATTTCCAGTTCTATTTCGGTCCCAACAAATACAGAGTTTTGCAAAACATGGATGATTTCAAACTCGGAAAGAAAGATTTGGATCTGGAGGAACTGGTATATTTAGGATGGCCTTTGTTCCGCTGGATCAACCGGTATTTCACACTGTACGTATTTGACTGGCTTACCCGTTTGGGGTTGCCAATGGGCATTGTGCTTCTGCTCATAACCTTATTGCTGCGGGTAATAGTATACGTTCCTACACGCAAGAGTTATATGAGCAGCGCGAAAATGCGTGTACTGAAGCCTAAGGTGGACGAGATTGCAAAAAAATACCCCAAACCCGAAGATGCGATGAAACGACAGCAGGAGACAATGACATTGTACAGCCAGTATGGTGCCAATCCGATGGGAGGTTGCCTGCCTATGTTGATTCAGATGCCTATATGGATTGCCATGTTCAACTTTGTACCGAATGCCATAGAACTGCGACAGCAAGGTTTTTTATGGGCAGATGACTTGTCTACATACGATGATATTATTACGTGGAGCACTACCCTGCCTTTCATTGGAAATCATTTAAGTCTTTTCTGTCTGTTGTTCTGCGCTACCAATATCCTATACAGCGTCATGACTATGCGGCAGCAGAGGGAAACCATGTCAGGCGAACAGGCGCAACAGATGAAAATGATGCAGTGGATGATGTACCTCATGCCCGTCTTTTTCTTCTTCATGTTCAATAAGTACTCTTCCGGATTGAACTATTACTATTTCATATCCCTGCTGGCCAGCGCAGTAACCATGTGGTACCTCCGCCGCTCTACAGACGATGCCAAGTTGTTAGCCAAACTGGAGGCGAACTATCAGGCAAACAAGAACAATCCTAATAGAAAGCCCAGTGGATTGGCTGCCCGTCTGGAAGCCCTGCAAAAGCAGCAGGAGGCAATGCTCGAAGCACAGAAAAACAAAAGAAAATAAACTCACAGGCCCCTCTTCTCCATAAAGAAGAGGGGCCTCCCCTATTTCACTATACTGTAATCCTTTATATCATGAAAATAAAAACGATGCTAACTGCAACAGCTCTCTTGCTATCTACAGTTGTACCGAATGCTGTGGCTTCGGACATACCCTCTGATTTTATCGGAAAACAGAAACCACATACCACGGATGACAAACTGACTCCAGAACTGCTATGGGCTATGGGGCGTATCGGTGGTTTCCAGTCGTCTCCCGATGGAAAAACAGCAATCTATTCCGTTTCATATTATAGTGTGAAACAGAATAAAAGCCACACCGTTCTTTATTCGCTTAACTTGCTTGACAAGACTCCCCAGTTGCTCACACAAAGCAATGGCAGCGAGAGTTCGGCTGTCTATATAAAGAACGGCAGGAAAATCGCTTTTCTCAGTTCGGAATCCGGAAGTAGTCAGGTGTGGGAGATGAATCCGGATGGGACCGGACGTAAACAACTTTCATCTGAAACAAAAGATGTGGCGGATTTTCTCTTCTCTCCAGACGGAAAAAAAGTAATTCTGATCATGGATACCGAGAATACATCTTCCATCCAAAAGAACGACAAAGACCTGGACAAAGCCAGCGGAATGGTCATCAATGATCTGATGTACAAGCATTGGGATCAATATACGACCACAGCCCCTCACCCTTTTGTCGCAGATTTTAATGGCGAAAGTATAAAAAACTGTGTTGATTTGCTGGAAGGAGAGCCGTATGAATGTCCGATGTTGCCTTTTGGAGGCATCGAACAACTGGCATGGAGTCCTGACTCCAAAACTATCGCATATACCTGCCGTAAAAAAACAGGACTGGATTATGCCATCAGCACGGATAGCGATATTTTTCTGTACGACATAGAATCTAAAAAAACCGTTAATATCTGTAAGCCCAAAGGGTATGAGACTTCAAATATTGCTCCTACGATTTCTTTGAAGAACCAGTCTGTAAATGCTCAAGACCAAGACATCAATGCAGGGTACGATCAGAACCCACAATTTTCTCCGGATGGGAAATACATAGCTTGGTTAAGTATGGAACGTGACGGCTATGAAAGTGACCGGACCCGCCTTTGTGTCTATGAACTGAGTTCCGGCAAGAAGAACTATGTGACCGAAAGTTTTGAAAGCGGAGTCAATGAATTCTGCTGGGGAAAAGATTCGGAAACACTATACTTTACCGGCGTATGGCATGCTACCACGCAAATCTATCAGACCAACATCAAAGGCAATGTAAAAAAACTGACGGACGATGTCTGTGATTATACGTTGCTGGGCTTGTCGGCTGACGGAAAAGGATTGATAGCCAAACGTCACAGCATGAGTCAGGCGGATGAAATCTACCATATACAGTTGAAGAAAAATAAGTATCAAATTGATCAGTTGACTTTCGAGAACAAGGACTTTTATGATCAGATCACAATGGGTGAGGTAAAAGAAAGATGGGTCAAGACCGTTGATGGAAAACAGGAATTATGCTGGGTGATCTATCCTCCACACTTTGACCCTTCCCGAAAATATCCTACGTTACTTTTCTGTGAAGGAGGTCCGCAATCTCCGGTAAGCCAATTCTGGAGTTACCGATGGAATTTTCAGGTGATGGCAGCACAGGGGTACATTATTATTGCCCCGAACCGTCGCGGACTTCCCGGTTTTGGCATGGAATGGCTTGAAGAAATTTCCGGTGATTACAGCGGATTATGCATGCAGGATTATCTTTCTGCCATTGACGATATTTGTAAAGAGTCCTATGTAGACAAAGAGCATCTCGGCGCGGTAGGTGCCAGTTTCGGAGGCTACAGCGTATATTGGCTGGCCGGAAACCACAACAAACGTTTCAAAGCTTTTATCGCCCATGATGGAATTTACAATACCCAGCAACAGTATGTGGAAACAGAGGAACTTTGGTTTCCAAACTGGGATATGGGAAAAGCACCGTGGTATAAAGACGAGCAGGGAAAAATGCAGAAGGTGTTCGAAACCTCTCCCCATCTGTATGTTGACAAATGGGATACCCCTATTCTCTGCATACACGGCCAAAAAGATTTCCGCATTGAGTATACCCAGGCCGAAAGTGCCTTTACAGCGGCCCGGTTGCGTGGCATCCCGGCTCAGTTGCTTCTTTTTCCGGACGAGAACCACTGGGTGCTCAAACCTCAGAACGGTATCCTGTGGCAACGTACATTCTTCCGCTGGCTGGACCGTTGGCTGAAAACGAACGAAAATTCAGAAAATAAAAATAACTAACCACCATGCAAGAAAAACTTAATGACAAAGCCTGGGCGCGATGGTCAGCCCTTTTCATCGTAGCTTTCACGATGATGGCAGCCTATTACGTAAACGATGTAATGGCTCCCCTGAAAAGTATGCTTGAAAGTCAACTTCACTGGACCAGTGGAGAATTCGGTTTCTTTACCGGAGCATATAGTTTCCTGAATGTCTTTCTCCTGATGCTCATCTGGGGGGGACTTATTCTCGATAAATTCGGAATCCGTTTTACCGGGCTGCTTGCCACCCTGCTCATGGTAGGTGGAACAACAGCCGAATATATCGCCATTACCTGCTACGGAGGCACCGCGGAAACCCTGATGGGGTATAAACTCGATGTACTGATGGCTTCTGCCGGCTATTCCGTTTTTGGTGTCGGTGCCGAAGTTGCAGGAATCACAGTTACCAAGATCATTGCAAAATGGTTTAAGGGAAAAGAAATGGCAACAGCAATGGGTGTACAGGTAGCGCTGGCAAGAATCGGTTCACAAGCTGCCTATGCCGTAGCTATTCCCATCGCAAAGACATACTCACTCAGTACTCCGTTGTTCATCGGAGGTCTTGTGCTGGTAGGAGGTTTCATTTCTTTCCTTGCTTTTACCTTTATGGACAAGAAACTGGACACTCAGGTACATATTTCGTCTGAGAGCGCAGAGGAGGAAAAATTCTCTTTCAAGGATGTTGCGGCTGTTGTCCGCAATCCGGGCTTCTGGCTTATTGCTCTGTTGTGCGTACTGTTCTATTCCTGCGTATTCCCTTTCCAGAAATTCGCAACAGAACTTATGATTACCAAGTATGGTGTTGACGAAAATCTGGCCGGCACCTTTGCCGGTCTTCCCGCACTTGGCGCTTTAATTCTGACTCCTGTATTTGGCGGTATGATAGACAAAAAAGGAAAGGCCGCAAGTATCATGATGCTGGGAGCTGCCATGCTGATATTCGTACATTGCATTTATGCGATTCCGTTCATACACGCCGCATGGGTTGCCATCGTTCTGATGATTGTTCTTGGCATAGCCTTCTCGCTGGTGCCTTCCGCAATGTGGCCGAGTGTGGCAAAAATATTTCCGGTCAAACAGTTGGGTACCGCATACGCCCTGATATTTTTCATTCAGAATATTGGTCTGTGGGGCATACCGGCATTGATTGGAAACGTCCTTCAGAACTATTGCATAGTCGGCACCGAAACGATTGACGGGATTGAAAGTGTGCAATACGATTACACGCTGCCCATGTGTATCTTCACAGGAATAGCCGTTTTGTCCCTACTTGTAGCCATTCTGCTTAAAGCAGCCGACAGAAAATACGGCTATAATCTGGAAAAGGCCAATATTAAAGAATAACTTTTCCTTACCCGACTCTTATTTTACGACGGCAGGTCTCACATGGGACCTGCCGTCGTTTACATAGAAATCGAAAATCCAGACTTGTAAACCTAAAAAATACGCCTTTCAGGGTCTTCTAATGTTGTTCCTCTGCCGTAAGTGGCAACGGATCGAAAAAATGGTTCATTCCTCCGTATCCATGCCCGGCGAACACAGAGGATCCGGCCTGCAATGCGCTTTCCAGATATATCTTAGCCTTTTTTACTGCATCGGGCAAGGTGTAGCCCCGTGCCACCAAAGCCGCGATAGCAGACGAAAGCGTACAGCCCGTTCCATGCGTGTTGTTCGTCCTTATACGTTCTCCGTCATAGCGGAACATACCGACTTTCGTATAAAGACAGTCCACTGGTCGGCCATCCAAATGGCCGCCTTTCACAAGGACGTTACACGGAAGGTCATATCCAAGTCCGTCTTTCCCGACCAATCCAGGAAACAGCAAATTCGCCTCAGGAATATTCGGAGTAACCAATGAACAGAGCGGAAGCAGTTCTTCCTTTAACACCACATAATCTTCTGCGGCATAAAGGGTGTGACCGGAAGAGGAAACCAGTACAGGATCGAAGATGGCGAAAGGAGCAGGATGAGTACTTAAAGCTCTCACGATGGCAAGCGCAATTTTTTCGTCGGCAATCATTCCGATCTTTACAGCCTGAGGTTCCAGATCCTCCATTACTTTGGTTATCTGCTCGTATACAAATGTTGCATCGACAGGCAGACATGCGTATACTTGTCGCGTATCCTGTACGGTCAGGGCCGTTACAGCCGCCGCACCGTAGCATCCCAACGCTGAAAAGGTCTTGATGTCGGCCTGAATGCCCGCACCTCCCGATGGATCGGAGCCGGCAATGGACAAACATACCTTGTATCGCTTCATCTTTCTTGAAAAGAGAACTGCCTTTGCCAAAACTGGAAAGGCAGTTCTTTCTATACAAATATTTATATGGATTTTTCTATTCGTCTTTGGGTCTCAGATCGAGCTGAAGCTCGTCCAGTTGCGTCTGATCGACAAAGGAGGGCGCATCCAACATCACATCGCGACCACTGTTGTTCTTGGGGAAGGCTATGCAGTCCCGAATACTGTCAAGTCCAGCAAAGAGGCTGACCCAACGGTCCAAACCATAAGCCAGGCCACCATGGGGAGGTGCTCCGTATTTAAAGGCATTCATAAGAAATCCGAACTGCTCCTGCGCGCGCTCCGGTGTGAAGCCTAAAGCCTTAAAGATTCTGGCCTGCAATTCTGCATCGTGGATACGTATGCTTCCGCCTCCGACTTCCACACCGTTGCAAACCATGTCATAGGCATTGGCGCAAACTTTTGCGGGGTCAGTCTCCAACAAAGGAACGTCCTCGGGTCTGGGAGCCGTAAAGGGGTGGTGCATGGCCATAAGGCGACCTTCTTCCTCACTCCATTCAAACATGGGGAAGTCCACTACCCATAAAAGCGCAAAGCGGTTCTTATCACGTAAGCCGAGACGGTTACCCATTTCGAGACGTAATTCACACAACTGCTTACGCGCTTTCATCACATCAGGACCGGAAATAATCAATATCAGATCACCGGGGTGTGCATTCATCGTCACTTTGAGACGCTCCAGCACTTCGGGCGCGTAGAATTTATCTACAGAACTCTTTACTGTTCCATCTTCGCCAACTCGGGCATAGACCAGTCCTTTTGCCCCGATCTGCGGACTCTTCACGAAATTAGTCAGTTCATCAATCTGCTTACGTGTATAGCTGGCACATCCTTCGGCACAGATGCCCCCGATATAGGCGGCTTCATTGAATACGGCAAATTCCCCGCTCCCTTTCAAAACATCTGCAAGTTCCACAAATTCCATGCCAAACCGCATGTCTGGCTTGTCTGAACCAAAACGACGCATGGCCTCACTCCAAGGCAAACGAAGGAACGGTGCATTTCCAAGATCGCATCCACGTATTTCTTTGAAAAGATATTTTGCCATCTCCTCAAACAGACTGATGATATCGTCCTGCTCTACAAAGGACATCTCACAGTCAATCTGCGTAAACTCGGGCTGACGGTCTGCACGTAAATCTTCATCGCGGAAGCACTTTACTATCTGGAAATACCGGTCCATGCCGGCAACCATGAGCAACTGTTTCAGCGTCTGCGGACTTTGAGGCAAAGCATAGAACTGCCCCGGATTCATACGCGAAGGTACAATAAAGTCGCGTGCGCCCTCAGGAGTACTACCTACAAGCACCGGTGTCTCAATTTCAAGGAAACCTTTGGAATCAAGGAAATGGCGTACTGCAAGGCAGAATTTATGACGCAATTCAAGATTTGCGCGCACATTGGTACGGCGCAAGTCAAGATAGCGGTATTTCATGCGCAGATCATCTCCGCCATCAGTATTCTCCTCGATGGTAAAAGGCGGAGTATCGCTTGCATTGAGAATATCCAATCGGGAAACTATTATCTCGATGTCTCCCGTGGGTATCTTGTCATTCTTGGAATAACGCTCGTTAACGGTTCCTGTTACTTGAATGACAAACTCACGCCCCAACTTATTGGCACGGGCACACAGCTCGGCATCGCTCTCTTCATTAAAAACAAGTTGGGTAATACCATACCTGTCGCGAAGATCCACGAATGTCATTCCGCCCATTTTGCGGCTGCGTTGTACCCATCCGGCCAAAGTAACTTCCTCGCCCACATGTTCGATACGCAGTTCACCGCACGTTCTGTTTCTATACATACTTATTTATGATTTGATTGTTTACGCCCGAAATTTTATGCGAAAATACAATTATTCTTTCTTTTCTGAAAATAAAGTATCAACTAATATGGACTTTACATGAGATTCCTGACATAATTTCTCATGATACTTATGGCCCGTTCATTCTCTCCTCCCTGCGGTATGATGAGATCGGCATATTCTTTAGTAGGTTCTATGAACTCGCGATGCATCGGCTTAAGTACCCGCAAATACCGCTCCATAACAATCCGGGCCGTACGGCCGCGCTCTATCACATCGCGTTCGATGACGCGGATCAGTCTCTCATCAGAATCGGCATCCACATATATACGAAGATCCATCAAATCACGTATTTCCTTCTTGTAAAGTGCCATGATACCCTCTACAATAATTACTTCTGCCGGTTCCACATGTATAGTTTCGTTGCTGCGGTCGCATGTCAATATGGAATAGACAGGTTGTTCTATTGCCTTACCCGTTTTTAAGTCTGCAATATGCGAATGTAGCAGTTCCCAGTCGAAGGCTTCGGGGTGATCGTAATTCAAGAGTCTCAACTCCTTAAGCGAGAGACCTGCAGGCGCACATTTATAATAAGAATCCTGTGGTATTAATGCCACTTTTTCTTTGGGGAAGTTTTCCATGATCTTACGGGCAACCGTTGTTTTTCCCGAACCGGTTCCTCCGGCAATTCCAATAATTATCATTGCGTGCTATTATGTATTAGATTTATATATGCAAGAACTATATTTACATGTTTATACAGAGTATATCCGATTTTGCAGAGCTATTTGATAAACAACGCGGAGAAAAGAACATAAATGTATGTAGACACCAATGCCAGAATCAAAACCTGAATATCTTTGATGGCATATCCGGTCATTGTCTGAGTTTCTGAATAGTATCGGGATAACATTGTCCTATGTTTTCTTAACCGGACAAACACTCCGTAAACGAACGCTCCTACAATAATCCCAAAAAACATTCCCACTATCAGGTCTCCAAAATAATGAACACCGAGATAAACTCTTGTCCAACAGTTCAAGATTGCCCAAGAGAACAGCCCGATTGTCAGAATCCGATACCTTACCAATAACGCACAAAAGGTAGCGACGGCAAAAGTATTTGCTGCATGTGAAGAGAAAAATCCATAACGTCCTCCTCTGTAATCATTCACGATATCGACCAGATACATTAATTGCGGATCATTAGCCGGACGGTATCTGCAAATCATCGGCTTGAATATTGTAGAAGCTGTCTGATCCGCAATAAAAATACAAAGCCCGACAGCAACGATTACCATAAATATACCGGACATGTCATTATTCTTTATGACTATATACAAAAACACAACAGCCAGTGGAATCCAGGTTAGAGTTGCCGTAGCAGATGTGGCTACTCCATCCAAGAACAGAGAAAAACTTCCATTCAATGCCAATGTAAGTATCTTGTCGATATGTATGAGTTCTCCTATCATGCCCTTCTGTATTTTTTCAATTTATCAAACTTTTTCTACCTGTCTCTTCATAATCCATCCCATATTTCCGTCAGGCATTTCAATTTGATACCAGTTCTTTGTATATTCATCAACAATTCTGACCGTGGTTCCTTCGTGTAACACCCGTACTTTCTTAGCACTGTTTGACGGACTGACATACGATTGAGAAGTCTCCATAACAACAGCCTTTTGATCTGTCTTGAACATATACCACTGGCATGCGGCGAATATCTGGAATACGATTGTCTGTACTAAAAACATTACGGCTACAATAAAAGCGCACTTACGGACAAGAACAGATTGTGACAATAAATAAACCATTCCCCCTAATAGACATACGATCAGGCTGCCCAACGCACAATTTCCCCAAAAGTCGGTACTGCGTCCTGTTATCAGGTGTCTCATCCATGTAATGAAAAACATTTCAGACTGTTTGTCAAAACGATCCGCCAATTTACTTTGACAAAGTTCCAAATTATAAGAAGCATCACCATTGGCCGGCTCCAATTTCAATGCGCGTTCATAATTCAGCACGGCTCTTGGCAAATCATTCAATCTATAATAGGCATTACCCAAATTATAATACAGTTCCGAACTGACACCGGCTTTCATCGATTCTTCATAGATCCGTACAGCTTCTACATAATTTCCGATAGCATAAGCACTATCTGCCTGTTGCTTTTTCTGGGCACAGACAGGAAGACCTGTCAGAATGAACAAAAGTATAAGGCCAGACAACACTTTCACTCCGGTCTGACGAGGAGACTTCACAGCCCTCTTCTCTATCTGAATAATTACACTCTGTGCCATTTCATAGATTTTCTCTTTTTTGCCAGCCTCTTCTATAGGAGCAAATTGTGCCATCTCGCATTCTTCCCAGACATATATACATTCTTTCACCACTTCCGGAGCAACATTGGCGTTCTCCAACAAAGAAATGATCCGTTCTTTATTTAATTCGGATATTCTTACACTGAACTTATCTGCAAAATATTCCAAAATGGTTTTGCTGATCCCTGCATAAAACTCTGCATCTTTCCCATCCGACAAAATGCGCTTACAATCCTTCATCCGTTTTTCCACCCTCTTTCCGGCCTTTTTCTGTCTTCTTCTGGATTCATCTGTATTCTCCTTTATTCTTTTTCTCATCCAAAAAGATGTTGCAAGAGCGGAAATAAAAATCAGAAGATTGATGATCCAATATGCTGGTGTCCCCCACCAATATATCCTGGAACCAGGCGCATGCAATTTTGCTGTACTGGTCTGCAAAGGACGAATGTCGCTATTCCGTAAATACAGTTCATGCTTCAAATCTTCACTGGTCTTCTTCCCTTGTGCTATAGTCAATTGCAAAGGAGATGTTTCCAAAGAGGTATACTTTTCCGTTTTACTGTCAAAATAGGCAATGGAAACTGCTGGCAAATTATATTTCCCTACATTATGGGGCACAAACGTATAATCATATACTACTTTACCAGAAACACCTTCTGCTGTGACTTTCAGATCTTCCTTAGTATTAGGTGCATAAGCATCAAAATCTTTCGGGAATTGGATTTTGGGAGCTTGCATTAATTTCAAATTGCCCTTTCCGGATACAGTAATACGATAGGTGGCGACATCATTGGTTTTCAAATTTGTCGTAAGCAGTTCGCCTTTAATGGAAAACATTCCCACACCTCCGGAAAAATTCGCAGGTTTAGGCTGTGGCAAAGGTTTCACATCCAAAACAATTTCAGGAGAAGAACGCTTCACCGTAATACCTATATTACCTCCCCCATTAAAGATTGCATCCATAATATCTATGGAAGAATCGTGCTGGGCAACACTGCAATCAAAAGTTATGCCTGGAATATGCAATTTTCCCGCACGTTGAGGGAAAACTATATATTGCATGATCACTCCAGTCCGATACATGGCATTCCCTATTCTCTCTACATCGGACGAAATTGCTTTCATTGGCAGTTCTTGGGAAACAATATCCTTGAAATCCGGTTTGTGACTAAGTCCAATGTTTGTCAATCCAACTCCTATACGCGAATGTACCTTATAGGTCAGTAAAACGGCTTCCTGTTCGTATATGCTTCTTTTACTGGGTGTTACAGTTATGAACAAATCACGTGCCGTCACTTTGCTTCCAAGAGGCTGAAGTTGCTCATCCTGTCTGCTTCTCATCTGTGAAGGCGATCTTCCCGTCCCCGTACCACTGACTTCAACGGTCACTGATTTGGACCGGATTGTTTTTCCATTTATGACTATGGATGCTGGAGGTATGACAAACGAACCTTTCTTCAAAGGCGACAGCACGAAGGTGTAAGTTGTGGAGCTGCTCGAACTTTCCTTGCCATTGACAATTCTATAATCTCTGCTGACCATTGTAGACGGCCCGGAAAGAATATCAAAATCATTAATTTTCGGAGGTAGGAACTTCTCAACATCCGTAGAGTTGACTGTGTACTTCAAATGGAAATAGCCATTCATATCCGCGGTTGCCGGTGCTTCAACTTCAAAATGATATTGCGCAAATGAAGGTTTCAAGGCAATTGCAAACAGAAAAAACAATATATATAATTTATCAGTACTTCGCATTTTACTCTTTACCAATTCTTGTTTAATGATTTACGGCGGGGCTTCATTGCATTGATTCTTTCCCGCGTTTGTTTTTCAGCCTGACGGGACAAGTTTAAGAGTTGCTCCGTCTGAGTGTCATCCTGTTGCTCTTTTTTCTGTTGGGGCTGCTGCCGGGCGTTTTTTTCCTCTTGCTGCTGCTCACCTTGTTCTTGTTTTTGTTCTTGTTGCTGCTTCTGCTGGTTCTTGCTTCTTTGTTCCTCATCTTTCAATTGCTTCTGGCACAAAGCAAGATTGTAACGCGTGTCATCGTCCTTAGGATTATTTCGCAAAGCCTCTTTGTACGCTTCAATAGCCTGCTTTAAGAAATCCTGTTTTTTTTCTGCATTTTTAGGATCTCCGGCCATTGTCTGCAAGATATATCCCATATTATGATGGGCCATTGAACGGACCGTTTTGTTCTTTTCTGTTTTTGCCGCAATCTGAAATTGCTTCATGGATTCTTTAGGATCATTCTTAGCCAAATAAGTATCTCCTAAATTGAAATAGGTTCTCGGATTATTCGGATTTATCTTTAGCGCCTCACGGTAAAACTTTTCAGCTTCATCGTATTTTCGGTCCATGAAACAACGATTCCCCTGATGTAAGTTCTTCCATTCTTGAGTTTGTGCATTAGCGATAAACTGAAAGAATAAAAGAAGAACCATCAACCATATAGCTTTATTCATATTCATCTTTCAAACAACTTAAATTTTCCGAATAACTTTCCGGATGTCTCTGAAATAAAAAACTCAATAAACAGTAGTATGAGAACCAATAATGCTACAGCCCTGAATTGTTCATCATATACCGAATAGGTACGGGTGTCTGATGTCTTCTGCAAATTCTGTAAATGGTATTGCAACTGCTCTTGAGCCAAGTTTGTGTTGTCTATATGAATATAGGCACCATTTCCAGCCTGAGCAATTTCCTTACACATATTTTCATTCAGACGCGTTCTTACCGGTTCGCCTTTTGCATCCGTCAGAATACCTTGAGGAGTCTGAATCAATGCCCCATCAGTAGAGCCCACTCCCAAGACAAAAACTTTCATACCATCTTTGGCTGCATTCTTTGCAGCTTCAACAGCACCTTCTTCATGATTCTCGCCATCGGTAATAATAATGACGGCCTTTCCCGCCTTCTTATTATCTGTGAAGCTGATTCGAGCCAAATCAATGGCCGCCGCAAGATTCGTTCCTTGCAATGTTATCATCTCCGTACTGATAGCATCCAAAAACATTTTTGCGGAAATATAATCATCCGTAATGGGCAACTGAGGATAAGCTTCTCCCGCAAAAACCGCTAACGCGATTTTGTCATTCCGCATCTTGTCAATCAACGTTGAAACCAACAATTTTGAACGTTCCAATCTATTAGGCTGCACATCTGCCGCCATCATCGAATTGGAAACATCCATTACTATGACCGCTTCAATTCCGTTCTTTATTTCCTTCTCTTCCTTCAGTCCGAATTGGGGGCGTGCCACCAAAAGCACCGCCAATGCCAATGCAATCTCCAACAAAACAAATTTTATTACAGGACGCATTCTGGAGGCTTTGGGCACAAGACGGAACAGAATATCCGGATCTCCATACCGCAGCATACGCTTTTTGCTCCAAAAAGTCGTAAGCATATAAATCAATGCCAGTACCGGTACCAGTACTAACCAATATAAGTATTCGGGATTAGCAAATCTGAACATAAATAATTTTGTTGACTGTTTATGATGGAATCCTTCTGTACCATGTAGTACGTAACAACATCTCAAGCATCAATGCGATCAGTGCAATCCAAGCAAATGGCATATAGGCCTCATATCGTTTGTCGTAATTGGTAACCTTCAATTTTGTTTTTTCCAAACGATCAATATCCTGATATATTTCTCTTAATTTTTCTCTACTTCCGGCCTGATAATGCAAACCACCCGTCTCCCGGGCAATTGTTTGTAATGTCTCAGGATTATATGATGATTCGACCTCCTCTTCATAGTTTTCCCCATTTGGCAATTGTGCCACTACCTGTTTTATTTTCCCTTTTCTTCCTAAGGAAACAGTGTAAATTCTAATCGCATATTTTTTTGCCAGTTCCGTTGCCATCAAAGGGGATATCTCTCCCGTGTTATTTTCACCATCTGTCAGCAATATAATGACCTTGCTTTTCGACTTGCTTTTTTCCAAATGAGAAACGGCACTGGCAATTCCCATTCCGATAGCTGTTCCGGGACTGATCACTCCATTCTGCTGTAAATCACAGGACACATTTCTGAACATACTGAGTAAAGTCGTATGGTCTGTAGTCAGGGGACATTGGGTAAAAGCTTCTCCTCCGAATAGTGTAAGGCCGATATTGTCATCCGGCCGACTGGAAATAAATTCATACGCAACTTGCTTGGCCGCTTCTATCCTGTTAGGTTTAATATCCGGAGCCATCATACTGGTGGAAATATCCATAGCCATCATAATGTCAATACCTTCCGTTTCACTTTCAGTCAAAGAATTATAGGTCTGAGGCCGGGCCATGACAACAACCAGCATTGAAAACGAGAGCATCCGCAACAGAAATGGAACATGTATCAAAGCCATTCGCAGTGTCATTGGTGCATGACGATACATCTCTGTAGTAGCCATCTTCATGGCGGGCTCGTGCTTCCGTTTCAATAAAAAATACCAAATCACCCATGGGATCAGTAATAACAGCAACAACAAATATTCTATATTAACGAATGTCATAATGTATAATCATCATCTCATTAAAGAAACACTTCGTACATCTCCTTGATGACCATTCCGCCTCCCACAACCAAAGACAACGACAATAAAGAAATCAGAATGCTCATGGCCATGCGTAAACGTTTCTGCTTCAAATCATCGAATGCCACTTCTTTCACTATCGGTTTAGAGGTTTCCGGCTCTTCTTTTTTGGTTGTCCTGACAAAATCTATTGCCTGCATCAGGCTACGATCTATCTCATTTAGCGATGCCGTAAACTTTGCGAACTTGACAAGGTCAGCGGTTTCCAACAAAATACGCAATTCTCTCAAGGCCGAGGGATCACTATTCCCCAACAACTGTTCTATGATTTCCGAGGACGTCATTTCCCTTGCATTGAAACCGAAACGCTCTTGTATATAAGTACGCAGAATATCCGTCAACTGCATGTAACATAGTTTCATGTTTTCTTCTGTTGAAGGTGTGTCCGACTTCATTTTTTCGATTTCTGTAATTGCCTGTTGATGAGGTGGAGTCTTAGGACGTATCATGACCCGGCGGGTAACAGGCTTACGATTTGAATGACGTACCAGCAAAAGGAAAAGCAGAATCAGATTCCCCCATAACAATATCGACCACCCCAAAAGATAACCGTTCCACTCGAAAATTCCCTCTACAACACTATGCGGTCCCGAAAAATTATTGAGATGCACTGTATCTACAGGGACAGTTCCGACCTTCAGACCGATACCGTTCTGCGATTTATATTTTTTTCCGTCCACCATCACTTCAACGGGTGGAAAATAATATAAGGCCGAATCGAATGCCGTCAAAGTATAGCTCCGTTTTAGTTGAACGCGCTTTCCGGCATTAAGGAAAACTGTATCAACATCGCTTCGTTCCAGCACTTCAACACCTTTCGTAAGGGTTCCGGAAGCGTATTCCGGAAACACAACTTTCTGATTGGATCCGGCGCTGACCGTTGCCGTCAGATGCACTTGCTCACCAATCAGTATATCGGTAGAATCCACTTTGACATCTACCGTTACTTGTGCCGACAGCTTTATACATATAAAAGCCAACAAGAATCCAATCTTTAATGATAATACTCGCATGAAATTCAACTTCTTTTCGCAAATAATGTCATTAATCCTCTAACATAATCTCCATCCGTCCTTACGGAAATATTATCGACACGACTCATCTTGAACATCTCGTCTAACTTCCGGGTTTCACTCTTCCACCACTTAATATGCTGCTCTCTCAACTTCTGGCTGGACGTGTCCAGATACTGCTCATGACCGGTCTCGGCATCGAAGATTCTCATCAATCCCACATTCGGCAATTCTTCCATTCTATAATCATAGACCCGTACGGCCACAATGTCGTGTTTACGGGTTGCGACCATTAAGGGGCGGGAAAAATCCGGTGTATTGATAAAATCACTCAACAGAAAAGAAATGCAACGCTTGTTGATAGCACGCATCAGATATTCTATGCCGACTCCCACATCGGTTCTGCGACTTTGCGGACGGAAATCCAACAGTTCGCGAATGATACACAGAATATGTCTGCGTCCTTTTTTGGGCGGAATAAATTTTTCAATCCTGTCCGAAAAGAAAATCACACCGATTTTATCGTTGTTCTGAATAGCCGAGAATGCTATCGTGGCGGCAATCTCTGTGACCAATTCGCGTTGTGAACGCACACGGGTTCCGAAATCAAGACTTCCGGATACATCAATCATCAACATTACGGTGAGTTCGCGCTCCTCCTCAAAAACCTTGATGTGAGGCCTGTTTAAACGTGCCGTCACATTCCAGTCAATGTCACGAACATCGTCCCCCGGTTGGTATTCCCTGACTTCGGCAAACGACATGCCCCGACCTTTGAAAGCTGAATGATACTCTCCGGCAAAGATATTGTTGGTCAATGTACGCGTCTTGATCTCAACTCTCCGCACCCGTTGAAGCAAGTCGTTCGTCTCCATACGTCTCTCCTCTATCAACAATTCAAGAAATGATTCATAACATGCGATATTTCAGCTTGTAATATAAATCAGGGAACCTCAACTTTATTCAACACTTCCGTAACAATCTCATCGGCCGTTATATCAGATGCTTCAGCTTCGTACGTAAGCCCGATCCGATGGCGAAGAACATCGTGAGCCACCTCACGCACATCCTCAGGAACAACATAACCACGTCGTTTGATGAAGGCACAGGTACGGGCTGCCAATGCCAAGTTGATGGACGCACGGGGCGAGCCGCCGAAAGAAATATAATTCTTCATCTCCTGCAACTTATATTGCTCGGGATAACGGGTTGCAAAAACTATATCTGCGATATATTGCTCAATGCGTTCATCTATGTAAACTCGTTTTACCAATTCCCGTGCTTCCAGTATCTTTTCAGCACTGATTACCGGACGCACTTCTGTAAATTCGTCTGAGATATGACTACGTATAATGCGCTTTTCCTCTTCCTGCGTAGGATAGCCGATAATGACTTTCAACATGAAACGGTCCACCTGCGCTTCAGGCAGCGCGTAAGTACCTTCCTGCTCTATCGGGTTCTGTGTTGCCAACACGAGAAACGGATTGGGAAGTCTGAACGTTTCTTCTCCAATTGTTACCTGATGTTCCTGCATTGCCTCAAGCAAAGCACTCTGGACTTTGGCCGGTGCTCGGTTAATTTCATCCGCCAAAACAAAATTAGCAAAGATCGGGCCTCTTTTTACGGAGAATGATTCATTCTTCTGACTATATATCAAAGTCCCGATTACATCGGCAGGTAGCAAGTCGGGCGTAAACTGAACACGACTGAACTTGGCTTCTATCAGTGATGACAAAGTTTTAATAGCCAAAGTTTTGGCCAACCCGGGAACTCCCTCTAACAAAATATGTCCATCACTTAACAAACCGATAAGCAAAGAATTTATCAAGTGTTTCTGACCTACAATCGTCCGGTTCATTCCCGTTGTAAGGTCTGTGATAAAGCCTGTGCTGCTTTCAATGATAGCGTTTAACTCTCGAATATCTATGTGCTCTGCCATGCCTTTCTGATTTTAGATTTCTATTGTTCCACTAATTGAATGCAAAATTACACCATTTATATTTACGGCACACTTAATTTTCGCTAAAAAAGCAGGATCTCACCATTTAAATTTAAAGAGTAAAATGTACATGTCGGTAACCACTCTGTTAGTGTATAACCTCCGAACTTGGCCCGACGAAATTTTGCAATATAAAAAAATCGTACTGATTTCTTGGCACTACATTACCCTCACGAGCGCAAACTCATTCTTTATGTTTCTCACAAATACAGATTCCAGAAATCTACATATTTCTGAGCTACTTTCAGATAAGAATGGTGGCGTTCTATATAAAGTTGGCTTTGACGGGCCAGTTCCGGAAGTGCAGACCGTTCCTCCACAATCTTGCACAAAGAATTATATACAGACTCTTCATCCGGAAGTACATTGATTATAGGGCGCAACTCACACTCTCCCAAAATTTCATAATTCTCAGGCTCACCACCTCCAACGACAACCAGTCCATTGGACATGGCCTCCAAAGCATTCATAGCCGGAGTATATGAGTAGAGCTGATCCAACAATACATCACTGCCATACATCAGCCTTACATATTCTGAGAAAGGAACAGATTCCACCTTGACAATCTCACACTCATGAGGGTAACGTTCTTTTGTACGCTGCAAAGCCCTAAGCATTACATCCGTACCCTTGTATGCGTTACGGCTACGCTGTACGCCAATGAAGAAACGAACCGGATCATCTGCCTTTCGCCTATCGTCAACAGGTTTCCCCGGACACAATGGGAATGGAATAAACTTGAGTTTCTGAGGGAAATGGCAACGGTAACTTGCATAATATTCATACAAGCCTGCAATAATGCCATCACAGTCACGAGCCACCCACTGATTCCATCTACCTTTGGCTCCAAGCAACCAGTCACGTTTCCAAACCTCGGTCTCACGGGTTTTGCGCAAATGTGGCCCGAAGTTAAAATCACTGTATCTGAATGTTGTGCAATCCAGACAAGTCTTTACATAATAATGGTCTACACCAAACGCTCCCATAAACAAAGAACGATTGTGCTTGCGAAGATAAGTATAAACAAACTTGTGGGCTTCGGCCTTCAATGGAAGAAAGACCGGATTAATGAGCTGAACTACGTCATAGCCCTTAAAACGGGATAAGTTGCGTATCAATCTATACAAGAATTGCAATGTATCCTTGTATCCCAAGGAGCGCCGACGCAAATCAATATCACGCGGATAGTTCTTCCATCCGTCTCCATCGGAAGCTACAGTCACTTGGTGCCCCAGTTCCCGTAATCCTTGCGCCAGTGTGGCATGAACGTTGCTATACTCTCCCAGAAGCAGGATCTTCATGTCTCGAAGCTAAGAAATCTGCAAAAATTCGGGCGGCAGTCCTCACCATATTCGGGCAGGGACGTTTTTTATAGTAATCCTCTGTACGGACTTCCGCCTGAGGAGCATAACTCTGTATAGAAGAAGGCGGCAATTTCAACAATTCCGCGCAAATTAAAGAACCGGTACATTCCCGATATTTCCTTGCCAAATCCTGCACTACCGCATAGTTCCCGGATTTTCCCGCACTGTCATCGCTTCGTGTTGCACCAGTTTCCAATCCAGCCAAAAGAAACATGCCACATGCAGCTCCGCAAGTCTGGCGCATCCGACCTATACCTGCTCCAAACGAAGCAGACATCCTCAACGCCTGCTCTTCCGTAAATCCGTAAAGATCGGCAAACGCCGCAACTACCGATTGTGAGCAATTAAACCCACTTCTGAACAGCTGCTCTGCCCTATCCACTCTATCTTCGTACATTTCTTTCTCTACTTTATTTCGTTATCAAAAATATAATACTTATCTTCGCGATCGGTTAAATTCGCATTTTTCTTAGAACATGAAACTGTATTTCCCTATTCTGTCACTATTTATTATCAGTTGTGCCCTTAATGCCTGCCAGGAAAATTTCGACACGCGTCTGAAACGTGAAGCGCGTGATTACACCCTGAAACATTGTCCGCAAAATATTGAGGAAAATAATGTACTGGACAGCACGACATACGATATTGCCACACGAACCTACCACAGATGGTTCACGCTTTCCGGGTTGCTTGACACCCCTGAGTCCGCCGCAGCAATACAGAACTATTCGGAAGACCTGAAACGCCGACTGACTATAGAACTGAAAAATGCCCCGGATTGGAAAGAATGCAAAGAGCAAGGTATCAATTTTGCTTACACCTATCGCTCCGCCCGTACAGGAAAGACTCTGTTCAATGTCCGTCTTTCTAAAAACGATTATCAGTAATCTCCTTGAAGAACAGCCTCAATGGCCCAGCACAACTGATCAGGACAAGACGTAGCCTTGTCCCCGCAACGAATGCCTTTCAGCCGGGCTATCACTTCCCGTGCCTTCATTCCGCAAACCAATGAGGAAATTCCCCGTAGATTACCGGGGCAACCTCCTGCAAATTCAACATTCTCGATAACATCATCATTCATTGTCAGGCGGATGCTGCGACTACAGGTTCCTTCCGTAGAATAACAGATCGTTTTCCGCATCGTAGTTTACCTTTCTGTCATAGTACAGGCCCGCCGGAATTTACTTTTGAACTTCCGGCAGGCCTGTGAATTCTTTCAGATATTTATTCTGCCACTTCGGCAGCAGGCTTCATGTTGGTATACACGGTCTGCACATCGTCAAACTCTTCCAAACGCTCTACCATCTTGTCTATACTCTCACGCTGCTCATCCGTCACCTCTTTCAAATCATTCGGGATATATGTAAATTCAGCCCCGACAACTTCAAACCCATTCTCTTCAAGGTGCTTCTGAATCTGACCGAAGCACTTGGGATCCCCGTATATAGTGACACTATTCTCTTCCTCGTCCTCATCAAACTCGTCCTCCACTCCATAGTCTATGAGGTCCAGAATCATGTCATCCATATCCAGACCTTCTGTCTTCCTGAAAGAAAATACACATTTATGATCGAACAGGAATGCCAGCGACCCCATGGTTCCCAAGTTCCCGTTGAATTTGTTAAATACCGAACGCACATCGCCTACAGTTCTCGTAGGATTATCAGTCAGGGTATCAACAAAAATAGCCACTCCATGAGGTCCATAGCCTTCGTAAGTCATTGTCTTGTACTCACTCTGATCCTTGCCCATGGCATTCTTGATGGCACGGTCAATGTTGTCCTTCGGCATATTCTCTCGCTTCGCAGTAGCAATGATAGCACGCAATGTCGGATTGTTCTCGGGTTCGGGACCTCCGGCTTTCACTGCCACAGCGATCTGCTTTCCGATTTTCGTAAATGTACGGGCCATGTGCCCCCAGCGCTTCATCTTTGCCGCTTTTCTATATTCAAATGCTCTTCCCATACTTATATATTTAATGATTCTGTTTGTCTTCTGTTATCTGAGTTTCGCCCCAATCTGCTTTTCCAGATTGGAAATGATTTTGGCCATAATGGAATCCGTCTGCTTATCATTCATGGTTTTCTGCTCATCCTGTAGGACGAAGTTAACGGCATAGCTTTTCTTTCCTTCCTCCAGGTTCTTGCCTTCATAAACATCAAACAATTCAACCTTCTTCAGATACTTTTTTTCTGAAGAACGGGCAATCCTTTCAATTGTCTTAAATTCCACACTCTTGTCAACCAAAAGCGCCAAGTCGCGACTGACTGAAGGGAACTTGCTGATTTCTGCAAAGCTCACTGTATTTTTCTTCGTTTTCTTCATCAATTGCGTCCAGCACAAATCCGCGTAATACACCTCACCTTCAATTCCAATGCCGGACAGAATGGATTTTCTAACCAGTCCCATCTCCAGATACAATTTTCCGTTCCGGTCAGACACAGCAATGGACTTAGCGAAAATATCATTCTTGCCATCTTCAACAAGAAGACCTTCCGTCGATACTCCCAAGCGGGCAAGGATAGTAGCCACGTAGCCTTTCAATTCATACACACTGGAGGGCTCATCCGGATGAGCCCAGGAGCCTTCTACCCGCTTGCCCGTAAGCCAAAGAGCCAAGTGTGTGTCTTCGCGATATGCCGACAACACTTTTTCCGGATTCTTGCGTTCTGCGTCATAATAATAGCAATTGCCAAACTCAAAAAGGCGCAAATTGGCCTGCTTTCGATTGACATTATGAGCAATGCTTTCCAGACCACCGAAGAGCAACGTCTGTCTCATTACGTTCAAATCAGAGCTGAGCGGATTCATCACACGAACCAGATGCTGCGGCAAGTAACTCTTCAGACCATCATAATAAGCTTCCCGCGTCAGAGAATTGTTAAGAATCTCATTGAATCCCTGCCCAACCAATTGCTCTGCTATGATGTTTTCCAATTTGTTGGAACGGTCTACATCGCCCTTTATGGTCAGGCTTGATTTTACGGCTGTCGGTATTTCTACATTATTATATCCATAGATACGCAATATTTCCTCCACGACATCGCAGGGACGCTGCACATCCACACGGTAAGCCGGGACTTGCAGAGACAAGCCTTCGGTGTCTTCCGAAACAATGGTCATTTCAAGTGAGGAGACAATTTCCTTTATGGTTTCTGTCGGAAGTATCTTTCCGATAATGTCGTGAACGTACTGGTATTTCAAATCCACGGTGAACGATTTCGGCAATAAAGGTGTTTTCACATCCTTTATCTCCATTGCTATTTCTCCTCCCGCCAAATCTTTTACCATCAAAGCAGCCTGCTTCAGGGCATAAATCTGTCCGTCGGGATCTATGCCTCTTTCAAAACGGAATGAGGCATCTGTATTCAGTCCGTGGCGGCGGGCGCTCTTCCGAATCCAAGTGGGATGGAAATAGGCGCTTTCCAGCAATACGTTTCTTGTGGTCTCATAGGTTCCGCTACCTTTTCCGCCGAAGACTCCGGCAATACACATCGGCTCTTTCTCATTACAGATGGCCAAATCACGCTCACTGAGCGTGTGTTCCTCTCCGTCCAACGTTACGAAAGGAGTTCCTTCAGGCATGGTTTTCACCACCACCTTGTTTCCCTCAATCATATCGGCATCGAAACAATGCAACGGCTGACCATAGGCAAACATTATATAGTTCGTAACGTCCACGATGTTATTGATCGGACGTACGCCTACAGTCTTCAGCCTCTCCTGCAACCATTCGGGGGAAGGCTTCACTTCACAGTTTCTGATCGTCACGGCGCAATAGCGGGGACATGCTTCCGGGCTCAATACTTCTACCGGGACATCCAGCTCATGGTTATCGACAGAGAAAGAAGAACAATCCGGACGATGCAGGGATGTCTTATGTCCGTTACGCACCAGCCACGCATAAAGATCGCGCGCCACTCCGTAATGTGAGCAGGCATCTGCACGATTGGGAGTGATGTCCACCTCTATGACGTATTCGCTTTTTATATTATAATAGTCGGCAGCCTTCGTGCCTACCGGTACGTTCTCAGGCAATACAATGATTCCGTCATGGCTCTCTCCCACTCCAATCTCGTCCTCAGCACAGATCATACCATAACTTTCCACTCCCCGCAACTTCGACCTTTTTATGACAAACTCCTTGTCACCATCATACAGCCGAGTACCCAGTGTAGCTACGATTACCTTCTGTCCGGCCGCCACATTCGGTGCGCCGCAAACGATCTGCGAAGGCTGTTCCTCACCGGTATCTACCGAACAGACGTGCATGTGGTCGGAATCGGGATGCGGTTCGCAGGTCAAAACCTGTCCCACAACCAAACCTTCCAGTCCGCCTTTTACAGACTGTACTTCCTCTATGCCCCCCACTTCAAGTCCGATTGAAGTCAATGCCTCGGACACTTCCTGAGCTGTCAGATCAAAATCGACATACTCTTTGAGCCAATTATACGAGATATTCATTGCGTATTTTCTTAGATGTATCTGATCCGTGTTTAAATAGTTGTGCAAAATTAATGATTTTTTTATAGAAAGCAAAGGCAGGGTCAAAAGTTCTACGGAAGTTATGGATTTTTCCGGATTTTCTCTTGGTCCGGATCATGCAAATTTCAAAAGTCCGATCGTATAAATTCAAAAAAACGACTAAATTTGCACACCTTGTTTATAACATTTCACTGCATGCAACCCAATTACTTTAAATAACCACCCTCAACCTTATAATCATGAAAAAAAGACATTTGCTGACAATTGCGCTTCTGGCTTCTGTTGCAACACTCAAGGCATACGATCCTCCAACGATGGGATGGAATTCATGGAACACTTATCGTGTAAACATCAGCGATGCGCTGATCCGTAGACAAGCCGATGCCATGCTGGAAAAAGGACTGAAGGATGCCGGATATACCTATATCAATATAGACGACGGCTTTTTTGGCGGGCGGGACGCATCCGGCACACTCAAGATTCATTCCCAACGCTTTCCGGACGGTCTGAAGCCGGTTGCCGACTACATCCACTCCTTAGGTTTCAAAGCCGGAATCTATTCGGATGCCGGCCGGAATACATGCGGCAATTACTGGGATCATGATGCCGCCGGTGTGGGCGTGGGATTTTACGGACATGACCGTCAGGACGCCGATTTCTATTTCAAGGAGAACGGATTTGATTTTATTAAGATTGACTTTTGCGGCGGAGATCCCGGTCAGAACAGTGAACATCTGGACCTTGACGAACGCGAGCGGTACACAGCCATCCGCCAGGCTATCGACGAGACGGGCAGAAAAGATGTCCGCATCAACGTTTGCCGCTGGGCTTTTCCCGGAACCTGGGTCCACAACATAGGTACGTCTTGGCGAATCGCAGCCGACATACAGGCTAACTGGAACTCTGTGGCACGCATCATTTCGAAAAACCGCTATCTCTCAGCCTATGCAACCGAAGGATCATTCAATGACATGGACATGCTGGAAATAGGCCGCGGACTCTCGGAAGCTGAAGAGCGGACCCATTTCGGAATGTGGTGCATTCTGAGTTCACCGCTCCTCATAGGCTGCGACATGACCAGTATTCCAGCCACCTCGCTCCAACTGATAAAAAACCGGGAGCTCATAGCCCTCAATCAAGATCCGTTGGCACTCCAAGCCCGCATCGTCAAAGTTGAGAACGGTATGTACCTTTACGTAAAAGACGTAGAAACACTCAACGGTACCACTCGCGCCATAGCTATTTACAATCCGACAGAATCCGAACGCATCTTCAACCTGAAAATGAGCGACATTGATCTTGAAGGAACCGTACAGATACGCGATCTCTTCACCGGTCAGGATCTACAGGCTGTCACCGAAGGGAGCATGAGAATCAGTGTGGGCCGACACGACACAAGAATCTTCCGTCTGAGGGGTGAAAGACGCATGGAACGCACCGTATACGAAGCCGAGACCGCATGGCTGGAACGCTATCAGGACATCGGCATGAACCAGAGTCTGGGATATGCCAACTATTCGGAATCTTCCGACTGTTCAGGCGGCGCAAAAGTCGGATGGCTGGGTAACCATCCGGAAAACTGGATGGAATGGAGAGACGTATATAGCGAAGAAGGAGGAGCTTATGAAATGACCCTCCGATACGTGCAATGGGAAAACCGCTTCATCGACTATAGCATAAACGGGAATACCTCGGTCCGCCTTGACCTGCCGGTTACAGAATTGCATTCCAACAACCCCGCGGAAAAAACCGTACGGATCATTCTGAAAAAAGGATTCAATACAATCCGTCTGTCGAATGCGACGACCTGGGCTCCAGACATAGACAAGATGACCCTGAAAAAGATAAAGACGACCGGCATAGCCGCAATCAGCAGCAGTGCCAAGCCTCAATATGCCATCAAAATATACAACAAAGGACACCTGACAGTCAGCAGTGAGACGGTCGCTACCGTTTCCATCTGGGACATGAACGGCATCAAACGGTTGTCCATGCCATTGACAGCGGGGAAAAACGTGATAGATAATTTACCGGAAGGCATTTATTATATTCTAAAAGAAATAGACTGAAACACAACTATTTGCAACCAAAGAACCTCCAGTCCTTTTCAACAACATAGACAAATGTAGTCATGAAAAACATCGCATTCTTTGACATTGACGGCACTCTCGTCAGTTTCAAGACCCACAACATTCCCGTCTCTACACTTTCAGCCCTGACCCAACTAAACAGAAAAGGCACAGAAATAGTAATAGCTACAGGAAGAGCCGCAGAAGGTATCCGAGAGATTGCCGGAGTACCCTATTCCGCAATAATAGGATTAAATGGTTCGGAATGTATCCTGAGCGATGGGACAATTGTAACACAACATCACATTCCGTCAGACTTGTTGGAAAAAGCATTCGAATTGGGCAAAGAATACGACTTCGCTATAGCCGCAAAGTTCAAGGAAGGATTTGTTGTCGACAGAATCACACCACGCGTGGAAGCCATGTCCGCGAGTATCGGGCACCCGTTACCCAATGTAAGAAATCTTCGGGACCTTAACAGGACCGAACAAAGCGGGCAACTGTGCTTCTTTACAGACACAGAGACCGAACGGAAAATAATGCCATTTTTACCCGGTCTGAAAGCGTCACGCTGGTGTGATATCTTTGCAGACATCAACCTGAATGGCATAGACAAAGGAACAGCCATACGAGAGTACACCAAATTCCGAAACATGAACATTAAAGACACCATTGCTTTCGGAGACGGAGCCAATGACATGCCGATGCTTTTAGCTGCCGGAACAGGAATAGCCATGGGAAATGCAAGCGGACAAGTCAAAGCCATCGCCGACCATATCACGGATAATGTTGACAATGACGGAATAGCAAAAGCCCTGCAGTTCTACGGTCTGATTTCGTAAACCGGTATCCTTACTGTTTTGAATGCGAAAAACGCTCCTTTGCCGTTTCACGTTTAACGTCGATAATCCCAAGAGGTCGTTTTGCCTGAATCTAAATGTAAGTTAATTAACATTTGCTTTTTGTCTGCGGGTGTTGTATATTTGCAGTCACAAAGTAGAAGAACCCTGAAAGGCCGCCTGAAAGCGGCCTTTTTTCGATGCTAAACGTGAAAAAAACATAGGATCTTGTTGAAAAAAGGTCCTATCTTTTTCAAAAAACATACTATGTTGTGAAAAATAGGTCCGTTCCCGTTCAATTTTCGCCGAGCACCAATGTTAAAGTTTAGACACATACGTTAAAGTCTGTATGCGATTTTTTTGAAAAAAATTCTGGCACGGCTTTTTACATAGCCACTTTTTCCTGACATGTTCTTCTATCTCTTCTCTTTCAACCACCATTTCTCCGAACGGCAGAATCAAGGCTTTTAAAATATAAAATAATCTTTAATTACCATATATACAAAAAATAAGGCGTATCTTTGCAATTCAGACAGATTTAGACTTTACTATAGAATGAATAATACACTATCCGCGGGGCTATCTCGCATACTTTCCTACAGCCAAGAAGAGGCCCGCAATTTGAGTACGGACACAATTGGCCCAGAATGTTTGTTGTTGGGGCTCATACGCCCCACGACAGGAAAAGTTTCTGAAATTTTCAGCCAGTTCAATGTTTCGGTTGAAAAAATCCGGGAAGCTGCCATTCACCTTTTCAACAATAACAGAACCGCCTATCCTACCACGTTTTTAAAAAATGAAGACATTTGTCTTGATGCGGAAGGGCGGCGCATACTGAAACTGACTTTGTTGGAAGCCCGCCTGACAGGAGCCCCGGAAGCCGATCCCGTACATTTGCTTCTGGCTTTATTGCGCGACGTATCCCTGCGGGTAAGAAGAGTATTGAACGAAGAAGGCATCACTTACGAAAAAGTAGCCGCCACATTGAATATCCGTCCCGGTGTGCACTCGGGATTCGGCTTTGCCGATGATGATTCCGACACGTTTCCTCCCAACGGGAATAACGGAGTTCCCGACAACAGTCAGAGTCAGACCTCAACAAAGGCATCTTCTGCAAAACCGGCATCAGACACTCCCATTACAGACAGTTTCGGTACAGATCTGACCCAAATAGCAACTGCCGGCGGATTGGATCCGGTTGTCGGACGAGAGAAGGAAATTCAGCGTATCGCCCAAATTCTTTCGCGCAGAAAAAAGAACAACCCTATTCTGATAGGCGAGCCCGGAGTTGGCAAAAGTGCCGTTGTCGAAGGGCTTGCCGGACTGATTGCCACGCGCCGCGTTCCGCATTCCCTCATAGGGAAACGCATTGTTGCACTGGATATGGCTTCCATCGTAGCCGGAACACAATATCGGGGCCAATTTGAAGAACGCCTCAGACGCCTTATCCTCGAACTGAAAAGCCATAAGGAAATAATTCTTTTCATAGACGAGATACATACGATTATCGGTGCCGGAAGCGCTCCAGGCAGTCTGGATGCGGCAAATATACTTAAACCGGCACTGGCACGCGGCGAAGTACAATGTATCGGAGCTACCACCATCTCGGAATACAAAAAAAGCATAGAAAAAGACGGAGCTTTAGAAAGGCGTTTTCAAAAAATTCAGATCGAACCGACAACGACCGAAGAAACGCTGCAAATTCTTCGCAACGTAAAAGACAAATACGAAGCCCATCATTCCGTTTATTATACCGATGAAGCCGTGGAAAGTTGCGTTCGTCTCACCGGACGCTATGTCTCCGACCGCGCTTTTCCGGACAAGGCTCTGGATGCACTGGACGAAGCAGGAAGTCGGAAAAGACTGACAGGTGTGACCGTTCCGGAAGAGATCCGGGACAAAGAAAAGGAAATTGAAGAACTGAGACAAAAGAAGACGGAAGCTGCCCAAAATCAAGATTACGAACAGGCCGCCTGTTTGCGGGATAGGGTTAAACTCCTGAATCAGGAGTTGGAGCGGATGAATAAAGAATGGCTGGAGAGTCTGAAACAATCCAAATCCACAGTAACTGCCGAAGATATTGCGGAAGTAGTTTCAATGATGTGTAGCGTGCCGGTGCACAAACTGGCACAGACTGAGGCAGAACGTCTTCGCGGAATGAAAAACGCATTGGGCAAATATGTGATAGCCCAGGACAAAGCCATAGAGAAGATTGTACGTGCCATTACCCGCAGCCGTCTCGGCTTGAAAGGCAATGACCGTCCTATCGGCACTTTCATGTTTGTAGGTCCTACGGGTGTCGGCAAAACCTATCTTGTCAAATGCCTGGCCGAATGGATGTTCGGCAGCAAGGATGCTCTCATCCGCATAGACATGTCAGAGTATGGCGAGAAATACAGCACCAGTCGGCTCGTAGGCGCTCCTCCGGGATATGTAGGCTACGAAGAAGGCGGCCAACTGACGGAACGCGTACGACGTCACCCGTATTCCATCATCCTGCTTGATGAAATAGAAAAGGCCCACTCGGACGTATTCAATACCCTTCTTCAGGTGATGGACGAAGGGCGTATGACGGATGGTAATGGTACGACTGTGGACTTCCGCAACACCATTATTGTCATGACCTCTAATTCCGGTACGCGCCAATTAAAGGAATATGGATCCGGTGTCGGATTCAATACCAATCAGATTGAAGGAGTTGACAAGAAGGTTGCGGAAAGCATCGTGATGAAAACCCTGAAAAAACAATTCGCTCCGGAATTCCTGAACCGTCTGGATGACATTATCATGTTTGATCCGTTGAACAAAGAAAGTGCCAGACGCATCGCAGATTTGGAAATCTGGGTTCTAAAGGACAGATTATGTGAATTGGGTATCACGATCGAACTTACGGATGAAGCAAGGGATTTCATTGTAGAAAAGGGATTTGATGTACAATATGGGGCCCGTTCCATGAAACGTGCCATCCAACTACATATAGAGGATAAGTTATGCGATATGTTGATGGAACAGCCTGAATTGAAAGGGAATCTGGTATTCTCTCTTCAGAACAACGCGATCACCATACAACCGGCAAATGCTCCTGAACAGAATCATGATTAGCTAAATAACCGTAATAGATTTAAATTATGGAATACATAAAAACGGAAATTCCCGATGTGTGGATCCTGGAACCGCATGTTTTTGAAGATGCACGAGGTTATTTCATGGAAACATGGCAAAAAGAGGATTTTGACAAAAAGACAGGCCTGGTTACGGATTTTATTCAAGACAACCAGTCCAAATCTTCACGCGGAGTCTTAAGAGGCTTACATTATCAGAAAGGTGAAGCCTCACAGGCAAAACTGGTACGGGTACTGCAAGGAGTTGTCGTAGACGTGGCTGTAGATCTAAGACAGGACTCTCCCACCTTCGGCCGTCACGTAATGGTGGAGCTAAGCGAAGAGAACAAGCGTCAACTTTTCATTCCACGTGGTTTTGCACACGGCTTCCAAGTACTTTCGGAAACGGCTATCTTCACCTATAAAGTGGACAATCATTATGCTCCAAAATCGGAATGCAGCATACGCTACGATGACCCTTTTCTGAAAATAGACTGGCCCATTACAGAAAAAAAGGAACTATTGCTTTCAGAAAAAGATTTATTGCATGCCGTCAGCTTTAGTGACGCCGAAAAATTCTAACGCTCAGAAATGAAGAACATCCGCAACTTTTGCATTATTGCACACATAGATCATGGCAAGAGTACCTTGGCCGACAGACTGTTGGAACGTACAGAAACCATTCAGGTAACAGGAGGACAGATGCTTGATGACATGGATCTGGAACGTGAAAGGGGAATAACAATCAAAAGTCACGCCATCCAGATGGAATATGTTCTGGACGGCGAGACATACATTCTGAATCTTATCGATACTCCGGGACATGTGGACTTTTCGTATGAAGTATCCCGCAGTATCGCCGCGTGCGAAGGCTGTCTTCTTGTCGTAGACTCCACACAGGGTGTGCAGGCTCAGACAATCTCCAACCTTTACATGGCGATAGAGAACGACTTGGAAATCATTCCGGTATTGAACAAATGCGACATGGTAAATTCCATGCCGGAGGAAGTTGAAGATGAAATCATTGATCTTTTGGGATGCAAACGGGAAGAGATTATTCGGGCCTCAGGAAGAACGGGACAGGGAGTAGATGAAATTCTGCGCGCCGTTGTAGAGAGAATCCCTCACCCTGTCGGAGATGAAGACGCCCCTTTACAAGCATTGATCTTCGACAGCGTCTTCAACTCATTCCGTGGTATCATTGCATATTTCAAGATCGTCAACGGCTCGATACGTGAAGGCGAGGAAGTTCTTTTTGTCAATACGAAAAAAAAATATACAGCAGACGAGATCGGAGTTCTTAAAATGGAACTTTCATCCCGAAAAACTCTTCATTGCGGTGATGTCGGATATATCGTAAGCGGAATCAAGACAGCAACGGAAGTAAAAGTAGGCGATACCATTACAAGTCTCACGAATCCCTGCAAGGAGGCTATTGCCGGATTTGAGGAAGTCAAACCTATGGTATTTGCCGGTGTATATCCTATAGAGACTGAAGATTTCGAACAGTTGCGCACCAGTTTGGAAAAACTGCAATTAAACGACGCCTCTCTAACCTTTCAACCGGAATCTTCTGTGGCGTTAGGATTTGGATTCCGATGTGGTTTCTTAGGGTTGCTCCACATGGAAATCGTGCAAGAGCGTCTGGACAGGGAGTTCAACATGAATGTGATCACCACTGTCCCTAACGTAAGCTATCATATTTTTGATAAGCACGGAGACATGAAGGAGGTTCACAACCCGGCCGGTATGCCAGAAGCTACGGAAATAGATCACATCGAGGAACCCTATATCCGGGCATCCATTATTACGAAGACCGATTACATCGGTGCCATCATGACGCTTTGCCTGGGAAAAAGAGGTGAACTTATGAAACAGGAATACGTTTCCGGCGACCGCGTAGAGCTGTACTACGACATGCCGTTGGCAGAAATCGTGATAGACTTTTACGACAAGCTGAAATCCATCTCAAAGGGCTATGCCTCGTTCGACTATCATCCCATAGAATTCCGTCCGTCCAAATTGGTCAAACTGGATATACTTCTTAACGGAGAACCGGTAGATGCGCTTTCCACACTCACACATGTGGACAATTCCGTCTACTTCGGTCGCCGGATGTGCGAGAAGTTGAAGGAACTGCTGCCCCGTCAACAATTCGATATTGCCATTCAGGCTGCGATCGGAGCAAAGATCATAGCCCGTGAAACGGTGAAACAGGTGAGAAAAGATGTTACGGCCAAGTGCTACGGCGGCGACATCAGCCGAAAACGTAAATTGCTTGAAAAGCAAAAAAGAGGAAAGAAACGTATGAAAGAAATCGGCAATGTCCAGGTTCCCCAGAAAGCATTCCTCGCCGTTTTGAAATTAGATTAGGATCCAACATAAAACAAGTGGCATGCAGATTGAACTCAAAGATGTCAGCATCTATCAGGAAGACAAACTAATTCTTGAAAATGTAAACTTCCATGTAGACGAAAGTGAATTTGTCTATATAGTAGGAAAAGTAGGATCAGGGAAAAGTTCCTTGTTGAAAACTCTATACGGAGAACTGCCCATAAACTGCGGATCGGCAGAAATACTTACATTCGACCTCAGGAAACTAAAACGAAAACATATCCCTGAACTACGCAAACAACTTGGTATCATTTTCCAGGATTTTCAGTTGCTCAGAGATCGGACTGTAGGAGAAAACCTGAATTTTGTTCTTCAGGCCACAGGCTGGAAAAAGAAGGCTGATCGGAAACTCCGCATCGAGGACGTTCTGAAAACTGTAGGCCTATTGGAAAAACTGGATAAATTTCCGCACGAATTGTCTGGCGGAGAACAGCAACGTGTCTGTATCGCTCGTGCTCTGTTAAACAATCCCAAAATTATTTTAGCCGATGAGCCGACCGGAAATCTTGACCACGACACAGGAAAGACCATCGTAGAGATCCTGCGCTCCGTATGTGAACAGGGCACTTCCGTTATCATGATCACACACAACCTGAACCTTTTAAGCAACTATCCGGGAATTGTGTATCGCTGTACAGAAGGCATACTTCAAGAGGTCACAAACGAATATAACAATCCGATAGACCTGGAAGATCAATAAAAAATCAAACAATACTTTTTCAACATGAAGATTCTGAAATTCGGTGGCACATCAGTTGGCAGCCCGCAAAGAATGAAGGACGTATCAGCCCTCATCGCAAATGGAGAAAAGAAAATAGTGGTACTCTCCGCTATGTCCGGTACTACCAATTCTCTGGTAGAAATTGCCGATTACTTTAAAAAGAAGAATGCCGAAGCTGCAAACAATGTCATCAACAAACTGCGGACCAAATATATCGGTCATATCAACGAACTACATAGCACAAAAGAGGCTATGGAAAGAACTACTGATTTTGTTGAAGATGTATTCATGTACTTGCATTCCTTTTCAACCTCGGATTTCAATGAGACTTCTGAAAAAACAATTCTGGCGCAAGGAGAAATCATCAGCACCAATATGGTGACCAACTATCTTCGCGAAATCGGAATCAAGGTTATGCTCATTCCCGCACTGGATTATATGCGCCTGGACGAAAACGGAGAGCCTGACCTGCTCTATATAAAGAAAAATCTGCAAGGCATACTTGAAAAGAATCCCGATTATGACTTGTATATCACTCAAGGATTCATCTGCCGGAACTATCATGGAGAGATTGACAATCTTCAGCGAGGCGGATCGGACTATACGGCCTGTCTGATCGGCTCTGCACTGAGAGCGGAAGAAATCCAGATATGGACAGACATTGACGGAATGCACAACAATGATCCGCGCATCGTAGACAACACAACTCCTGTAAGGCAACTGAATTTTGAGGAAGCAGCGGAATTAGCCTATTTCGGAGCCAAGATCCTTCATCCTACCTGCATACAGCCCGCCCGCTATGCCGGTGTGCCCGTGCGTTTGCTCAATACGATGGAACCGACTGCTCCCGGCACACTTATCAACAACAACATGGAAACGGGGCGTATAAAAGCTGTTGCAGCCAAAGATAATATTACGGCCATCAAGATTGTTTCCAGCCGTATGCTGCTGGCCACCGGATTCCTGCGTAAAGTGTTCGAGATATTCGAGGCTTATAAAACCAGCATTGACATGGTTACAACCTCTGAGGTAGGTGTTTCGCTCAGTATTGACAATAGCAGCCGTCTGCTCCCGATTGTTGAGGAACTGAAAAAATACGGTACTGTTGAAGTTGATAGGAATATGTGCATTATTTGTGTTGTCGGAGACCTGAAATGGGATAACATAGGTTTTGAAACCCTTGTTACCGAAGCTCTGTCAAATATTCCAGTACGAATGATTTCGTATGGCGGCAGTAACCACAATATATCCTTCCTTATCAAGGAAGACGATAAGAAAACTGCGTTGCAGGCACTTAGCAACAAACTCTTTAATTAATTCTTCTTTTGGAAATGACGGACCATACTATTCAGGTCTGTCATTTCCGAAAAAATATTACAGATATAGCAAAATGAGAATTCCCGCTGGTCACTTAAAGAACATCCCCACTCCTTTTTACTTCTATGATATGGAACTGCTGTCCCACACCCTTTCCGTTATCAGTGAAGCTACAAAAGATACACCTGATTTCCATGTGCATTATGCAATCAAAGCCAATGCAAATCCCAAAATCCTGAAAGCAATAGCAGAAGCCGGATTCGGAGCGGATTGCGTCAGCGGCGGAGAAATCAAAGCTGCCGTTGCTGCTGGATTTCCTGCCGGTAAAATTGTATTTGCCGGAGTTGGAAAAAACGATGATGAAATCCGTCTGGGATTGGAAATTGGAATCAGTTGCTTCAATGTCGAGAGTTTACCCGAACTTGAAGTTATCAGCCAGTTGGCAGTACAGGCCGGCAAGACGGCAAACGTAGCATTCCGCATCAATCCCAATGTAGATGCCCATACACATGAAAAAATAACCACCGGTCTAAACGAAAATAAATTCGGTATCGCAATGGAAGATACCCTTACTGCCATAGACAGAGCAAAGGAACTTCCCAACATCAACTATACCGGCCTGCACTTCCACATCGGAAGCCAGATCACAGATCTGACCGTATACCGCCATCTGTGCCAGCGTATCAATAATTTGCAGGAACAGCTGGAAGAAAAAGAAATCACGACATCGAGCATTAATGTAGGCGGAGGTTTGGGAATTGACTACGAAAATCCTCAGGATCATCCCATTCCCGACTTCAAGAACTATTTCCACCTGTTCCGCAGCCACTTGCAATTACGGACTGGACAGACTTTGCATTTTGAACTGGGGCGTTCCGTTGTGGCGCAGTGTGGCAGTCTGATAGCCAAGGTTCTTTACGTGAAAAAAGGCCATTCCAAACAATTCCTGATTCTTGATGCCGGTTTCACGGAACTTATCCGCCCGGCCATGTATCAGGCCTATCATCAGATAGAGAATATAAATCGGCCTGCTTCAAATCCGTCCGAACATTATGATGTGGTAGGCCCGATATGCGAAAGCAGCGATATTTTCGGAAAAGAGGTATTTCTGCCCGTTTCCGAACGTGGTGACCTCATAGCCCTGCATTCTGCCGGAGCATACGGCGAGATCATGTCTTCTACCTACAACTGCCGTTCTCTCCCAAAAAGTTATTTTTCCTCGGATTTTGAATAAGAGTAAAAAACTGGATCCATGAACAAACACGAATACATACAAGCCAACAAAGATTGGCTGGAAACAAAAGCTAAAGAAGAGGGTGTCAAAGCCCTCTTCAAAGGAGTATATTACAAGGTCATAAGCGAAGGAAAGAATGACGGGAAACATCCGACACCCTATAGCATCGTCACTGCCCATTACACCGGTTGGACCATAAACGGCAAGAAATTCGACAGTAGCCGCAGCGGTACTCCAATAGCATTCCGTCTGAACGAACTGATTGAAGGTTGGATCATCGCGATGCAACAAATGTGCATCGGAGACAAGTGGGAGATTTACATTCCTGCCGCATTGGGATACGGTAAATTCTCACAGCCTGGTATTCCGGGCGGCTCTACACTGATATTCGAGATTGAATTATTGGGCATAGCTTAGTTTGCCATACCCCACACACGTCTTGCCCCGTTTCCCTACAATCGCGTAGAATTCCGCACTTTATCTCAGCCGTAAAACCCGAATACCGATAGACTTGGGATGTTTGGCAAGATACTGGTACAAAGTCATCGGCTCCTCTACTACCTTTTTGTGGATGGAGGAAGCATTCAGCAGATGCAATTTTCCGTCACGGCCCCAGACAGAGAAACCCAGATGCGAATAATCCAGACCACTCTTGTCGGTCACGATTGCCACAATATCACCGTCACAGATATTCTGCAATTTCTGGCGATTGAGTCCGGTTGATTTTTCGGGCAAATATGATACGATGGTATTGTTCTCTGCTTTTTCCATTTCCCGGATTTTCACTACCCATTCGGGATGAAGTCTCAACATTTTATAGGAATTGGAATGCACACTCATGTACGCATTATTTATTTTCTTTTTTCCGGTAAAATATCTATTGGCCCCCACATTCTCCACCAACCCCTTTCTGATATTGTCATTTATCCACCATTCAAAATAGTGAAGGCGCGAGACATAACCGTCACACTTGCCTTTCCGATAACGCAAACGCTCCAGATTGCGGCAATAATCCACAAAGCTGTCAGAACCTTGCCTGCGCGTCATTGTCAGGGCCATCACAGTTTCGACAAGAGTAGTGCAGTCAAGTTCTCTGAGGTTCACTATGATTCTTTCCGGATCTGCCACTTCCAAGGTATGTGCCACGTATGGAACATTCAAAAAGCGACGGGCGTAAAAAAGCACATCACTACCCTCCGGAGAAAGGCGCAACAATCTTACGACCTCAGCTGAATCCTCTCTCGTATAAACAACTTTCTGCAAAAAATCAGGATACGTCTGCGGCACGGAAACCGGCTGAACCGTTCCCGTCGGGTGCATCTTCTCACGCGACGAACCGTCCGTACACCCCAGCAAACCATATATGAGCAACACCAACAGGCCCTTCACTTTCATAGCCGGAAAGCTCTACAATTGCACATGATGGAGAGAATAATCTCCCATCAACCGACTACGGTCTACATTACCCTTGATGCCGGGAATGCTGCCACTGGAAGTGTATTGCCATATCACATAGTCTTTTCCATCGTCCAATGTCGGCATGTCACTGCGATAACGTGCAATCATCCAATGATAATCCATGAAGTGTCCGGAAAGATGGCGGTTGTAGAAATTATGAAACGTGTATAACAGAGGTTTCTTTCCATAATAACGAGTCACCTCATTGATGAAACTTTTCAAGTCGCTTATGAATTTCTCGTCTGTGCAGGAGCCTTTGTGCTCGATGTCAATAATCGGTACCAAATCCTGATCATCCCGCTTTACGACCGAAGTAAGATTCTCAAATTGTTGTCTCCAACTGATGTTGGGCCTGTAAAAATGATAGCTCCCCACACTAAGGCCCACCCTGCGTGCCTCTGCCAGATTACGTTTGTAAGTATTGTCTACCAAGGAGGCCCCTTCTGTGGCTTTCAGATAAACGTAGGATATTTTGGAAGAACCAGCCACCTGGTCCCAATCTATACTGCCCTGATAGTGCGACACGTCTATTCCTTCCCTGTATTTTGAATTGATATTGGCCTCTGAATGGCTCTGCAATGCCAAAGCCTGAACGAGTTTCCTGTCCTTCCTCGCTTTTACCGCCAACATGTCAGGTTCCACAATACTGGTTTCATATATATTCCTGGCATTTTTGTCTTTCTTTCGGGCATCGGCAGAAGACGGAAACGTAAAAAAAAGCACCAGCAGAGCCGTTATGCTATAGATATGTAAATTCATAGGAGTAAATATTATTCAGCGCAAATTTACATTTTTCAATTCATTCTTCAAATTTTAAATTGTAAAATATTACAAAATGTTCACGAAGAATCCGTTACAATTCTCGACGGTCACTTCGGAGATGTCTATTTATGAAATGATTTATATGTGGAAGGTTTCATTGTTTAATAAATGTTCATATCTTTGCACATACTATGCCACGCATATTCCACATATCCCCCTCTATCGGTCTCATGCTCCGACTGCTGTCAATCGTATTCATGCTATCCGGATGCAATGCCACCCGATTTGTTCCGGAGACCGAGAGCCTGTTGTCTTCCGTAAAAATAACCTCAGACAACAAACAGGTCCGTGCATCGGAGTTCCGTTCCTATATTCGACAAAACGAAAACGCCAAATGGTTCAATTTGGTAAAGGTTCCGCTGGGCTTTTATTGCATCTCCGGACAAGACAGCACGAAAGCCATGAACCGTTTTTTCAGAAGAATAGGCGAACCGCCGGTTGTATATTCCGAAAAAATGAAGGAACACTCCCGGACAGCCTTGACTTCAGCCCTGCAAAGCAAGGGATTTTTGCACGCTTCCGTCACAGCCGATACAATAACAAAGAAAAAACGGACCAAACTGACCTACAGGATGCATCCGGGAAAACGTTTTTTCGTGACCGCCATTCATTATGAATTCGATGATCCGGAAATAGAAAAGGAAGTCACCGGTTCCTCTTCCTCCAGTCTGCTATACAAAGGAATGCCCATGGATCTGTCTGTGCTGAACTCCGAGCGGAACCGCATCATAAGGAATCTGAGAAATCGCGGCTACTATCGTCTGCACAAAGAGTTCATTTCCTTCCGGGCAGACACCATGGATAACGACTACGGCATAGAACTGACCATGCGGCTCGTCCGTCCCTCGGGATCCGACTCCTCCGATGTCTATACTCCCCACCGCCTGCGCAATGTCACCATCCACGAAGAGGTATCGCCACACGAAAAATCTGACACATCGTTATATCGGGGCTTGCGGATTTGCTATGACAGAAAACTTCGGATGCAACGTCGTGTCTACCACACACACGTTTCCATCCGCCCGGACAGTCTGTTCCGTGAAGCAAACACCCAAAACACATACGGAGCTTTGGGGAGCCTCTCGGCCATTAATTATTCCAACATTCGTTTCTATGAAGTACCAGGACAAAACGCGTTGCTGGACTGCGACATCTCTGTGCGCCTGAACAAGCCCCATTCTGTCAGCGCGGAACTGGAAGGAACCAACACTTCCGGCGATCTCGGAGCCGCCGTAGCTTTTTCGTACAACAACCGGAACATCTTCAGAGGAGCCGAGAACCTATCACTGAAAGTGCGCGGTGCCTACGAGGCAATCACCGGACTCGAGGGGTATTCCAATGCCAATTATGTGGAATATAGTGCCGAAGCCAGTCTTCGCTTCCCGACCTTTATGTTCCCCCTCCTGCCATTCAAAATCAAACAGCGGCTGAATGCCAGCTCTGAAATAAGCCTTTTGTACAACTCGCAAAACAGGCCAGAGTTTCACCGCCGTGTCCTAACCGGTTCATGGCTTTACCGATGGAACCGGAACGGCCATAACAAATTACAGCACCGGCTGGACATGCTCAGTCTGAACTATGTTTTCATGCCTTGGATATCAAATACCTTCAGACAGGAATATCTGGAAGGCGAGGATCCCCGATACTCCATCCTGAGATACAGCTATGAGAACCTGTTCATCATGAAATTCGGCTATGGATTTATTTATAACTCACAGCATGGCGGAGGGAGCAACGGATTATATCAGACCAATGACTTCCAGATCCGTATGAATATTGAAACTGCCGGAAATATCCTGTACGGTATGTCCCGTCTCTTCAACGCCTCCAAAGATGAAAACCGGCAATACAATATTTTCAACATAGCCTACTCCCAGTATGCCAAATTTGACTTTGACTATGCCAAAAGTTTTCTTATCAACGAACGAAACTCATTGGCTCTGCACGTGGCTTTTGGCATAGCCTTGCCATACGGAAACTCCACGATCATTCCTTACGAAAAAAGATATTTTGCAGGGGGAGCCAACAGCGTCAGGGGCTGGAGTGTCCGCGAACTGGGACCGGGTAGCTATGTCGGACGGGACGGGAAGGTGGATTTCATCAATCAGACGGGAAATCTAAAACTGGATCTCAGCATGGAATACCGTACCCAACTGTTCTGGAAGTTTCACGGAGCTTTTTTTGTTGACGCTGGAAATATATGGAACACACGCAACTATCCGGATCAACCGGGAGGAACGTTTCATTTTGATACCTTTCCCACACAAATAGCCGTATCCTACGGCCTGGGCATCCGCTTCAATTTAGACTACTTCATCCTGCGATTCGACGGCGGAATGAAAGCTGTTAATCCGGCTGTCAAAAGCGGCCCGGAACATTATCCTCTGTGGAATCCTGACTTCCACCGCGACTTCACATTCCACTTTGCCGTGGGTCTTCCTTTTTAGCTGTTGACGGCCGGCGCATCGGTAGATTCCATTGAACCCGCCTCAGCTTCCACCGCCCATATCCTCAAAGCAACAGGCCACTTCCGCATGGCCAACGCATAAAACATGACGGAGAAAGAAATGGTTGCCAACGGGAAATAGAGCCATCGGATATAGGACGGAACAAGGGCTATATCAGCAGCAAGTCCTCCCCGTGCCTCCTCAATAAAAGTGAGACACAACACACCGACGGGAAGAGACGCTATTACAACAACTCCCCATGCAGGCAATAAAGAAAAGATCAGAGCAAGTAAACATTCGCTCCTGAACTTATGATTCCGAACCATGCCCTTGCGTAAACTCAAAGCAGAGAAACTTCCGACAGACAATGCAATCCGACCTACATACAAAAACAAGCATCCCGTCAGCCACACCAAGAAAGGAAGGCATACCAGCCAGAATGATGCGCGGGCACAAAAATAACCGGCCAACAGGCAAATAAGGTGCCAGGGAAAGAACGTCCGGACATCATACATAAAGAGACGCATGGCCACCCGACGGGCATCACTCCACATAGAAAATCCTTTTTGCTGACGGGGCATCGAATCAATCGCTTTATAAAAGCGCAATTGAACGGCGGCAGCTCCTTCCAGCAAATAAAAAGCAACCCCAAATGTAATGGCAGACATAAACAGCTGAATCCAGTCAGAATACTTTATGGAAGAAAACACCACAACCATGCCAGACACGGAAGCCGTCAAATCCAGATAACTGGCAGGAAGAAAATATCCACACACCACATTCATAAAAATATATGACAGCAAAGCCGCTCCCAAACCCGCCAATAGCAGATAGGGCAATAAAAAAAGAGAAAAGACTTTATAATTGACTACATAAATTTTCCAGGCATCGGACAAACTGGCCCTCAATCCCCGACAACGCACCGCACTTAAGCGGCCTGAAGCATTTGGTTTCTGTGACATTTCTATAACAGCTGATTTATATGCAGACAAAATTAGATATAAATTACGATTTATGTATCCGTCTGATCAGAAAAAAGTCCGAAGACACCCATTTTCCTTATTACAACAGTGAAGAAGAAAAGACAGCTCAAAGAAAATTTTAGCAAAAAACTGTACACGTAATTTAACACACCTCCTGAAAGTTTAACTTTATAGTTGGAGTGATTTTTGAATCGAATAGACCTATTTTTTACAAGAATAGGCCTTGTAAAAACAAGATAGGACCTTTTTTGAAAAAGGTCCTATCTTGTTTTCACGTTTAGTGCCGAAAAAAAGCCGCCAAAATGCGGCTTTTCAGAACACTTCTACTTTGCTGACGCAAATATACAACACCCACAGGCGAAAAGCAAATGTTAATTAACTTATATTTAGAGTCAGTCTCACTCCTGTAACTATTCAGCGAATCGAACACAATCAGGTCGGTCAGCAACAATTTTAGAATAATTCTCTGAGTATCATCAAAATAATAGTGGTTTTGTTTGTGTATGTCAGATAAAATTGCTATCTTTGTATCT
>Ga0209694_1000527_pt1 | contig 59989 bp, 61 predicted proteins | sample GluameincwithD2O_FD_187499 | JGI IMG/M metagenome (GOLD analysis project Ga0209694, IMG submission 187499) | Mouse cecum microbial communities from Vienna, Austria - Glucosamine amended microcosms incubated with D2O (SPAdes) (version 2) | ecosystem: Host-associated > Mammals > Digestive system >... | reverse complement strand
AGACAAATAAAAAGGCAGAAAAACTGCCTAAAGAAAATACTAGAGAGTGAATAAAGTATCCTACCATATAGAGAAATAGAATTCACCCCCTAAAACTTAAATTGTCCTTGACAAAGGGTACACTTCACAAAAGTGACCCCAAAATATTTTGAGAAACCTCTAAATTATTTGGTTACCCTTTCTTTTTTAATCGTTACATCCTAGCGGCTTCATCTTTATTCACTTAATATGAATCTTATTTTTGGTAAAGGGTATCCATCTCGATGCGGGACATTTGGCAAACAAGTTTGGTAAGCTCTTCTTCTTTTTATTAAAATCCTACTAAGGTCTAAGAATAAAGTATAGGTATGATAGATCATCGATAATAGCAAATGTTCATCTAAACCTAAAAAAAAATTATACATAATCTATCCCGTTTCAATATATTCTTCATATATCAAAAAATAAATCATTTTATAAAACGTATTTGAAGATTTAACTTTATAAAATACTTTCCGTTCTCTTTGTATATTTTACCAAAATCATGTCTATGAGTACTTCCTGTTTCAAATCTAGAATTATTAATTAAATAATTTTCAAATTCATTTCTATTAAACAAATGATAGCAAAGAACATTGCCTTCTTTACTAACTATAATGTACCCTCCTGTTGCGTCTGCTGTCCCGTCCCATATTTTCGAAGGATAGAGACCTAATGCACAGTCAGAGAGAAATCTTTTAATTTTATACTCGTAATAAGGATGATTATAAGACAGATCATAATGAAGCGGATTTTCTTCTTTTAAAACGTCGATTGATTTTTTTATTAAAGCGGTGCCGTTTTTATAATATTCAAGAATCATATAAGCACATATTTCAGGTAAATCACTGTCGATTAATTTTAAATTATTCTCAAATATTTCATTTTGCATTTTCATAAATCGAATGGAGCAATTACTACTTAGCAAAAAATTTATAATTTTATCTTTAATTTTTTTTATACCAGATTCATTAAACTTTTCCATAAGTTTATCGTCAATATTTCCTGAAATTTCATATATAAAGTTTGTAGTTTTTCCTGCATTTACTAATGTTGAGGGGTTTCCCAATTGTGATTTTATACTAAATCCCTGTACTTTTTCATAACCCGAGTTGATATCGTGAATCTTAAGACGAATATCAGCTTTATCAGTACTTTTAGCCTTTAAAGATCCTATATTTAATAACTCTAAAAACTCTTGAATATCTATCAATTCTTTCGATGGCACAGTCTGATTAACAATATATTCATACAATTTATCAGCCATTTCTTGAAACACAGCACGCGGTCGTTTTAATATTAATTTTTTGTCATTACTATCTAAAACTGAAATTGTCTCCTCTTCTCTATTAATTTTAAATTCTAGATTTGCACGTTTATCAGAACGAATTATTTCGATAATATTAAAAAAAGTATTATCAAGCACATTTAATTCACTATCTGCAGCATATAGTTTACCTGTCTCCAATAGACGCAAGAATGCATAAATTTCACTCCATTCTCCTTTGTTCCCTGAAAGTTTATTCATATCTTTATCCTCATTTTCTATTAAAACCTTCTTAATTTTCTTCGCAATTTCTTCTATAACATTAACTGTAACGCTATTTCCAAATTGTCTATATAAATGTACATCCGCCACGACAAATTTAAACGAATCTGGGAAACCCTGTAATCTAGCCCATTCTCTAGGGGTCATTTTTCTAACACCGTCTTTATTAATTTCACCTTTTATATGGGTCGTAGGTTTCAAATTCTTCTGTCGTTTATCTACTAAAAGATTTCTTTCTCGTCCCATGCCTCCACATACTAAAGTTCCTGCAATTCCATCCCATTCTCGAATTTCATACCCAAACCCATTTCCTTTAGAAGCATGACGCTTTTTATGCTTGACTAAAGTATTCAAATATACATCGCTGAGATAATATTTGGCTGGAACAGGTTCTTTTTCTATAATATCCCTAATTCGAACTTTATCATTTGTCGGATTTGGAAAATCAAATGTGTTAGGAGATATATCGTTTCTAAAAGCTACGATATAAATACGTTCTCTATTCTGTGGAACACCAAAATCTTTACTATTTAGAACTTTATAAAACACTTTATATCCGATTTCCTCAAATGCTTTACATATTATTTTAAAAGTTCTTCCCCTATCATGAGAGACAAGTCCCTTTACATTTTCGCAAAAAATAACTTTTGGCTTATGATACTCGCAAATACGCGCTACATCTTGAAACAAAGTCCCTCGACATAATCCCTTGTAGCTATCATTAAAACCTTGTTTGTTTCCAGCTATACTGAAAGGCTGACAAGGAAATCCTGCTAAACAGATATCAAATTGTGGTATCATCTCCTCATTTATTTTTGTTATATCCCCTGCAATTTCAAAGTTATCCTTAAAATTAGAAGCATAAGTTTTTTTTGCTTGTTCATCCCATTCGCTAATAAATACAGTACTTATATTTTCTCCAAATGCGCGATCAAACCCTAACCGTATACCCCCAATTCCAGCGAACAAATCAATTGATTTATATTTTTGCATAGTTTTAAACCTCTCATCTTGTGAATCTATAACTATCAATTGTTTTCTAATTGGTTTATAAAAATTTAACAAAAATTACTCTGATAAAAATTAATTCTAACCCCTGAATGTGGTCACATTACTGTTTAACGTAGAATTCACAAATATCCCCAATATCACAATTAAGAACTTCACAAATTTTTAACAAAATGCTCATATTTACTGGTTCGTTTTTTCCTAATTTTGCCATCGTATTGCTACTGATATGAGCTAATTCACGTAATTGATATTTTTTCAACTCTTTATCTATCAATATTTTCCAAAGTTTTTTATAACTTACTTCCATGCATCCTCATTTCTAAATATTACCATTATACAGTATATAATAAAAAAAATTGCTAAAAGCCAATATTTTTTATGGATTATTTACAATAATGAGTACTTCCTTCTTTTTGATGTTCTACAAAATCTAATATTTCTTCAACACAATGATCCACATCTTTCTCTACTTCGCGACTCCAAAATCGCAACACGATCCACCCTTCCTGTTGAAGAAGTGCTTGATTTTTCCGATCTCTAGCCATATTTCCTAAAATTTTAGGAATCCAATATTCTTGATTGGACTTAATACTTCTCTTGGTCCGTTCAAAATCTTTCCCATGCCAAAATTCGCCATCGATGAAAATAGCAATCTGATATTTAGTGATTGCGATATCTGGCGATCCAGAAAGTTTCTTATAATTCAGTCGATATCGGATTCCTCTATGCCATAGAGCTTTGGCCAATAAGACTTCTGCTTTTGTTTTTTTTGCTTTCTGCTTTTTCATTCGAGCAGAAATTTGCTCAGCAGTTTCCATAATTTAATGATACTCCATTTTTCTCAAACAGCAAAACAAGAAAGCAATCTTATTTAATTTATAGATCACAAAAATAATGGACTGTTTAACTAAATTATCCATAATTAGATTGCCTTTTTTGAACATTTTCGTTACTATTTATCCATTAGAAAGAGGTCTCGAAATGGAAAATTTGTATTTAAATCATTCAACGGATGGAAAACATTCAAAATCAAATTCTCATAACGACAGAACCCCATCAAGAGAAAACAAAGATGTTCAAGCATTAAATGCAAAAAGCGATTTGAAAAAAGCCTCCCAATACAACTGCATCTCTTTATTTGCTGGGGTTGGTGGGATCGAATTAGGATTCAAAAATGCAGGTTTTCCAACAATTTACGCAAATGAGATTGATGCCAAAGCCGTAGAAACATATGAATCTAATTTTGATTTAAAAGTAGATCATCGCGATGTGCGCGAAGTTGCCGACGATATCCAAAACGGAATCGATCTATTTAACGGAAAAAAGGTAAATATGATTCTAGCCGGATTCCCTTGCCAAGCATTTTCTGTAGCCGGTTATAGAGAAGGATTCGACGACAAGAAAGGAAGAGGCGATCTATTCTTTGAAATTATTCGAATCGCCGAAAAAACAAATCCAGAAGTTATCTTTTTGGAAAATGTCAAAAATCTCCAAGGGCACGATAACGGAAATACTTTTAGGATCATCAAAGAAACTTTAGAAGATCTAGGCTATCATGTTAAATATCAAGTTTTGAATTCGATGGACTATGGGAATGTCCCTCAAAACCGAGAACGAATATATATCGTGGCGTTCAAAGATCAAGATAAATTTGACCTTTTCCACTTTCCTGAAAAATTAGAGCTGACCAATACGCTTCATTCCGTTTTAAACTTTTCGAGCATGGAAGACCCACTCTACTATTACACTCCAGAAAAGTTTTCTCATTACGAAGAACTTGCGGAAGAGATGAAATCGCAAGATACAGTCTACCAATGGCGAAGAGTCTACGTTCGTGAAAACAAAACAGGAGTGTGCCCTACTTTGACAGCCAATATGGGTACAGGCGGTCATAATGTTCCCTTGATCAAAACAGATCATGGAATCCGCAAGCTTACCCCGAATGAATGTTTTAAGCTTCAAGGCTTTCCGGACAACTTTAACCTGCCGCCAAAGATGGCAAAAAGCGCTTTGTATAAACAAGCTGGGAATTCCGTATCCGTTACTGTTATCCAAAGGATCGCGGAACAAATTCTAAAAGTACTATAAAAAAATGACAAGTCTAAACAAAATAGACTTGTCGTTTTTTTATCCCCAATAATCATCAGGCAGATGATCATCATCGATCCAAATAAAATGAAGATGAATAGAATTCGATCCTTTGTATTTTTGGACCCGGATCCCATTGATTCCTAATTCATCCAATCGTTCATGCGTCAGCACTTCATACTCTTTGAGCTGAAACACTTTTCGCAGGATCCATTCTCCTAGATCCGTTTGTTGAGCCACTGATTCGACTGCTTTTCCACTATCTTGTGTGAGATAAGCTTCAATTATGTCTTTAGACGGTTCAAAAACAATTCGAAAAGATTGTTTTTTTCTATTTTTCTTATCGGCTCCGGTTATGATCTTATTTCCGAGATCCGGAACAAAAAAATCCGGATATAATTTATGGAATTTTTTAGCTTTTGGTATCCCAATATACATCTCATTTGGATCTCTGCAAATCAATTTACGAACATCACGAAGAAAGTCCGCGTTTCCGATTTGTTCAACATTTTCAAGAATACGATTTCTCTCTTCCTCTTTCTTTGGCCTTTCCTTTTCGCTGTTCCCCATTTTGACATATCTATCCAAGCGATCAAAGAAAGAGTCATCAATTTTTCCTCTATACTTTTCTTTAAGCTTTAGAAGCTTTTTTTCAAGTTGTTTTGGATTCTTGGAAGACACTGCATTGAATGCATTGAACCCAGAATATCGTTCTATTTTCCCGTTTTTTCCGATTCTCCAAGAATGCGATTCGATCACTTGATCATCCTTCTTCGATCCTAAAGTCTCGAACACCTTAAAAGGATCTTCAACATATTGAACGCTCCAATCTATAATTCCTGTCATTTCTTGTATATCCTTAAACTTCATCCACAATTGAGAATCTGCACTCGTAAATTTATAAACATTTTTTCCATCGCTGAAAATAAAATTCTCAACCTTTTGTTTTTCTTCCTCTAAAATCTCAATCTTCTGAATGTCAATTTTTTCCAAATTCTTTTCTCCAACTTCGATGATCGGACCCTCTTTTTCATCAAAAAGAGGCGATAAAATATGATAAACCTCTTTTATACTATCCTTTGGATCAAAATTAAATCCCTTCAAATTTTCTCTTGAAGAATCGATTCTTAAATTTCTAAGTCTGGAAACATCTTCTGCGATTGATTTTTGAAGATCTCTTCTCTCTTTCAAATTCTCGCTTTTTCGAATCTGCTCGAGTCGATCGATCCAGTCGCCATGATTTTTCTTGAATTGAGCGATCTTTTGAAAACTCTCTCCTAGCTTATATTGAAACGTTTTTATTCCAATTAAATAACGGATTTCCGAATCATTCGATACCTGTTGAATCAAAGAGGCATCATAAAATGTATTCCCCACATCTTCACAAGTTGCGTCGAACGCTCTTTGAAAAGCTTTTTCTTGGTATTTTGAATGGACCATCGGAATCGTGGTTTGACTCTCGTCTTTCTTTTGCTTAAAGCATTCTGTAAGTGATGCAAATCCTAAAATATATCTCTTATACTGTTCTTTTTTCTCATCATTCAATTCATTCCACATAGAGTACTCCTTTTTCTTTATCTCTATTTAAATACGACAAAACAAAGAAAAATGGTCCCACAAATGGAAATTTTTATTCCTTTTCATACATCGAACGATAAACATCCGAATCTACAAAATCGATCCCATAATGTGAAGAATCATATTTCGTAAACAAAACTGTATCAAACCCTTTTTCTTGCAACAAATTATATGTAATCAACGTTCCTTCCGGAAGCTGCAAAACATCCCGTAAAAGCCACTTTCCGAGCACTTTATTCGGATTCGACATAATTGCCTTTCCGTTCTCTTGGCAAACCTTTGCAGAAATGTGCTGGCCATCAGGCAGCTTCAAATCAAATGGTTGATCCCTAGGAGGAAAAAAATCTTTATTTTCTGGACGTTTTCGATCTTTTTTATTAAATGGAATATAGACTTCATCTGGATGCCGAACTCTACCAGCCGCATTCCATTGATTCAAACCACTTTTCAATTCCACTTTCGGTCCATTTTTCGTTTCGGTATAAAGACGCAAAGCTAATTCTCTGTATGTTGAATTTTCCATTGGTTTTGTATTTCCTGCAAACTCCGCTTGATTCTGTTCAGAAGCTCCGATCCTCATTAATTCATCATAAGGATCTTCTAAAATATTAACGGTGAACTCATCCATTTTTTGAAGATCAGAAAAATCTTTATACAATGTTGTTTTCGCCATATTGAACATATACGTATTTTTTCCATCTGTAAAATATGTCGTATTCGAGCCATGCTTTTTAGTAATTAAGCGAATATTCTCAATATCGATCAACGGAAAATAGCATTCCAAGATTTCCATCTTATTAGGTTTTCTGATCACGACATGATAGATCATTTCTTCGATTCCATATAGATTCATCGTTGTGATGATTCGGCTATTTCTAAATTCCGAAACCTTTCGAACTAAATCGAGACCTTGCAATCCTTCCAATTCGCCCCTAAGCTTACCAAACTCGGCGACTTTTTGAACATTGCTCCCTACCCAAGTCTTCAGTCCAATTCCGATTCTATTTTTGACGGCATCCGCAGAACAATCATGTCGAGCCAAATTATCGGCTTTAAAATATTTACAAAACGCATTTTCATGCGCTCTATAATAAAGCGCCGGAGAATCACTTTCAGAAAACAAATTTGAGATCGACCCGATCTGCCTTAAGACCCTTTTATATTCTTTTTGCTCTTCAATCGATTGTTTTTCATAAAACATAAGCAAGTCCTTTCTCTATAATATTTTATTTTCATTATAACGTAAAAAAGGTTCATCGCTTAGAACCTTTTCTTTCCTATTCCTGTTTTTCGCATGTCTCGATCTGACGCTTCTTCTCGATCGCCGCATTGAACTCGCCACCCATAATGAAGATCAAGCTTGTCCAATACAACCATAGCAGCAAAACGATAAAGCCACCAAGCGCCCCATAGATCACAGAATAATGGGCGAAGTTTTCCACATAAAACGAAAACCCAATACACATGACGATCCATACTAAGATCGCAAACGCGATCCCTGGCACGACCTTTTTGAACCGCACCCATTGATCCAGGCTCAACTGATACAAGACCCCCAACGAAGCTCCCATCAATAAAGCGGCCACCACGAACCGTAAATATTGCCACAAATGCAAGATCAAATCCGAAATATGAAAAAAATCTGCCGGGAAAAAACCCAAAAAGAAACGAATGACATTTTCACCAAGCACCACCAATAAAAACGACAACAACAAGCTCAATGGAATCAGGAACGTACATACAAGCTCGCGCCATAACGAAGACAAAAAAGAAGCGCGCTTGCCAAGCCCATACGCCGCACGAACATCCTCCATTAAATCTTTGATCGCCCGATATGGAAAATAAATCGAAAAAATGATCGCAAACGACAAAAAAACCGGACTGAACGATTCATTCACATAACTGATGTAGCTCGCCAACAATTGAATCGTATCCATAGGCATGAGCGGCTTCAAAAAACTCGTGAGCGTATCCACATTGATATGAAACAATGCCAATACGTTGCCAAGAACGATCATCAAAGGAAAAAGCGTAAAAACAAGATAATACGCCATCGCCGCCGATTTCGTGCCAATATTGTTGTTCAAATACCGCTGAACCAGCGCAAACAATAAATTTGTGTCTTTTTTTTCTTGCAAAGATGCCTTCAAGCGTTTAAATCCAGCCATGCTCTCTCTCCTCGTTTTTTCTATATTATGAAAAAACGAGGAAATGTGTAAAGCGAAGCGATTAAGAACCGATCTCATCTCGATGCGCCAAAACTTCCCCAACAAAATACAACGAGCCACAAATCAAAGTACTCGTTTTCGCTCCTTTTAAACGATCGATCATATCCTCAAAATCGATCGTCGGGATCCGATAATGCGCATGCAGCACATCCAAATCCGCGAGCCGCTCCTCCTCAAAACGAACAAGAACCACATTCGAATTCCATTTCAGGATCCGCTTGATCATCTTATCCGACTCTTTTTCCTTGAGAACCGAAAAATAGATCACGCCCTCAAAAGAAGAGAGCGAACGAATGAGTGCCTCGATCCCAGGCATATTGTGAGCCCCATCCAAAAGCACCAAAGGATCCTTTCTAAGCACCGTGCACCGTCCTAGCCAAGAAAATGAGTCGATCACGCTCTGAATAGAATAAGGCTTCAAAAGCTTAAGCTGCCGCAAACAACTTAAAGCCAGCACAAGATTTTCCCTTTGATACGCCGGCAATGCGCTCGTATCCAAATTCGAAAGATCATAGTCAGCCACCAATAAAGAAGTCCGCTTCCGAAAAGCCTCCTCCTCCATAACGGAAAAACACGTCGTATCATAGGCGATCGCTAACGTGCTCTCTTTAAAGATCCCCGCCTTCTCTTTTGCGATCTGAGAAAGCGTCGTCCCTAAATACTCTGTATGATCCATCCCCACATTCGTGATCAATGTCGCAATATAATCTAAAGCCGTCGTCGCATCCAAACGACCACCCATTCCCACCTCGATGATGCCATAATCGACCTTTTGCTCAACAAAATAAACGATCGCCATAAACAAATCGATCTCAAACATCGTCAGCTGCTCTTCCTCAAAAAAATCGGCATACCGATCATAGATCCGCTCCCATTCGCTCGCCTCGATCCAGCTTCCATCCACTTGGATCCTTTCCAAATGCGAGACAAGATGTGGACTCGTAAACATCCCCGTACGAAAACCTTCCTTTCGCAAAAACAAGTTTAGCCACTGACACGTGCTCCCCTTGCCATTCGTGCCCCCCACTTGAATGAGCTTAAGCTCACGATGCGACGGCACTTTTTCATCGAGCCAATTTCTAAACATGAACAAAGGATGGTTTCTTCCTCTTTTTGCTTCTATATACTTGATCTTATCTTGAATTACCATGGCTCCATTCTATATGATTAAAGAAAGAATTCCAACGAAAAGAGGTATATGATGTCGATGATGAACAACGATTGGGATCCTCTCTACCAACAAGAGTTTTCCAAGCCCTATATGCAAGATTTGTTTCGCTTTCTCCAGCAAGAATACGCCACCAAAACGATCTATCCACCCAAAGAACAAGTGTTTTCCGCCCTGCGCCTGACACCCCTTTCCAAAGTGAAAGTCGTGATCCTAGGCCAAGACCCCTATCACGGACCAAACCAGGCACACGGGCTCGCCTTCTCCGTCAATCCGGACCAGCCGATCCCGCCCTCTTTAAAAAACATCTACAAAGAATTGGAAAGTGAATACCACACCCCGATCCTTCGAAGCGGCGATCTAAGAGACTGGGCAAGACAAGGCGTCCTTTTGCTCAATCCGATCATGAGCGTGCAACGAGGCAAACCGCTCTCCCACCAAAACAAAGGCTGGGAACGCTTCACCAACACCCTCCTAGAAGCGCTCAACGCCCAAGATCGACCCATCGTCTTTATTTTATGGGGCAACAAAGCCCGCTCCTTGAAGAAGATGCTCACCAATCCAGAACACCTCGTTCTCGAATCCGCCCACCCCTCTCCTTTATCGGCTTCCCGCGGCTTTTTTGGCTCCAACTGCTTTCAAAAAGCTAACGCTTTCTTAGAAACCCACCATATCCAACCGATCCAATGGACAAAAAGCAATCTAAAAAAGGAAGGATAACTATCCTTCCAATTCGATGATCATATCGCGAAGTTCGGCTGCCCGCTCGAAATCGAGCTCTTTGGCGGCCTCTTTCATTTCCTTCCGCAAATTTTCCAGCATCTTCTCTTTATCTTTCTTGCTGATCTTCTTCTTCGCTAAATATTTCCGCGTAACTTCCTTCGTCTCTTTCGAACGAACGACATCATGGATCGGCTTGATGATCGTCTTTGGCGTGATATGATGACGCTCATTATACTCCATTTGGATCTTACGTCTACGCGCCGTCTCCTTGATCGCCTCATCCATGCTCTCTGTGATCTTATCCGCATACATGATGACCTTCCCTTGCGCGTTTCGAGCCGCCCGCCCAATGATCTGGATCAATGAACGACGCGAACGCAAGAAGCCTTCCTTATCCGCATCTAAGATCGCGATCAACGAAACCTCTGGAATATCTAAACCTTCCCGAAGCAAGTTGATCCCCACAAGCACATCGTACTTGCCCTCCCTTAGATCATGGATGATCTCGGTCCTTTCGATCGTTGTCACCTCATGATGCAGCCAAGCCACCTTCAGATCCATGTTTTTCAAATACGAAGTAAGATCCTCCGCCATGCGGACCGTCAATGTTGTCACTAGCGTCCGCTCGTTGCGCGCCACCCGCTCCTTGATCTCATCCACAAGATCATCGATCTGTCCTTCGATTGGACGGACTTCGACTTCTGGATCGAGAAGACCCGTTGGACGAATGATCTGCTCGACCACATGATGATTCGTCTTTTCCAATTCATAATCGCCTGGCGTTGCCGAAACGAAGATCGACTGCGGCGTCATCGACTCGAACTCGTTGAATTTCAGCGGACGATTGTCCAAAGCCGAAGGCAGACGGAAGCCATAATCGACCAACGTTTGCTTGCGCGCCCGATCTCCATTGAACATTCCCCGCACCTGCGGCAAAGAAACATGACTTTCATCCACGACAAGCAAGAAATCATCCGGAAAATAGTCGAATAACGTATATGGCCTCTCTCCAGGCTTTCTTCCATCAATATGACGCGAATAGTTCTCGATCCCAGGACAGACACCAAATTCACGCAATGCCTCAATATCATACCGACACCGCTGCTCCAAACGTTCTTTCTCCAGCGGTTTTCCCATCTCGTCAAAATAATGGAGACGCTCCTCCAATTCCGTTTCAATATTTTTCGCCGCCCGCTTCATGATATCCATGCTCGTCGCGTATCCATTGGCTGGATAAATGTTGTAGATCTGATAAGCCGCATTCAGCTTTCCTGTAAGCGGATCGACTTCACAGATCCTCTCGATCTCATCGCCAAACATTTCGATCCGGATCAAATACGCTTCCGTATGACCTGGCGTGATTTCGATCGTATCGCCCCGTACCCGAAACGTTCCCCGCACCGGATCGATATCGTTGCGCTTATATTGCTGGTGAACGAGCTTGAGCATGAGCTCGTTACGATCGATCACATCCCCTACGCGGATCGTTTCAATCATATTTTTGTATTGTTCTGGATTGCTGGCGCCATAAATCGAAGCGACAGAGGCGACAATGATCGTATCCCGATGGTGAAGCACCGAATTGACAGCCGCCATCCGAAGCATATCTAATTCTTCATTCGTTTTCGTGTTTTTATCAATATATGTATCTGTCTTTGGCACATACGCTTCTGGCTGATAAAAATCAAAGTTCGAAACAAAATATTCCACATGATTGTTGGGAAAAAATTCTTTGAACTCTGAATACAACTGCGAAGCGAGCGTTTTATTATGAACAAAAACAAGCGTTGGTTTATTGACTTGAGCGATCACATTCGAAATCGTAAACGTTTTTCCCGTTCCCGTCGCGCCCAAAAGAACTTGGGCTTTTTTTCCTTCTTTAATGCCTTCCACTAATTCTTTGATCGCTTCGGGCTGGTCTCCGCTCGGCTTATACGCCGAGACAAGTTCAAATTTTTCCATGTTCTTCCTTTCAAATGTCGTTGGCGACTAAAAATTCACGCGCCTTCCGATAAGCCTCGAACGCCTTAGGATACTTGCTGTCTGGATCGATCGCCAACGCGTCGTAGCCATAAATACTCAGCTTCCCGTTTTCATCGAGCACAAGCAGCCAAATATCGCTCGTGTTGTTTCCTGTCTTTACGAACAACACCGTATACGCACTTTTAGAAGAAGCCTCATAGTTCCATAAACCCGGCCGATACGAAAGTGTCGTCGTTCCATCGAGCTTTTCTTCTTCTGCTTCCATTTCCTTGTTGGCAGGCTGATGCTGCGCGATCGACCAAGAACGGATCCTTTCAATGTAGCCATCATCGGACATCACCACGTTGCCAATATCGAGCACCGAACCGCTCGTGATCGCTAAAACGATCCGCGTTTGATCCAGCTCGATCGTCGAGGCGCCCGCATCCACTTTCGGAAACTCTACATTCCCGCTCACCTTGAGCTTATAAATACAAGGCGCTTGCAAATCCGATAAATAGTTCGAATGCTCCTCGATCTTGACGGTCATATAAAAAGTAAAGATACTGAAGACAAGCGAAAAAAGCGCAATATATAAAGATATCGTGTTGGAATGCGCATTGATCGAATTCAATACGGGCTTCCATGTTTTTTTGTTTCTATCATGATCCATAGAAACACCCCCTTAATTTAATTTTTTGATCCTCTATTCTGCTTTGATCAATTCGATCGCCTTTTGAAGCTGAACATCGTCCTCCATCTCTTTTTGATTCATTTTTAAGCTGACCTCTTGTTCAAGAACTTCCCACGTCTTGGCGTCGACTTTGCCATTCGCCTCCAATTGATGATCTTCCTGGAACTGCTTGAGCGCTTGGGCCGATTGGGCCGAGAAATAGGAATCCACCCGATCCACAGGATAGTCAAGATATTGTAAAAAGAGCTGCAAAGCTTGCGCGTTTGGATTCACGCTATCTTGTTCAAATTCAAGATCTTCTTCTTGGGTGGAATAATACGATTGCCGGATCGCCGTATCTTCGACTTCGACATCGGGCGCGAACCCTTTATTGTTGATCGACTCACCAGAAGGTGTGAGCCATTCCGATTCTGTGTATTTTAAAGAAGTTCCATCGCTGAAAGGGACGAGCACTTGCTTCGTTCCTTTTCCATAGCTTGTCGAACCGATCGTTGTCACCTTGTCTTTGAGATTGTCTTTCAAAGCGCCAATGAGCACTTCCGAAGCGCTAGCGCTATTTTCGTTTTGCAAGAGGACGATCTGATCAAATTGAGCTGGCGTATACGAATCGAGCACTTCGCTTTCTTCGATCTTTCCATTGCGTGTCTTTTCCTTGAACACGATGCTTTCCTTAGGAAGAAGGGAAGAAGCGATCTGAATGGCCGCGTCGAGATAACCGCCCGTATTGTTGCGAAGGTCGATGATGATCTTTTTGATCCCTTTTTCTTGCAAGCGTTCGACCGCTTTTTTAAAGTCTTGTCCGCTATGTTCGGAAAAGCTAGAAAGAACGATTTCTCCATATCCGTCAAATTCACGACAGATCACGGTCGAATCATACACGCCCGGAACGACGTGGACATTTTTCGGCTCTCCATTCCGCATCAAGGTGATGTCTAGATTTTGGCCATCATGATTTTGAATGAGCGTGATCAAATCTTCGTTGGAGATGTCGCTGACCATTTTCGAGCCCACCTTGGTGATGACATCGCCTTCTTGAATGCCCGCTTGATCAGCGGCCGAATCGATAAAGACGCTTTTGACGACCATATTGTTGTCGGCGTCGCGATAAAAGCCCGTGCCAATGCCGACATTGCTTCCGCTTAGCGCGTCCGAAAAATCTTTGGCTTGATCAAGGCCAAGATAGTTCGTGTGTGGATCGATCTCGTTGCTGCTCATCCCGACGATCGATTGCTCGATCAATTGATCCTCCAAATTTTCGATTTGCGCGCCATAGTACCATTGATTCTTTAAAAGCGAATAGACCGTCTCTAATTTTGAGAATTCTTGGCTGTCGATGCCTTTCGCCTTCTCGATCAACATGGGCACGCTCACGCCGGCCCCAAAACAAGCAGCACATAAAAGGAGGATGAGTCCTTTTTGCTTAGCGCTCTGTCTTTCGCTTGGTTTTTTTGTTTTCTTCATGTTTTCTCCCCTTATTATTCCAAAAACGATAGGATGGCCCTATCGTTTTTCGCGTATGTATTTATTCACGGCTAAAAAGCTGGCAAACCATCCGATCAAGATGGCGGATACGATCAAAGCGCTCCCCGATAGGGCGATGATCGTATGGACCGGCACGAGTTCAAGGACGCGCGCGAACAAATAGCCATGCAAGCTTTCATACAGCTTAGGATATCCATAGGCGACTAGTCCAAAGGGGATGATCGCTCCGCAAAGCGAGATCATGATTCCTTCGATTTCAAATGGCCGTTTGACAAATGAATTTTCGGCGCCCACTTGACGCATGATAATAATATCGTCCGATCTCGAGTAAATGGTAGTACGGATCGTATTATAAATCAAATAGAATGAAAGGATGAGCAAAAGAACGATCGCCACGATGCCAATCGTTCGCACTTTTGCCAACAGCGCCACCAGTCCGGTCACGCTCTTTCCCCCATAGGCCACATGCGCCACCCCAGGAATTTCTCGGATCTTTTTGGCAAGTTCTTGGATCTGTTCTCCGTCTTTGGCGTAGACAAAAAACGCGTTCCCCAAAGGATTTTCTTCCCCTTCATAGAGCTGGAAGGCTTCTCCCTTTTCTTCGATCATGAGCTGCAGTTCTTCTTCTTTGCTGGAAAAGACGACGTGATCGCTTTGAGAAAGCGATTCGATCTGCTCTTGGATCGACTGAAGCTCTTCTTCGCTTTGTATGGCCGGATCAAGAACGACATGGATCGAAAGATCTTGTTCGACCCTTTTTGAAAAAGATTCTACGCTCACGCCGACGATCAAAAAGGCGACGATCAAAAAGAGGGTGACCATGACGGCGCTCATGGCCGAAAGCGATACGAGCAGGTGGCGCCGTAAGCCAAGCCACGCGTATTTGATCTCGTATCCAAGCAATGTCCACCATTTTCTCATACGGAGCGGTACCCGCCTACTCTAGAGTCGTGGATCACATAGCCGCCATCCAAGATGATCGTTCGTTTTTTGAATTCGTCGACGAGCACTTTATCGTGCGTGACCATGACGATCGTCGTGCCGAAATTTTGATTGATCTTTTCGAGCAGCTGGATGATTTCTAAGCTTTTTTCAGGGTCTAGATTTCCAGTCGGCTCGTCGGCGATCAAGATCTTTGGTCGGTTGGCGATCGCTCTTCCGATCGTGACCCTTTGTTGCTGGCCGCCTGAAAGCTCGTCCGGATAGCTTCTAGCCTTGTCTTTCAAGTCGACAAGTTCGAGAATCTCGCGCACTCTGTTTTTGATGTCTTTTTTACGCATGCCTACGACTTCTAAGGCGAAGGCGATATTTTCATAGACAGTCAGCTTTGGAAGAAGGCGATAATCTTGGAATATGCAGCCGACATTGCGTCGATAGGCCGGGACTTTCCGATGCTTCAGGGCGCCTACATCGACTCCATCGACGATCAGTTGTCCTGAGTCGCTCACTTCTTCGCCATTGAGTAGCTTGATCATCGTGCTTTTTCCAGAGCCAGTAGCGCCAATCACGTAGATGAATTCGCCATCCTCCACTTTGAGATTGACGTGATTGAGGGCGTGCACTCCATTCGGATAGGCTTTGCTTACATCTTTAAATTCGATCATAGACTCTCCTTTCTAAGAGAAGAATTTTTCGGGACGTTCTCGGCATGGGGTTCTGCCCCCTGTCGCATCGCAAGAAGTGCCTGTGCCGCTCCATCCCGTTCCCCAAGCGAAGTCGGCGTTTTTCGAAAAGCGACTGACGGCTTCTTCGACGCTCATTTGGCCTAGATTGTAGATTTCGATATGGCAATGGGGACCGGATGTGTTTCCAGAATTGCCTGTGGCCGCGATCTGCTGGCCTTGCGCGACGCTTTGTCCGGCGCTGACCATAAAGTTTTCTTGGGCTAAGTGGGCAAAGGAGATCGCGTACAACATTCCATTGACATTGCAGAGCATTTCGATCGTATTTCCTCCGCCATATGGGTAGCCGCTCCAGTTTCCTAAATAACCGGAATTGCTTGGAACGGGATTGTTGGCGTAGAGGATGAGTCCATCGGCTGGAGCATAGACGGGTGTTCCGATCGGAACGCCCCAATCTAAGCCTAAGTGAAGGCCTCCTCCAGGATAAGCCCATGTGCCTGCCGTCTTTCCTCCCCCCGCGATCGGGACGCTAAAGCCTGGAACGCTAGCGATCATGACGTTGCCCATGGCGGTCGAGATCGTAAAGTTGCGGATCGAATCCATATCGATTTGGGCTTCGCGCTTTTTGGCTTGGAGCTCAAGGATCTGGGCTTGGTATTGTTCGACCATTTTATTATAGCTTTCTTCTAAAGCTTGGGCTTGGGCTCTTTGTTCTTCGAGCTGCATCTTTTGGCTTTCTTGTTCTTGTTTGAGGCGGTCCATTTCGGATTTTTGGAGTTCGAGCTCGGCTTTGAGCTCGTTCAAGCGTTCGATCTGGTCTTGGTCGTCTTCGGTGATGCGCTCGATGCCGCTGATGCGGCGGAGCATGTCGTTGAGGTTCTTGCTGCCCATGACGAGGTCGATGATCATATTGGTGCCTAAGCTTGCTTGTTCAAAGCGCATCCTTTCTTTGATCTGGGCGTCCCACGCTTCGATTTCGGCTTGTTTGGCTTCGATTTCTTGTTGGAGCGTTTGGATGTTGGCTTCGATTTGCTGGATGGCCGCTTCTTTTTCGGCAATCTGGGTATTGAGTTGTTCGGCGAGCGCTTTTTGTTCTTGGGCAAGCGCCGCGACTTGGTTCGTGTCGTTTTCAAGGGTTTGGATCGATTCGTTGAAGCTTTGGATGCTTTGGGCCAATTCTTCTTTGCGTTTGTTTTGGTATTCTTGAAAGCCTTGGCATGCTTTTACGCCCTCTTGCGATGTTTGGGGTTTTGAACATGTCGTATACCATTCTTCGGTATTGGAGTAGTCTTGGGCAAAGAGGGGCGTAGAGAAGGAATACAAGCTCAAAGAGAGCGCTAGGATGGCTGCGCTTGTTTTTTTGAATGTGTTCATCGGATAAACCTCACATATTTTCTAACGGCTAGATAGGAGCCGACCAATCCTGCGCCTAAGCCTAACAGAAGCAAAAAAGCGACAAGATAGAGAATAAAGGGGATCGGTGAAAGAAGGATGAACATGTCGGATAAAAAGACACCGTTCATCGTTTGATAAAAGAGCGGATAGCCAATGCCGGCGATCAGGGCGGGGATCAAGGCGCCTCTTAGGCCGATGATCATTCCTTCCAATACGAATGGGACCGTGATGAACCAATTATAGGCGCCGACTTGGCGCATGATGGCGATCTCGTCCTTACGGACATGGATCGTCATTTTGATCGTATTTCGTATGAGATAGATGGCTAGCAGGATCATGAGGGCGACAAAGAGAGTGCCCCATATGCGGACGTTTTTAAAGAGGGCAATGAGTTTTTGGATCGCGCCTCCGCCATAGCTGACGTCGATCACGCCATGGATCGTTTTCGCTTTTTTTGAGATCGTTTCGATTTGATCGGCGTGATCGGCTTCGATCAAAAAGACATTATAGAGGGGGTTTCTTCCTTCTTGAGCGTATTGGGCGAAAATGTCTCCGTTTTCCTGGATCAATTTGTCGAGTTCCTCTTCTTTAGAGGAATAGGTGACGTTCTTGACGCCTTGGATGTTGGCGAGCTGTTGCTGGATGTTTTCTTGTTGTGAAGCATCGAGCGTTGGCTGCAAGGAGACTTGGATCATAAGTTCTTGTTCGATATGTTGGGTGAAGTTGGCAATATTTGCAGCGCTGATCAGCAAAAGCATGGCCATGAGCAAAGCGATCCCGATCGAGAGCGAGGCGGAAAAGGTCATAGCAAAATGTCGTTTTAGATCTAGGCTGGCTTTGCGCCAAAGTCTTGGCAAGCTTCTAAAAAATAGAGTCATTTTCATCCTCCAATCGGTCACATTATATCATAGCATTGCTTCTCCCTAAAAATTCATGTAATTTTACATATTCGGGGCGAAAGTCACATTGTTTCCCAAATTAAAGGCATACTTTATCGATAAGAAAGCGGTACCTTATAGGTGTGTTAAGGGACACGTAAAAATCTCTTCTATAATCTCTCTCCTTAAATAAACTTAAAAAATACAAAAGTGGCAGATCTTCTGTCGCTTTTGCTTTTTTTAGGGATGAAAACAGAAAAAAGAAGCGTCCCGAAGAACGCTTCATAGAGGTCGTCTTTTTTTTGTTTCTCACTAGCACAGCAAGCAAATTTGGACCTCTGAGTCAGCAATATAACGAATATTACACCAATAGTAAAGTATAATTTCGGGGATTTTGTAACATTTATCAAAAATAATTCAAAAATGCATCAAAAGAAGTCTTTCTTTTTCGGGATCGTTTTTTGTACTATAGGAATTAGGATCAAGAAACAAAGAAAAAGAGAGGAAGATCTACGTTGAATCGCAACTATAACTATGTGTTGGCGCCCAAAGTTTTTTGTGGATGTTCTCATTCGAGAGCTGTGATCGAAGGCGATCATTATGTTTGTCCTAGTCAAGATGGTGTAAAAAAGATTCGTATGGATGTTTTGGATCCGATCATCCTAGAGTGTGCGATCGAATTTTTGACGTTGGAAAACATAGCGAAGATCGCTAAGATCGTCAGCCAAGAATACGCGAAGGAGAAACAAGGCCGTTTGTCTTTGGCTTCGTTCGAAGCGCGTTTGCAGACTTGCATGCGCGAAAAAGAAAAGCTGATGGCTCGAATCGAGGATGGAAACGTTTCAGAGTCGGAGTTAGCACGGGCTTTAGAGCTCAAAAAAGAAGAGATCCAACTACAAGCTTTGATCGAGCAAGAGAAGAAAGAGTCGATCGTTTTGAGCGAGTCGATGGTGATGGATCGATTAAAAGAGGTCCAAGAAAACGTCCGAACCGATCCAAAATATGCTTGGAGTCTGATCGATTTGCTGATCGATTCGATCACGCTTTATGAAGACTCTGCGCTCATTCGGTTCAACACAGGTGAAACGCAAAAAGTGAACACTTTCGATTAAGAAAGTGTTCACTTTTTTTATTGATCGCTGGCTAGCTTTCGTAGAATGAACAAGAAAATGAGCAGGCCGATACCCATGGCCATGTGGCCGAGTCCTGCAATTCCGGAAATCATGCCGTTGGCCATCACGGATAGGGCGATCGCTTTGACTTGAAGGATGCCTCGGATGATCATCATGATCGCGCTAAGGATGAGTCCTCCATTGTATAGGATCATGAACAAGGAAAAGTGTTTGGCTTGTTCTAGATCGAATTTTGTGGAGAAGAGGGCCACGATCAAAAACATCACCATGCCCAACAGTAAGAGGTGTCCATGGACTTTTCCAAGGGTGCTGATGTTGGTAAATTGATTTATTTTTGTAAATTCTCGATAGAAGACGCCTGCTGCCAATCCTGCAAACGCATAGAAGATCGACCAGTTTAAATATTGTTTCATTGTTTTCCCTCCTGTTATGAACATTGTTCATTTTAGTCGGTGATAACTCGCTCTACAAGAGAGAAGACTGAAAACAAAAAAAGAACACTTTCTAAGAAAGTGTTCGTTAATTTTAAAAAATGGTGGAGCGTAGGAGGATCGAACTCCTGACCCCCTGCGTGCAAAACAGGTGCTCTCCCAGCTGAGCTAACACCCCACATTGAAACAATCAAATACATGGTGGGCCTGAATGGACTTGAACCAACGACCTCACCCTTATCAGGGGTGCGCTCTAACCACCTGAGCTACAGGCCCGATTTATTTTCTGATTGCTCACTTATAATACGTCATCCCTACCTTTAAGTCAACAAAAAAAATAATTTTTTTAGCTTTTGCTCTCAAAATAAAACGGGTAATGGTCATGTTTTGTTTTTGAATGCGCCATCCTACCTGTTAGAGACTGTAAAATATCCTTTAAATGGTTAGATTGGAAATGGATATTTTGATTGTTTATAATTAGAGAAAGGGTTGGCTTTTTTACAACCAAAAAATTTTTTTTCATTTTTTTTAGCTCTATCGTTGTTGATAGTGTAAATTTTAGCTATAATATTACGTAGAAAAACGAGAAAGCGGAGGTACCTCATGTCAAGTCCTGCACAAATTAGGGCAAGCAATAAATACAACAAAACACATACGATTTTAAAGGGGATCCGGTTTAATAAAAACACGGAAAAAGAAATGATCGAATGGTTAGAAAATCGTCAATTTTCTCCGTATGTGAAGCAGCTCATCCAAGCGGATATGGAAGCCCATAAGAAGCAAAACCAAGACCATAAAGAAAGCAGAGAATGATCTTCTCTTTTCTTTACGTTGATAGTATAAGTATTTTATCATATCTTTCTAAATTTTCATTGTTCTTCTTTCTCGCTTCATATAAAAAAGCAAGCCGACGAGTTTTAACAAAGAAAGGGATGTCGACTTGCATTGTAATTATACCATAATGTGGTAGAAAAAAAGAACACTTTCTTCAAGAAAGTGTTCGTTATTTTTAAAAATGGTGGAGCGTAGGAGGATCGAACTCCTGACCCCCTGCGTGCAAAACAGGTGCTCTCCCAGCTGAGCTAACACCCCACATATTAATTCAGCAAATGGTGGGCCTGAATGGACTTGAACCAACGACCTCACCCTTATCAGGGGTGCGCTCTAACCACCTGAGCTACAGGCCCGATTGCTGAATGCTCATTTATAATACCCTACATCTTGGGGTATGTCAAACATTATTTTAAATTTTTTTTGAATAGTTGAGTGATTTGTTTTTTTCCGGCGCGGGTTTCGAGATCTTCTTTGCGGATCTCGCCTTTGATGATCATTTCCATCAAGCGGATGTAGGCTTCTCCCATGGCGGTCGTGATCAGGCTGGCGGTGGTTGCGGATATGAGTCCACCGCCAAGACTGCCTGCGCCTGGGATGAGTTTGAGCAGGTTGGCGCTGAGAGTCCTTCCGAGTCCTGTGGCTAAAAGGGGTCCGATCGTGGCGCTCATAAAGGCGGTCAAAAAGCGTTTGTTGGCTTCAAATCCATAGATGATGGTGATGGCGGCGATCATAGAAACTTGCGTAGGAACGAGCAGGGCGGCATCGGCGAAAGGAATGGGTGAAAATCCTTCGGTGAAGCTGGCGCTCACGGCTGTGGCGATCGCTTTTCTAGCGCTCTTTTTTTTTGCGTCGAGATTGGCGATCTGCACGTTTTGAAAGGCTTTTTCTAATTCTTGGGGCAAGGCTTCGCTCATCAGATCGACTAAATGGTCGAGTCCATACGCTTTGGCGGTGTACTCGTCGTCAAATTCCATATCTTTGGCGAGGACGGGGACGACTTTGACGATATCAAGGTTTTCTTTTTCAATCAGATGTTTCATTTCTTGCGCTTTTTTCTTAGGTATGGCTTGAGTGAGCACAATGAAGATCGGGACTTTGAATTTTTGATTTTCCGAAGTCAAGGTCCTTAACCATTGGAGTTCGGTTTCGTCGAAGGTTCGATTGGCGCCTACGTTGATGCAATACCAAATACAATGGATGGCGTCGTTGATGTCTTTGGAACGAGCTCCTTGTTCGAGGAGTTCGATGATTTCTTCTTTGACTTGTTTTTGTTGAGATGAAGAAAGTTCGAAGCCAGGCGTATCGTAAATAACGAGTGGAACATCTTTCTTTTCGATTTTGCGGATTTCTTGGGTGATCGGTCTTCCTAGTCCGGTTTTGGCGAGTTCGCCTCGAAACATCGTGTTGATGAGCGTGCTTTTTCCAACGCCCGATTTTCCAATAACTAAGATATTGAGCGTGTTGAGGTCATTGATTTTTTCTTGGATCGTTTCTAAACATTGTTTGACGATCGTTTCGGTTTTGATTTCCATGCTGGCTCCATCTTATTGGTCTTTAGCTACATCGACCCAGTCGATGGCTTGCGAGATTTCAAACAATTGTTGTGGGGTGAGTTTTATGGCGTTGTTCCTTTCTCCGCAGGCTGGATAGACAAAGTCATAGTCTTGCAATGAGCGGTCCAAATAAACGAAGACATGATCGTTCACCCCAAATGGGCAGACGCCGCCTACTTCATGGTTGGTGTATGCAAGAACTTGGTCGCTAGAGAGCATGTGGGGTTTGGTGTGGAATGTGCGTTTGAATTTTCCGTTGTGAACTTTTCGATCCCCAGCCAAGAGAACCATGATGCATCCTTCTTCGGATGAGAAGGTCAACGATTTAGCGACTTGTTCTGGCTGGATATGAAGGGCTTTGGCGGCTTCTTCTACGGATGCGCTCGATTCATCGAGAGTGATGATCGAGTCGGATAGTTGATATTTGGCTAGATGTTGTTTGACTTGTTCTACTCCCATAGTGTTTCCTTCCTTTTGTGCTTCAGTATAGCACGATTTGAGCTTACTCTATTGATTTTTCCTCATCATATCTTCGCTTGAAATAATCATACGTCCTATAGACGATCACATCCTTGAGCGCCTGCGCGATCCTTGGATCTTCGCGATTCTCTTTTTTCAAATTCAAACAAAAATATCCATTTTCCCAATAAAAATAGTCATTCTTGCTCATCAAGAACTTGCAAGGCATCGCTTTGATCTTGCTCAAAAACTTGCGGTCGCTCGTTTTCAAATACTCCCCATAGGACATGTCTAGATCCTTCCAAAACGTTCCTTTTCCATAAAAATCTTTCCATGCCTCGACTAGATCTGTTTCGCTTACTTTTTCTTTAAGATGCTCCCCATCAATGAAGGCAGATAATACAGCCATCTTATACGTTTTGCTCATGCTCGTTTGCTCGCACATCTTAATAAAACGATGAATGCTATATTCGTCTTCGATCTTTTTGCCTTCTCGTTGTTGAATATAGCCTTCATAATCCCTCATGATATTGAGCTTCGTATTTTTGACCATCAACAAATACGTTTCTTCATCCATATACGTGAATAGATCCATTCGGCTTGGAATATGACCAACAAGATCCTTGATCCTCGTATACTCTTGGTCGATCCTCTCCGAAAGCGACACGCTTCGATGCATCGTTTTGAATAAATCGATCAACCGAAGATCGACATCCATGACACAACCTTCCGGAAAAATGGTCGGATCGATCGGAAAACCAATATCACGCCCCGTATTTGTCGGCAAAAGCTTTAACGCAAGATCCGAATTTTTATAATTTCCAATAAAGTCAAGGACCGTCACAAATTGCTTGTTCGGCGCCGTTCTCAGTCCTCTTCCAAGCTGCTGCAAGAAAACCGTCGAAGATTGGGTCGGCCTTAAAAATAAGACCATATCCACCTCTTTGATATCCATGCCTTCATTGAACATATCCACCGAAAAAAGAACTTTGATCTTACCAGACCTCAGCTTCTCCAAAGCTTCTTCCCTTCCTTCATCGCTGCCCGAATAAACAGCCACGCTAGGAACCCCCGCCAAATTAAACGCCTCTGCCATCTGACGCGCGTGTTCCTTCGACGAACAAAAACCGAGCGCCTTTTTTGAAATGTATTTATTATAGTGCTCTAAAATAAGAGTGGTCCTCTTTTTGTTGTTCAACACCACTTGATCGATATCGGCAGTCGACATGACGCTCTTATATTTATAATTCGAAAAATCAGAATCATCATAGATCCCATAATAATGAAACGGGACCAAGATCTCTCGATTGATCGCTGTCCGCAAATCGATCTCGTAAGGGACATTGTAGTCGCACAACGCATAGATCGAACGCCCATCCATCCGCTCTGGCGTCGCCGTCAAGCCCAACAAAAATATTGGCTTAAAATGCTCAATGATATTTAAATACATAGAATTGACGGCATGATGAAACTCGTCTACGACAATATAATCAAACAAAGAAGGATCGATATCCTTTAAAAACTCTGGCTTTCCTAGCGTCTGCACCGACGCTAGAACTACACTACCCGAAAGCGATTTCTCATCCGCGTTAAAAAAAGAAGTCGAACAATGACGAACGTTCTCAAAGGCTTGTTTTGCCTGCTCTAAGATTTCTTTTCGATGCGCCACAAATAGAACCTTTTTGAACGGAACAGAATCAAAAGCCGCCAAATACGTTTTCCCTATGCCAGTCGCCGCATGAACCAAACCTCTTTTCGCTCCCTCTTGCCGCGTTTTATTCAATTCATACAGCGCCTCGATCTGAACGCCTCTTGGTTCGATAGCCGTAGAAGTTTCTCCTTGCTCCTCGCTCCCAACCCGGACGATTTTTTTCCATTCATTCGCGTATTTCTTGAGCAGCTTTTCCGTCAAAGGAATCGAACGCTCCTGCCACAAATATTCAAAATCCTCAAAAAAGATCGAATACGCTTTTTGATCTTCGCTGCGATGAAGACGAACATTCCATTCGACACCGCTTTCTAAAGCGCTCCTTGAAAAATTGCTCGAACCCACATACACTTCATCGTCATCCTCATAATGAAAGAAATACGCCTTTGGATGAAATGAAATCGATGAATCATTGAAGATCTGGATCTCGAATACATCGTCATACTCTTTCTTGATCCGATACAAAGCGGTCGGCGAAGTAATATTCAAATACGTGGAGGTCAGCAACCGGACTTTGACTTTTCGAGCCTTTAGATCATCTAAAACCTCTCTCATCGTTTTGATACCTGAATCCATTAGAAAAGAAACGACCATGTCGATCGATTTCGCCTGCTCAAAAGATCGATCCAGACAATCCTTCATCGTCCGATTTCGATTATCGATCGCTAACGCTTTCTTAGAATCAAATTCAGCCATTTCTCCTCATCCCTTCCCGGACGAACGTCCCTTGAAATCCAAGACTCCTCGATTTGCCAGCCTGGGATCTGCTTCAAAAATTCAGAAAAAGAATCGCATGTAAAATCTGTAAAATAACGGCCATTGCGCATCCCTTCAAACTCACTATATTTAAACGACGCGTATAAAATTCCATCAGAAACCAAAGCCTCGTTCAACTTGCCAAACAAGCCGCCCAATTCAACTTTAGGCACGTGAAGAATAGAAGCGCACGCCCAGATCGCATCATATTTTTCGTGCTCCTCGATTTCTTCGAAACAAACATTTTTCACTGGCTGGCCGAGTAGCTTTTGAGCGATCGAACACATTTCCTTAGAACCATCCACCGCCTCGACCCGATAGCCTCGATTCAAAAAATAACGCGCATCCCTTCCAGAACCACAACCAAGATCTAAAATAAAACTATTCGGCGAAAGCTTCTCTAAAAAAAGGTCTTGGATCTCCGTAAACTGTAAGCTCTGCGTCCCTTGAGAAAATTCTTGCGCATGACTCTCATAATAATTCAATGTTTCATTTTTTCTTTGCATACACCCATTATACATCTATTTGTTTTTCCTGATCGCAATCAAGTTTGTTTACCTAAACTGAAATGATATACTCAAGAAAGAAAGGATGAATGCCATGACAATCTATATTACAGGACACAAAAATCCCGACTCGGACTCGATCGTCGCCTCGATCGCGTACGCCTATCTAAAGAATGAACTTGGAGAAGAAGCCATTCCCTGTCGATTAGGAAGCATTTCCCAAGAAACCGAATACTTGCTCAACCGCTTCGATTTTCCGACCCCGCAACTACTCGAAGACGCTCGATGCACGCTAGGCGAAATCGAACTCTTGCCAGCCACCCAGATCAGCCAAGACGCCACTCTCTTCGAAGCGCTGCAAACGATGAAACAAGCCAAACAGCCCTTCCTTGCCGTCCACGATCAAAACCACAAGATCATCGGCATGATCACCCGCAACGACATCGCCAATCTAGGTGTAGAAGACACCGCCTACGGCATCGAAATGCTCCAGCACACCAAACCAAGCGACCTCGTCAAGACCCTCAACGGAAAAGAGATCTACATTCCCGAACACCTACACCTGAATGGAAAAGTGAGCATCGTCGCCCTCTCGAGCCACCGCGCCCTCCGCTACCAAGTCCAAGAACGCATGGTCATCGTCTCCGACGATCCGATCGCCCAAAAAGAACTGATCGAAAAAGGCGCCGGCATGCTCATCCTCGTCTGGTGCGATTCGATCGAAAAAGACGTTCTAGAAGCCGCCAAACAACACGAGTGCGCCATTATCCTCTCAGGACACGGAAGTATGAACACCTCGCGCTACCTCTACTTCTCTTTGCCCGTCAGCGCCCTCATGTCCACCAAACTCATCACCTTCGAAAGAAGCGAATACGTCGAAGATGTCATCCGCAAAATGAGCCGCTATCGCTATCGATCGTATCCGATCGTATTCGAAGAACAACTTTGCGGCTACCTCGAAGCCGGAAAAATGCTGTATCCACCGACGAAGAACATGATCTTAGTCGATCATAACGAATTCAGCCAATCCGTAAAGAATATCGAAAAAGCAAGCGTCCTCGAAGTCATCGACCACCACCGCATCCACGACTTCACCTCCACACGCCCCGTCTACTTTCGAAACGAAACAGTAGGAAGCACCTGCACTATCGTGACCTCCCTCTTTTTCGAACGCAACATCCCAATACCACGAAAACTCGCCGGCCTGCTTTTAGGCGCGATGATCTCCGACACCCTGAACTTCCAGTCGCCAACGACCACCCAAAAAGACATCGACCACGCCCAACGCCTAGCTAACCTCGCCCACGAAACGATCGACGAACTCGCCTACGACATCTTCTTCTCCAACGACCTGTCTCAAAAAGATATCAACGACTTTTTGCAAGAAGATATGAAACACTTCGAAATCACGAACTACCAAGTCGCCATCGCCCAAAGCATCATCCCCCAAAGCTCCTTGCTCTCCATCCAAGAACAAGAGCTAAAAGAAAAAATGGAAGCCTACACCAAACGCAGCGGCATCGACCTCTACGTCTTCGCCCTCACCTCGATCTTAGAAAACGGAACCTACTTCTACATCAGCGGACCACTAGCCCAACAGCTCCAACAAAACCTAGACCAAACCCACTTCTTCCCAAACATCCTCTCCCGCAAAAAACAAATCGTCCCGCTGATCACGAACTGGATCCAAGAAGCCAACTAACCAAACACTGAGCATCAAACAAGCAATCTGCCAACAAAGAACTACAATAGTAGAAAGGAGGTACCCACATGGAACCAAACACAAACCCAATTAAAAAACCAAACCCGCAAGATACACTCGTCCACCTTTTAATGAAAGCCGGACATATCTTGCACCATCAAGATATGAAAAGCGAACAAGCCCAAGTGCTCTTCAAAACGCTAAGTCCCCAACAACAAGACCAACTCAAAGAAATGCTTGAAACGCTGCTCGCCGACTGGAAGAAAGAAGACAAACCAAAACTACCAAAAACACCAAAAACACCACAACCAGCCAAACCCGTAACCGACACAAAACCACAAGCCGAAGAAAAACCACAACCAAAAGAAGAAGACAACACAAACAAAAAAACCAAAAAGAAAAAGAAGAAAAACAAAAAAGATAAAAAACACAAAAAGAAAAAAGACAAAAAGAAAAAAGACAAAAAAAATAAAACAACGAAAGAAGGCGCACAATGATGCGCCTCTTTATTACCCTAGAACTCCCTATCACCATTCAACAAACACTCGCCAACACCCAAAAACAACTCCAAAACAAAGGCGTCCAAGGACGACTCATCCCCCAAAGTCAGCTCCACTGTACACTCGCCTTTATCGGAGAAACCAACCAAGCCAAACAAATCCAAACGATACTCGAAACAACCGCAACCCCCAAAGAAACCCTATGCCTTACCACACTTGGCCACTTCAAAAACCTCATCTACCAAAACCTAGAAGTCCCCGTCACCTTCTGCGAATACGTCAACACGCTCAAAACCAAACTCGCCCAACAAGGAATCAAGACCGCCCCCAAACCATTCAAGCCCCACATCACCTTGGTCCGAAACGCCAACACGACCCATATCACACTACCTACCCCAAAACTCTGCTTCCAAAACTACACCATCGTCCTCTACCAAAGCCAATTCACAAAAAAAGGCGTCGAATATCACGCCCTATGGAAAGCTTCCAAATAGGCTGGCGAACTTGTATCGCCAACCTTTTTAAATTCCTGCACCGCCAAAAACCAACAATGCCGCGCCTCCCTCTCCTTTTTTTCTTTCTCAAAGATCTTCGCCTCCATACAATACACAAGCGCCAACATCCTAGAAGGCTCCCGGTCCTTCTCTAAAAGCTTCTTCGCGTCCTTCAAAACAAAACGCGCGCTCTTGCATTTGTTTTTCTCCAACAATTCCTCAGCATCCTTCATGCACCGGGAAATATAAGAAAACGTCCGCTGATTATAAAACTTCATCCAAACCCGTCACTTCCACACAACCAAAAGGACGTACATGCACCACCTTCGTGCTCCCCGCACCAAAAAAATGATCCATCTTTTCCTTAAAGTCCTCGATCGCCTCGTTTTTCACATACGCTTGGATCGTCCCATCCTCCCCTTCGCCATGGATCCGACACAAACCATTCCCCTTCAACACACTTTGACAAAGCGCCAACGCCAGCCCCAAAGAAGGTATGCTTTTTTCCGCGCTTAAAGACGTCTGCGCCAACAAACTCACCAACGCCCCCTTATCCCTCTTCTCTAAAGCCTCGACCATATGCGGGATCCGCTCCACTTCCGAAAAAAAGTGCGCCGCCCGAATCAAAACCTCATCCTTGAATTCGCTCCGCAAATCCGGGATCGCCTCATAAAACGCACACACATCCACATCCCTAAGCGCTTCTTCCCCAAAATAAACAGCCAGCCCCTTCAACTCCTCTTGCGCCCGCTGCACATCCTTGATCAACGCCTGCTCATTCACATTCGTATTGACAAGACACAAACAAAACCCAAGATCCTTCAAAGTCCCCTCGATCTTTTGATAAGAAGGATGCTGTACATCCGCAAAATCCAAAGCCATCAAGCCACCAAGCGCGCAACCAAGCTGATCCTTCATGCTTCCAGGCTTACGATAATACACATTCTCCGCGAACTGGCCCGCCTTCGCCAAATCATAAGCCGAAACCCTCCCCTCGTTGTATAACGAAGAAAGGATCGAAGCGATCAACACCTCAAAAGAAGCCAAAGCCGACAAGCCCGCCCCCACGATCACATCACTCAAAATATACGCCTTAAAACCACCCACCCGATAGCCTTTGCGCTTCAAGTATTCCGCGATCCCACGCACGATGCCCACCAACGTTCGCGCCTCGTACATCCGCTTGATCGTATCGTTCGTATCCACCTGCTCCATATCAAAATCTTGCGAAACGATCTCAATGATCGAATCCTCACTCTTGTTCACGATCGCGATCGTATCCAAATCGATCGAAGAAGCAAGGATCCTCCCATGCGAAATATCCGTATGCATCCCAGCCAGCTGACAACGAGAAGGCGATGAAAACAAAAAAACCTCCTCATCCCCATCATAAATCTGCGCATACGCATCCAACGCCCTCACATACCGATCCACTTGCGCCTTAGGATCTTGATACAACCGACCCAAGATTCCATCCATCTCATGCGCTAAAAAGCGCTCCTTCAAACGCACCACCTGCTCCATCCTACGCACCTTTTATCCTTTCATTTTCTCCACTTGCGCCCGCACCGAAGACGTACACACCCTACAATTCGAGCACCCATTACAAATCATCCGATTTCCGCACGAAAAACAATGCTCACGAAACGAAGGCACATACAAATCCGACTTCGGGATCTCAAGACCAAGAGGATCGAACAAACGCCATACGATCGGCTTCCCCTCCACATTCACATTCGCCCGATGTGCCATGATCGCCTGCAAGCCTTTATTCGGCATCCGATATACCTTGCCCTCCTTGACAAAACGCGTCCCCGTCTCGATAAAGACAAACCGAACATCCGCCTCTTGGCATTGCTTCGAAAGAGACTGCACCCACTCGAACCGACACTCTCTTTCGCCCCCATAATTCTCGCCCCCGCAAACGACCTGCTCGATCCAGCCCTCCTTCAAAAACGAAGAAAGATCGACCTCGCCAAGCATCGGCGTCACCATGACTCCCTTATGTTTAGCCGGGATCTCGCGCAAGATCTTCAAACGCTCCTCGGCACGCTTTTGATTCTCGCAAGCCACATTCAAAAACACATTCTCATACCCATCTTCCCAATCGTCTGGCAAGCATTCCATGATCCGATCCGCCCTTTTCGTCAACAAGAAAAAGATCACATCCCGCCGCCAAGAGATCATATCCCACGCCTCTTGGCGCCAAGGATCCGCCTCCTTTAAAAAGAAGTCCGACGTCATGCACACCCGAAGCATCTCCCCGCTCTTGATCTTGAACGAACCATCCCGCTCCTTTTGTATAGGATAGTTGAACTTCGTCTTTACTTTATAAATATCCGACCCATGTTTGCCCCGCATCGCATCCAAATAATACATATAGCAGTTTTGACACCCTTCCGAATACTTTCGGCACCCATGCCACGGATTCCAAATATCATGCATCGACTTCCCTCAATCGATCCTGCACTATCTCAAGCTCAAACAAACACCAAAAAGGAACGACCACACGAAGCCCTTTCTTACGCGCTTTCTCGACCTTCCTCTTCAAATCTTGAACGTGCTTGCCTTCGAGCATGAACAAAGGCACCACCACGTTGATCTGATTCCGCTTCAAAGGCAAAGGATCCACACACTCGCACACTTGTCCCTTCTGCACAAAATGTTCGATCTTTTTTTGAAACGCGTGATCGCGAGTGGGATGAAGCACAAAGATCGCGTTTTCTTGATCGTATGGCGCAAGGATCCGCCTCCATAGCTTTTCGTCGAACAAAAGCGGCAAACACAATACAGGAAGCTTCAAACATTGATGATACAAATACCCCTCGAACAAAAACATCGGCTGCACGACAAGCGAGATCGAAAGCAAACGACAAACAGAAAACAACGCCTCGATCTTCTCCTCCATATAAAAAGCCGCCATATCTTCACGCAGATGGTGTTGAAGACAAGAAAGATCCATACTCGATTTGGCAAACAAAACCACGATCCCCTTTTTCTTGTCGAGAAGACGAACAAGCCAATCCAGCTGTTCTTTGGAAAGCTCCAACAAATACGCCAGCGCCTTCTTGTCCCCAATCAAATGAGGCCGCAACAAAGACAGATCCAAAAGCCTTCTTTCCCAATTCGCCCTAAATTCATTCTCTATCCAAGGATCGAAGGCGCGATAGAACATTGGAAAGGCACCCTTCGTGCTATAGGCGAGCGAAAAACGATCGAGATCGAGCGAATGCATCCGATGCAGGCTCGCCTTTTCATCCAAGTCGACACTTTGCGAAAATATCCGTCTTTCATTGACATACTCGACAAGAGCATGATTAAAATCCGGATCGCTCGTGCACGCCACCACAAGATCCATCCCCTCTACATCCGACCACTTAAAATCAAGATCTTTATAGACGACGCGCGCCCCTTCTCTTTCATAGCTTTGCGCGATCCGCTTTCCTTGTCTTCCCCATCCGACAATGAGCACGTTTCTTTCTTTCCAATCGAGCGAAGCGATCATACGCGAAACTCTTCCATGACTTCTTTGAACGCTTGGATCGTCACATCCATATCGTTTTTCGTGAGCGCCGAAGAAATAAACATCGCCTCGAATTGACTAGGCGCCAATAAGATGCCTCGCTCTAGCATGCCTTTAAAATATTTTGCATACTTCTTCGTATCGCAACGTTGCACCTCTTTAAAATCATGCGGAACGGAATCCATAAAAAAGAGCGTCATCAAAGAATGGTTGCGCACAAGCGTGAAAGGAAGCCGATTGGCATCGAGGATCTTTTGAAAATGCGCTTGCAAATACGCTCCTTTTTCCTCGATCAGATCATAGACCGCCGGATTGTGCTTTAAATAATCGAGCATCACCTTGCCTGCCTGCATCGCCAACGGATTGCCTGAAAGCGTCCCGGCCTGATACACCGGCCCGTTTGGTGAAACACAAGCCATGATCTCTTTCTTACCACCATAGGCCCCAACAGGAAAGCCCGCCCCGATGATCTTGCCAAAACAAGCGAGGTCCGGAACGATCCCATAATAGCCCGCCGCCCCTTCGTAGCTGATCCGAAAGCCTGTGATCACTTCATCAAAGATCAAGACGATCGAATGCTTTGTGCACAATTCTCTTAACCCCTCTAAAAAACCAGGTTCTGGCGAAACAACGCCCATATTGCCGCACACTGGCTCGACGATCAAGCCCGCGATCGCATCCGGATTGGCATTGATCAGCGCCTTGACAGAATCCAAGTCGTTATAGGTGGCTACCAACGTGTTTTTTACGACATCCTCCGGCACCCCTGGCGAAGTGGGCACGCCAAAAGTCAGAGCGCCCGATCCGCTTGAAACGAGCAAGCCGTCGCTGTGGCCATGATAACACCCTTCAAACTTGATGATCTTGTCTTTGCGCGTATAGCCTCGAGCAAGACGAATGGCCGACATCGTCGCTTCCGTGCCGGAATTGACCATCCGCACTTCGTCGACGCCAGGATACGCCTCCACAATCCGCTTGGCCACCTCGACCTCGATCCAGCTTGGAAGGCCATAGCTGATCCCATCTTTGATGTGGGCTTCGATCGCTTCATTGATGATATGCGCCCCATGGCCTAGAAGCATCGGTCCCCACGAAGCGATATAGTCGATATAGTGGCGTCCATCTTCCGCGAACAAATGCGCGCCTTGCGCTTTGCGAATAAAGATCGGATCGCATCCAACCGCCTGAAACGCGCGAACCGGCGAGTTGACTCCGCCAGGAATATATTGCTTAGCCTCTTCATAGAGGTCGTGATTGTTTTTGAGCATATTGTCTCTTCCCTTCCATCAGCGCGAAATAAGTAATGATCATGGAAGCGCCTGCCCGTTTGAAGGAGACGAGTGTTTCTTCGATCACATCTTCTTTGAGCCAGCCATTCAAGATCGCCTGCATGAGCATCGAATATTCGCCACTGACATTGTAAACACAAAAAGGCACATCGAACCGTTCTTTGGCTGCCTGTAAAATATCTAAATAACACATGGCCGGCTTGATGATGATCGCCTCCGCCCCTTCTTGAATGTCGGCTTCGATCTCGCGCAACGCTTCTTTCCCATTGGCCGGATCCATTTGATAGCTTTTTCGATCCGAAAAGCTTGGAGCCGAGTGGGCCGCGTCTCGAAACGGGCCATAAAACTGGCTCGCGTATTTGGCCGCGTAGGACATGATCGGCACATCCGCGAATCCATTTTCATCCAGCACTTGGCGTATCGCTTCTACACGCCCATCCATCATGTCGCTAGGAGCGACCATATCCGCGCCCGCTTCCACATGCGAAAGGGCGATCTTGGCTAGATAGGTGAGCGTCGTATCGTTGAGCACGACTCCTTCTTCATCAAGGATCCCACAATGTCCATGATCGGTATATTCACACATACACACATCCGTGATGACATACAATTCTGGATCGTAGGCTTTGATCGCCCGCACCGCTTTTTGAATGATCCCCTCTGGCGCGTAGGCTTGCGAGCCGCATGCGTCTTTATGAGCCGGGATCCCGAACAAAAGGCAAGCGCGCACCCCATACTTTTTCATTTCATCCAACAATGGCGGAAGCTGGTCGATCGAATATTGAAATTGGCCAGGCATGCTTTCGATCGGGGCGCAGATCCCTTCTCCTTCCTGCACGAAGATCGGATAGATCAAATCGTCCATCCGCACATGATTTTCCCGGACGAGGGCGCGGATCTCTTTATTTTTTCTTAGTCTTCTTCCTCTATACATTTTTTCTCTTTACTCCTTTTACTGCTTCTACGATCGATTCATAGCTCGCTTCTTTAGCGCAGGAGACATTTGAATATCCGCGCGCTAAGAGCGCTTTTTCGCTTTGCGGACCGATCGCGATATAATAGCGGGCATTGATCTTATGCGTTTCGAGCACATCGACAGCCGCTTTACTCGTACAGATCGCCACATCATAAAGGCTGGCGCGAGGCTGGATCGGCTTTTTCTTGTTCGAATACAAGACCACGATCTTCTCTTGGCCCCTAAAGCCTTTCACCCCTTCTAGATTCGAGGCGCTATGCGGGATCAAGATCTTAGAAGCGGGCAGCCGCTTTTTTAAAGAATCGACATTCCCTTCGCCGATACAGTCGGCATACAAACCATATTCTTGCAGAACTTGGGCGCTTTTTTGACCCACAACCGCAAGTTTTGGCAGTCTTCGAACATCGATATTTTCGTTAGACATCCACTCCATAAAGAAGCGGATCGCGCTAGGCGAAGTCAAGACGATCCAATCGTAGTCCACCAAATCGATGTCTTGCATATTTTCAAAATGGGGACATTGTTCAAAGGCGATCGGGGCGTCCACTTGGGCGCCAAGCTCTTGCAGTGTGGATGCCAGTTCGAGACGCGAAGATAGGCGCGGATAAAAGATCGAGAGCCCAGAGAGCTCTTGGCGAGAAAACCAATCGAGCGCTTGGCGTTTTTGAACGACTTCTCCTACTACGATCAAAAGGGGCGCTGTGATCGATTCGAGATCTTGCGTCAAGATCGTCGACATCCTTCCGCTTACGACACGCTGATCAAAACAGGTCGCATTCGAGATCAGGGCGATGGGCCGATCGCTTCCTCGTCTTAAATATTCATGCACGATTTCAGGAAGCGAGGAGCGCCCCATCAAAAAGACGACCGTATCGTTCGTGTTCGCCAATTCATCAAAGGGCAGATCGTTGCGTTTCTTTTCTTGCGTATAGGCGGTATAGACCCGAAAACCACGAGAGAGGCCGCGATACGTGATCGGGATGCCTGCATAGCTCAAGCCAGCGATGCAAGAGGAGATGCCAGGAACCACCTCGAACGGGATCCCTTTTTCATACAGGAATTCGCCTTCTTCCCCGCCTCTTCCAAACACGTAAGGATCGCCGCCCTTTAAGCGGACGATGCAGGAATACTCTTGAGCGAGCTGTTCCAACCATTCGTGGATCGTTTGCTGGTTTGTAGAGAGGCCATGGCCTTTTTTGCCGACATAAATTTTCCGGCAGGAGCAAGAGCACGCATCCAAGAGGCGTTCATCGAGCAAATGATCGTATAAAACACAATCGGCTTGTTCGATCAGCGCTTGGGCGCGCAAAGAAACGAGGCCTGGATCTCCACAGCCTACACCGACCAAGTATACTTTAGCCATTCCAATCTCCTTTCACGCTCAAAAGCGCTTTGGCTAGAAGCCGGCCTGGATCCTTTTCTTGAAAGGTATAGCGGCCTATGGAAGCCGCATCGCCATAAACGACATTGAGCGTGTGACTTTTCCCATCATAGAGCGCGCCGATCGGTGTATGGCATGAACCATCCATCGCTGTTAAGAATGCGCGTTCTATGCGTGCGCTTTGGTCTATCACCTCGTTTTTAAGCTTGGAAAACAGGGCGTAGAGTTCTTGATTTTCTGCTAACAGCTCGACGGCCAGCACGCCTTGTCCACATGCGCCTAAGCACTCTTCCTTGGTAAAAACTTGCGTGATGCGCTCTTCTAGGCCTAATCGTTTCAAACCCGCGCTTGCGAGCACGATCCCATCGTATTCGCCTTCGTCGAGTTTTTTCAGTCGGGTGAGCACGTTGCCGCGAATATTTCGATAGACTAGATCGTTCCTAAGCGCTTTGAGTTGCAATTCTCGGCGCAAAGAGCCCGTTCCAATGATCGAGCCAGAGGGAAGATGATAAAAATCGGCTGAATTGCTGATGAAGCAGTCGCTTGGATCGGCGCGAAGACAAAAAGGAGCCAAGCAGAACATAGGATCGAGCTGGCTAGGAAGGTCTTTGAGAGAATGGACGGCAAGATCGATCTTTTTGCCTCGCAAGGCGTCTTCGATTTCTTGGGTGAACAAGCCTTTTTGACCAATTTCATGGAGCGGCTTATCTAGGATCTTGTCTCCTTTGGTGGAAAATGGCACGATTTCATAGCGGATGCTTGGATCCACGCTTTGCAGGAAGCGGCCAATTTCATGGCTTTGAGCGAGCGCGAGCTTGCTTGCTCTCGATCCGATTTTAAGATACATGGTATTCTTCCTCCTTTTCTTCCAAATCAAATAGCGCTTTGAGCATCGGGTGATAGTGTTCTTGATCGCCTTTCACGTTTTGAAGGGGTGTTTTAAGCAAGCGGAACAAGGCGGCTTGCACACTTTGGGCAGCGAGGCGTTGTTCGCGTTCGTTCAAGTCGAGCTTGCGTCTTAAATAGAGGCTCGTGTCGTTGGCGATCGTGTCGATTTGTTCATGAAGCGTTTGGATCGTCTCTTTCGTATCTTGCCTCGTTTCCCATGCTTTGAACTCTTGAATAAAGTGTTCGATGCGCTCTTGGATGTGTTCAAGATTTTCTTGGCGAAACGATAAATTACGTTTGGAGAGGGCGGCAAACGTATCGAGCGTATATATTTCTTGATCAATGGCGCCAAGCAAGTTGCGTGGCGAAGATAGATCGAGAAGCATCGTCTCTTTGGATAGGGATCTTGTATCGAGCACGATATGGGGGGCGGAAGTGGCGGCGATGACGACATCGGCTTGTTGGGCGTATTGTTCTTTAGCCTCAAAAGGGATCGGGGCAAGTTCGATTCCTTCGCGCAAAAAACAAGAAATTTGTTCTTGGCGGCGCAAGGCGACATGGACGGTGGCGTTGGTGTTTTGTAAGTGGGCGACCACTTGCTGGGCGATCTTTCCACCTCCTAATACGAGGATCCTCCGTTTTCGAAGATCGCCTTTTCTTTTTTTGATTTCCTGCGCGGCTAGATAGCTTAAGGAAAGCGGGTGTTTGGAAAGCTGATAGTCGCGTCGGCACTCTTTGCCGCAACGGAGCGCTTCTTGAAAAATATGATGGAGCGCGGCATCGAAGGCATAGCTCAAGCAGGCGCGTTCATAGGCCATTTTGAATTGGTGGAGGATCTCATCTTCGCCAAAGATCTGCGAATGGAGTCCATTGACGACTTCGAGCAGATGGCGATACGCTTCTTGATCTTTGTAGGTGTAGATTTTGATCGGCAAGCCTTGGTAAGCTTGGACGATCCTATCAGGATCGATCGGTTTTTTTGAATAGATCTCGAAGCGATGGCATGTCTGCAAGATCAAGCAGGGCTGTCCGATATCTTGGGCAAGCAACATGCATTCTCTTTCGCTGTAATGAACTTGGTCACGTACGGATTGGTCGGCATCGATGCCAAAAACTTCAAATTCCATGGATCCTCCTTTTTCTTCTTTTCATTATAGTGTTTTTCCTGTTCATTTTCGACTTTGCCAATCATCTAGCATTCTTTTTTCTTCCGCCTATTTTATAATGGAGAAAACACGAGGTGAAATGTATGAAAAAAGAATATCGGATCAAGATCGAAGAGCGTGGCGTCAAGCTGCAACTTCTGCAAGGCGAAGAGGAAATGGATTATAAAACATTTCCGATCTATACGACGCAAGCCAATCCAGAAGATCCTAACGACTTGTCGAATTTTGTGATCCCCTTCGAGCTGCTCGCGCAAATGCAGATGCTCGACAAAACTGGTTTTACGTATCAAGGAATCGACACTCCATTCGATACGAGCATGCCTAGCGATACAGGCGATGATATGAACGATATGGATCATAACGCCAACGACAACGACCAATAAAGAAAAAAAGGCGATGCGCTCGCCTTTTTATATTGCTCCGATCGTTTTTAAATATTCCATTTCTTCTTGGTCTTTTTGAATACGACCTTTGACCTCGTTTTCATAGCGGACCGCTTCTTCTTTGGCGTTTTCCATCTCCTCGATGCTTCCCTCGTTGTCGATGGTCGATTTGAGCTTGGCGCGATACGTGTTGAATTGGTCGCATTCGCTCGGATACGCTTTCTCAGGACACGCGTGCTTCTTGAGATAGTTGTTCATCTCTTCTTGCACATCGAGATAGTGCGTCAAGGCGTAAAGATCGATCGTATTGACGACATCCGAAAAATCGTACTCATTGAAATCGTTTTTATACGTATAGAAGGAAAGAGTGTAGGTCACCCCTTCGATCGGGACTAAAAAGGTTTGGCCGACAAGATCGCCAGAAAGCAATCCATTGCCTTTCTTAGTGTGGATATTATAAGAGACGAGCTTGCTTTCGCGGCCATTGACAGACCGGTCTTCATCGATGATATCTAAGATGGTCGCGTTGATCCCGAGTTGTTTTTGGACCTCTTGTGTCAAAAGCGATTCGAGATTTTTGATCGTTTCTCCTTCTTCCTTAGATGCGACAAGCACTGGGACGGATTGGGAAGCGACCGGATAATAATAGAGGCTTCCTTCTTTTTCTTCAGAATGGAGCGCTGGATCGAGCCGGAAGCTCATGTCTTGGAATGTGTTGACCTTGCTTCCGGAAAGCGGTTTGAATTCTTTAAGGAGCGAAGGAATATCGCTCTCTCCTGGCAGCGATAGATAGCCAAAGATCCCCGCTAGAACAAGACAGAACACAGGGATCCCGATCAGCGCGTTGGCGTTGTAGTGGTGTTTTTTAAGAAAGATACGGATGGGCGGAAATACGATCAATGCGGCAAGCAGCACAAATGGCGCCGAAGCATAAAAAGATCGATAGACTAAATATCCAGATCCCCCAAATAAAAGGATCGATACGAGCCAATAAGGCCATTGTGGGGCTTTTTTTGTTTTACGAATAACACGCATGCGCACTTCCTCCTATACAAAAGCATACACTATCGTGTCAAGATAGACGTATGATTTCGCCTCTTATGGTAGTATGAAAGTATCAAGGAGATTCTTATTATGCGATTTAAAGACAAAGTCGTCATCGTCACTGGCGGTGCGAGCGGAATTGGTAAACGGTTAAGAGAGCGCTTCGAAGAAGAAGGTGCTCATGTTTGTGTGTTCGATATTTTGCCGAACGATTTTTTTCAAGGCACTCTTTCCAATCAAAAAATGATGGACGCGTTCATTAAAAAGGTGCTTTCCAAATACGATCATGTGGATGTTTTGATCAACAACGCCCCTCCAGTCATGCAAGGGATCAAGGAAGGAAGTTATGAAGGCTTCAATCACGCCCTTCTTGTCGGGATCAGCGCGCCCTTCTATTTAAGTCAGCAATTGATGGATCATTTTGCCTTGGGGGCTTCGATCATCAATATCACCTCGACTCGGGATGCGATGTCGATGGAGGAGAGCGAAAGCTATGCGGCTGCCAAAGGGGGCTTGATGGCGCTTACCCACGCGATGGCGATTTCTTTGGCAAGAAGAGTGCGTGTCAATGCGATCGCGCCTGGTTGGATCGATACCAAGAACGAAGAGCACTCGGCTGCAGATCGGCTGCAGCAGCCAGTGGGCCGGATCGGCACGTGCGATGATGTATGCGAGCTGGCGATGTTTTTGGCAAGCGATGCGGCTGGCTTTATCACGGGCGAAGAGATCGTTCTCGATGGAGGTATGAGTCGTTTGATGGTGTATCATGGCGAGCATGGCTGGACGTTCCAGAGCGAAGAAGAATAGGAAAGAAAAAAGCTGAAACGAACTTGTTTCAGCTATTTCATTGGGTTTGATGGTTTTGAAGCGAGAGTAGATTTCGGTTCATATACGTGCTGAGCATTCTTAAATATGAGAAGAGATCGTTGTATTCTTGAATGTTGATCTCTCCATCTACACTGACCGCAGCTAAGCCAAGCGTCTCATAGACTTCATAGAGCGCGGTAGCCGCCAAGGAGATCTTTCCATATTTTGAAAAAAGGTGGTTGTCGGCTTGAACGAACACTTGCAGCGTATAGGGAATGGTCGTCGCAAAATGTTCTAGATCGGTTTCAGCCATAAAAGCTTCCATTTCTTCATCGCTGAAGCGAAAGCCTAGGGAATCGTATAAAAACCCTTTTTCTTCTGGATGGATCTTTAAGTCAGAAAAAGACAAGTGCATAATGAACACCATCCACTCCGTCTTGAGAAGCGTCTTTAATGGATAGCGGAGATGAAGTTTAGCCCCCAATGTTTTTTCGACTTCATCGCATATCGCGTACATGCATTCAAGCGATTCTTTTAGATCTTGATCCATAACTTTCTCCTTCATGCACGTTTTTAATTATACCCTAAAACGTTGAAAAGCCAAACAACAACATACAATTTTAGTAGATTTTGCTTATTCAGATTTTCTGTTTTTTATATTTATTTCATCCATTTTATTTGGTATGATCAAAGAGAAACGATCAAAATCACAGAATACGATAGGTAAAGGCGATTCCATCAGGAGTCAAAAATTTCTGAGTGTCAAGACTATCATTCCAAATATTTCTATGTATACTACTAAGTGCATAGAGGAAATAGTTGAAGCGTCAACTATTCCAAAAACTATAAAAAACAAAGGAGCAGAGCAAACATGAACGTAATTAAACGAAGTGGCGAAGAAGTCAATTTTGATGTTCAAAAAATAGAAAACGCGATCCGCAAAGCGAGCAAGGCGACCGCGCACGATCAAATGAGCGAAGAGCAGATCTTGCAAGCCTCCAAGACCGTCGCAGATAAATGTGTCCAACTGAAGCGTTCTCCTAACGTCGAGGAGATCCAAGATATGGTGGAAACAGAAATCATGGCCCGCGGTTTTTTCGCGGTCGCTCACAACTACATCACGTATCGTTATGAGCGCGCCCTTGTCAGAAAAGCCAATTCGACCGACCAGCAGATCTTGTCCCTTCTTGAGCGGAACAACGAAGAAGTCAAGCAAGAAAACTCGAACAAGAATCCGCTTGTCAACAGCGTGCAGCGCGATTATATGGCCGGCGAGGTCTCAAAAGACATCACAAAACGTTTCTTATTGCCGCAAGAAGTCATGGAAGCGCACGACCAAGGGATCATTCACTTCCACGATTCGGACTATTTCGCCCAGCATATGCACAATTGCTGTTTGGTCAATCTAGAAGACATGCTCCAAAATGGAACGGTCATTTCGGAGACGATGATCGAAAAGCCACATAGTTTTTCAACAGCGTGCAACGTGGCGACGCAAATCATCGCGCAAGTGGCCAGCAGCCAATACGGGGGCCAGAGCATCACGCTTTCGCATCTAGCGCCCTTTGTAGAAGTCTCTCGTCAAAAAGCGCGCAAAGAAGTCCGCGAGGAAATGGATGCGCTCGATATTCCATACACGGAAGAAAAGGCGAATGAAATGGCGGAAATGCGCGTCCATCGCGAGATCGAAAAAGGCGTGCAGATGATCCAATACCAAGTCATCACATTGATGACGACCAATGGCCAAGCGCCATTCGTGACCGTTTTCATGTATTTGAACGAGGTTTCGGACCCTCAAGAGCGTCATGATCTCGCTTTGATCATCGAAGAAATGCTCAAACAGCGTATTCAAGGCGTCAAAAACGAGAAGGGCGTCTATATCACGCCGGCCTTCCCAAAACTGATCTATGTGTTAGAGGAAAACAACGTCAAGCCAGACAGTCCTTATTATTATTTGACAGAGCTTGCCGCCAAATGCACCGCGAAACGTATGGTTCCTGACTACATTTCAGAAAAGCTCATGCTTTCTCTCAAAATCGACACGAAAGGCGAAGGCCATTGTTATCCATGCATGGGATGCCGTTCCTTCTTGACGACCTATCGCGATGAAAACGATCAACCAAAGTATTATGGACGATTCAACCAAGGCGTCGTGACTTTGAATCTTGTCGATGTCGCTTGTTCTTCTAAAGGCGATCTCGACACGTTCTGGAAAATCATGGACGAGCGTCTCGCCTTGTGTTATAAAGCGCTCATGTGCCGTCATAATCGCCTTCTTGGCACGCCAAGCGATGTGGCGCCGATCTTATGGCAAGATGGGGCTCTTGCTCGTTTGAAAAAAGGCGAGCCGATCGATAAATTGCTTTTTGGCGGCTATTCGACCATTTCTCTTGGCTATGCCGGCTTATGTGAATGCGTCACGTACATGACAGGACATCCGCACACCGAAAAAGAAGGCACAGAATTCGGCTTGCAAGTCATGCAGTATTTGAATGACGCGTGCGCGAAGTGGCGCCAAGAAACAAATATCGACTTTTCATTATATGGAACGCCGATGGAATCAACGACTTATAAATTCGCGAAAAAGCTGCAAGACCGCTTTGGCATCATTCCAGGTGTCACAGATCGCAACTATATCACGAACAGTTATCACGTCCATGTTACCGAAGAAATCAACGCCTTTGATAAATTGACGTTCGAATCGCAATTCCAAAAGCTTTCCCCAGGAGGCGCGATCAGCTACGTCGAGGTGCCAAATATGGAAAACAACATTCCTGCGGTACTCGCTTTGATCCATCACATTTATGAAAATATCATGTATGCCGAGCTCAACACGAAGAGCGACTATTGTCAAGAATGCGGCTATACAGGCGAGATCCAGATCGTAGAGGATGAAAACCATAAGCTTATTTGGGAGTGCCCAAATTGCCACAACCACGATCAAGAAAAGATGAATGTAGCGCGCAGAACGTGTGGCTATATCGGAACCCAATTCTGGAACCAAGGACGGACCCAAGAAATCAAAGAGCGCGTCATGCATCTATAAAACGAAAGCGAGGCCAACGACCTCGCTTTTTCTTATTCTTTGATTTTGATGATCGTCGCGAATTTGACTTCGTGATTCTCGATTTGGAAGACGTCGAACTGCAAGTTTTTTATCACAAAGCTGCATCGCTCTCCATCTTCTGGTACGCGTCCAAGTTGCTGATACATCATTCCGTTGAAGGAGTCGTTGTCATTTTCATCCAAGTCGACTCCCGTGATTTCGCTGATCGCATCCAGCGGCACATTGCCAAGCACTTTCCAGCGATCGATGCCAGCTGGCAAAATACGTGGGCTTTCTTCTTCATTAAAATCGCCGACGAGTTCTTCGACAAGATCGTTCATGGTCACCACGCCAGATACGCCACCATACTCATCCAAAACGACCACCAACTTCTGCTTGTCTTTTTTCATTGTTTTGAATAGAACATCGGCTTTCATGTTTTCGGGTACAAAATAAGGCTTACGGACCGCGCGCTTCCATACGTTTTCTTTGGAGCCATCCTTCAAGCGGAAATAATCTTTCGCATTGAGAATGCCTACGATCGAATCTTTTGTTTCTTTAAAGATCGGAAACTGGGAGCGTTTGCTTTCTAAGATCGTCTTGTCCCACACTTCGATGGGATCTTTGGCATCGAGCATGGTGACATCTTTTCGATGCGTCATGATGCTTTCGATCGCCAAATCGTCAAATTCGAACACATTTTGGATCCACGTGTTTTCTTCTTGATCGATCGTTCCTTTCAAGCTTCCAGCTTCTGCCATCAAGCGGATCTCTTCTTCGCTAAGCTCTGTATCATCTTCCTGATTTGGGTCGATCCCACAAAGTCTTAGCACTCCATTGCACGAGATCGTCAATAAGCTCACTAGAGGAGCGAATAGCTTAGAAATCGTCGAAATCAAGCCAGAAACAGAAAGTGCCATCGTTTCTTTTTTACGCATCGCGATCTGTTTTGGAACAAGCTCTCCAAAAACGAGCGTGAAATACGACAAAATGATCGTGATCAATACGACAGAAATCGTATTCAAGATCGAAGGCGAGATCCCTACGCCAAGTTTTACGAGTCCATCGACAAGATAGCCAGCAAAGTTATCGGCGGCAAAGGCGCTGCCTAAAAAGCCCGACAGAGTGATGGCGACTTGGATCGTGGCCAAGAAGCGCGAAGGATCTTTGATCAGCTTCAATAAACGAGCCGCCTTGCCATTTCCTTGTTCTGCCATCTTTTCGATCTTGTTTTCATTCACAGAAATGACGGCAATTTCAGCGCAGGCAAACAACGCGTTCAAAGCGATCAAAGCTACTTGTAAAAGAAGCATCCATAAAATTGTTGAATCCATATTACCTCACTTTTTTGAGGCAAGTATATCAAAATCAGTTCTAGAGAAAAATCAAATTGCTTGTTAGAATAAAGAAGAAAGAAGGTAGCTCATGAATTATGGAACGATCAAAAAATACGATATAGCCAATGGCCTTGGCGTGCGGACGACTTTGTTCGTCTCTGGATGCACGAACCATTGTCCTGGCTGTTTTCAAAAAGAAACTTGGGATTTTGACTATGGAAAGCCCTACACGGAAAAGACAGAGCAAGATATCCTCGACTCTCTCGATCACGAGTACATCGATGGTTTGACCCTTCTTGGAGGCGAGCCTTTCGAGTTTTCGAACCAGGAAGCCTTGATCCGCCTGCTTAGAAAAGTCAAAGAACGTTTTCCAACCAAATCGATTTGGTGCTATACAGGCTTCGTGCTCGATCAAGATCTGCTCTTAGGCGGTAAACGACATGGCCCATATACCGAAGAAATGCTTTCGTATCTCAATGTGCTTGTCGATGGTCCTTTTCAGGAAGAACGCAAGAATATCATGCTCAAGTTTCGGGGTAGCGAAAACCAGCGGATCATCGATGTTCCGGCTTCCCTCGCAAAACAAGAAATCGTCCTTTTGGAAGACTTAATGTAACCGTTCACACTTCGTAAACAAAACCATCAAATCGATGGTTTTTGTTTTTAAGAAATAAACATTTTTTTGACAACCCCCGTTCTATCGTGTATAGTGTTTCCTTGTGAAATAAAAAAGGAGGAAACAACCATGATGAAACAGTTGTTTGCGAGCATTTTATTAGGGGGATTAAGCGCAATCAGCACACCGGAAATAACACTCAACAAAGTGCATGCTCCGATCTATGAACAAGCCAATCTTCGTTTTGAAAAGTACTTTTTTGAACCAACACAAGAAACGGCCTATCTTATAGAAGATGCGAAAGGCAAAGATATACCAGAAGAGAGCGGGATCGATCAGATTTCCTTCTCAAAATACGATGCCGTAGAACTAAGCGGCATCAACAACTACGACTATTGGAAAGTCGAAGTGGATGGAAAAACATATTATCTCGAGAAAGATTCGATCACGCTCGATGAAGAAGTCATCCAAGACATGAAAGAACAAGAAGAAGCAAAAAGACAAGAACAATTAAAAACCAATTGGAACGGCCCAGTCCTTTCACCAAGCGCTGGAACGATCGTCGGGCCTTCTGGAAAAGAAACCTATTATAATTTACCGATGGAAGGCGTTGTCTCGATCATGCGCGGCATGGGCAACAACGATCCTTATTGGGTTAGGGAAGATGGCGTCAAAATGCTTGGCGATTATGTGATGGTCGCCGCCCATCTTGGCTTGCATCCTCGCGGATCGATCGTCGATTCTTCGCTTGGAAAAGCGATCGTCTGCGATACAGGAGGATTTGCTCATTCAAATCCAAATCAGCTCGATATCGCGACGGCTTGGTAAAATACACCTATATATATTAAATGTCCTGAAGCGTACGCACAGGACATTTTTTTGATTATTTTTTCTCGAGACTTCCTTTGAACAAGATCGTGATCGCCGCAAAGAGAACACCTCCTACCGCAAAGACGATCCATGTGTGATCCCAATCGTTGGTGGTAAAGCTCCACGCTAAATAAATGGCTGTGACAATGCACCAATAGGCGCCAGGCAAGTAGCTATACTTCTTATTGAACTGCTTGTTTTTGATGGAATATTCACCTTGATTGAGAAGCGCTTCATACGTTTCTTTCATGGTGCCATTATATATAAAGATGAATACGCCGCAAGCGACAAAAAACAGAAGGATGCTCAATCCTACAAACACATACTGTTCGCTGATCATGATCGAAACAAACAATGGAATGACGCTTAAAATACAAATCGTAACGCCGGTCATCGTCCAAAGGGCAGATTTCGACTGCATCGTTTCCAAACGCTCTTGGACCCAATTTCTTGTAGTATTCGATAAACGGACAGGTTCTTTTTCGATCCATTCATACTTTTCTAAGCGGCTTCCAAAATAGACGCAAATCGCCACTCCAATACTGATAAGGATCAAAAGAACGATCAATCCGATCATGCCGGCTTGATCTTCGCTTTTAAATACATCATGAAAAAAGCCAAGCGAATATCCGCCTCCACACACGAACAGCGCGATCGGGGATACGATAAACAAGAAAACAGCAATGGCGATATAGAGGCGGCTTTTTTCTTTTAAGTTCACGAGCGCTTCTACTTCTGTTTGGGGCATTAGACGCGCTACATGTTCTTCGGGTTCGATCCGATCTTCTTGCAGTAAAGAATCGATGCTTACGTGAAAGATTTCCGATAAGCGTACGATCTTGTCAAGATCGGGAGTCGAAGCGTTTAATTCCCACTTCGATACCGATTGTCTTGATACATCGAGTAAAGAAGCTAGCTCTTCTTGCGAGTATCCTTCTTTCTTTCTAAGTTCAATGATTTTTTCTCCTAAATTCATAGTTGAATCTCCTTTTCTTGCGTTTATCTTTCCATATTCGCTCTCTATCAACTACCAAGCGCGCTTAGAAAGTGCGCAACTGGTTGTTGCATTTTAAGAAAATCTTTCTTTTTGTGTCTAATTATTCTTAATTATATCGGATTATCGTATGAAATATGATAAAACCATTCAAAAAAGTTTGTATTTCTTTCTTATTTCATCTTTTTCCAAACGACTGGACCATGGATTTATATTTACAACAAAAAAGAAAGGAGGTTCAACAATATACTGGCATCCTGCGATCCATGCTTGTAGAATAAGTGGATAGTCAGGAGGTCGTATGTCTATTTTAGGAAATATTATTTGGTTTTTGTTTGGAGGATTTTTGCTTGCGATTTCTTGGTATTTCATCGGGATCCTTTGGTGTATCACGATTATTGGCATTCCGATTGGTACGCAGTGCTTTAAATTCGGAACGCTGATGTTGTGGCCGTTTGGCAAACAGATCGTCTATTCTACATCGACGGTTAGTTTTCTTGTCAACGTATTGTGGCTTCTTTTTGGCGGATTCGCCCTGGCGATCGAGACCATTGGATGCGGTATTATCTTGTGTGTTACGATCATTGGCATTCCCTTTGGCTTGCAGTGCTTCAAATTCGCCAAGCTTGCCTTGATGCCCTTTGGAGCTCGAATCGTTTAAAAAAAGGAGATCGCGGGATCTCCTTTTCCTTATTGGATCGATACGGGCTCATAACCCGCGTTTTTGACAGCATCCATCAAGACTTGGTTTTCGACAGGCGCCTCCAATGTGATGCGGGCTTCTTTTTTGTCGAGATCGACCACGGCTTTCTTGACACCCGATACTTCATCTAGAGCCTTTTCCACATGGGCTTTGCAGTGGTTGCACGACATTCCATTGACTTTCATGATTTTTTCCATTGTTTTTTCCTCCTTGTGTTCTTCGATACCTACAGTATAGTCTTCTGTATACTGGATCTTCGCTTTTGTCGCTTCTTTCTTTTCTTGCACGCTTTCTTGGCTTGGTTTAAAGAAACGCAATCGCAAAGCGTTCAATACGACGCATACACTCGATAAAGACATGGCAGCGCTGCCGATCATTGGCGACAACAAAATTCCCCACAGTGGATAGAACACGCCAGCTGCCACCGGAATTCCCAATACATTGTAGAAGAACGCCCAAAACAAATTCATCTTAATGTTTTTGATGACTTTGTCTGAAAGTTCATAGGCCGTATTGACATCCATCAAGTTGTCTTTCATCAATACGATGTCGGCTGAATCGATCGCAATATCGGTTCCGGCGCCGATCGCGATCCCTACGTTGGCTCGAGCGAGCGCAGGGGCGTCATTGATCCCATCCCCAACCATCGCGACAAACTTGCCATCGTCTTGGAAGCGGCGCACGACGCTTTCCTTTTGGGTCGGCAAAACGTCCGCGATCACTTCATCGACCTGGATATCTTGGGCGATCGCATTGGCGGTCTTGATATTGTCGCCTGTGAGCATGACCACGTAGATTCCTTTTTCTTTAAAGGCGCGTATCGCTTGGATCGAGCTTTGGCGGATCGTATCCGCTACACCGATAATGCCAAGCACCTTGTCTTCGCAGGCAAAAAGCAGTGGCGTCTGTCCTTGATCGGCGAGCTTATGAATATAGTCTTTGATCGGCTTAGATAAGAAGATCTTTTCTTCTTCCATCAATTTTTGATTGCCGGCCACATATTCTTTTCCTTCCAGCTTTGCTTTTAAGCCTTTGCCCGACAAAGCAACATAGTTTTCGAGTCCATCGAGAACGAGGTTTCGAGCTTTGGCTTCGAGCACGATCGCTTTGGCAAGAGGGTGTTCGCTTCCCGTTTCAATCGAAGCGGCCAGTCGCAAAAAGGAGTCTTCATCATACTTTGGATCGAAGACGACAATATCGTGAATGCTTGGATTTCCGGAAGTGATCGTTCCTGTTTTATCCAAAACGATCATATCGACTTTATGCATCGTCTCTAGGCTTTCGGCTGATTTGATCAAGATTCCATTTTCGGCCGCTTTTCCTGTGCCGACCATGACAGCGACAGGTGTCGCTAAACCTAAGGCGCATGGACACGAGATAACAAGCACACTGATCGCGTTCGATAAGGCGAATTCAAAGCTTGCGCCGCTTACAAGCCAGACGATGAATGTCACAAGAGCGATCCCGATCACGATCGGAACAAAGATACCAGAAACTTTGTCGGCTAAGCGGGCGATAGGCGCTTTTGTATTCCCGGCTTCATCGACTAAGCGAATGATCTGGGCGAGGGTCGTATCGTCGCCCACTTTCGTGGCGCGAAACTGAAAGGTTCCATTCACGTTCATGGTGGCGGAAATGATCGGATCGCCTTCTTCTTTTTCGACTGGTATGCTTTCTCCGGTAATGGCAGCCTGGTCGACATAGCCATGGCCAGAGATCACGATCCCATCGACTGGAATGCGCTGTCCAGGACGAATCAGGACGATATCGCCCGCCATGACATCTTCGGCATTCACTTGCACTTCTTGACCATTGCGGATGACGGTCGCGTTTTTCGGGGCAAGATCGACCAGTTTTCCTAGGGCGTCGCTTGTTTTTGATTTGGAGCGCGCTTCTAAGTATTTGCCTAAAGAAACGAGTGTCACGATCATGGCGGCTGATTCAAAATACATTGAATGCATGGCGCCATGGACCATTTCCATATCACCAAAGCCAAAGCCATACGCCATTTTATACATGGCATACAGCCCATAGCCAAAGGCGGCGCTCGCCCCTAAGGCGACAAGCGAATCCATGTTGGGCGCCTTTTTAAAGAGCGCTTTCCAGCCATGGATAAAGAAGGAGCGCTGAAAGAATAAGATCATCATGGTCAATACGAGCTGCGTGATCGCAGAGATCATGCCCCATTCCATGCCTTGCCAGAACGGGAGACCCATCATAGGTCCCATGGCGACGATCATCAGCGGAACAAGAAGGATCAAAGAATAGACAAGGTTTGATTTTTTTTCTTTTTGTTCTTCTTCCATGCGTTTTTGGCGTCGGTCCCATTCTTCCTGCATCGAATTTTTGGACGCTGTGTTTCCTTGTTCTTTTAGGGTGGCGCCATAGCCGATCGCATCCACGGCAGCCATGATCTGGCTAGGGTTCGTTTCTTCGTCGTTGTAGTCGACTTTCATCGTATTGTTGAGCAGCGAAACATCGACATGTTCGACGCCAGGCACTTTTTTGACGGCTCGTTCGACATTGGCGGAACACGAAGCGCACGTCATGCCGGAAACATCAAATTGTTTTTCCATTGTATATCACCCCTATTTTAATTTTTTCATTAAATCCATCACTTCATCGAGCACTTTCTCATTGCCGTTGTTGATTTCATGAACGACACAGGAATGCAGATGTTTATCGAGCAGCGTATATCCGAAGGATTGCAGGGCAGATTCTAATGCGCCGACCTGGATCAAGATATCGCCACAATACCGATTCTCATCAATCATTTTTTCGATCCCGCTCAGCTGTCCCATCATTCGATGGAGACGATTTTTGAGTTTGCGGACGTCTTGCTCGTCGCGGATCACTGTTTTTTCTTCCACATCGATCACCCAGTTTCATAATATACCCCTTGGGGGTATAATGCAAGCGAGTACCTTTTTTTTAGGAGGTGTCCTAAAATACAATCAACAGGAGAAAAGCATCATGAATAAAGATTATTATACATTGCTTGTGTGGCAAGGGGTTTGCGTAGGCTCAACATTTTGGATTCCTGAGATTGGATGGATCTATTTTTTGATTGGCGTCGCTCTTTGTCTATTGGTTGAGACACTCGTTTCCAAGTATGCCAAAGACCAAGGCTTGCAAGTGTTTGGGACCCCATTCAAGGGGGATAAATATTTACAAGATGAGGCGCTTATGATCGCTCAGCTTTGTTTGAGCGTTCTTTTATGGGTCGTTTCGCTTGTTTTGTTGGGCACTTATGTGTTGTGGGGAGAATTTTGGATCGTGATGATCGTAGGGATCCTTGCCTTTTTGTTGTTTTGCGTCTTTTATAAGCAAAAACAAGTTCGGAGAAAGCGATGAAAAAAAAGCAGATCAAAACGGGTGTCGAGATCCTCATTTCGATCTTGGGTCTTTTGGCGCTTTACTGGATCGATCTATATGCGATCAAGATCCAGTTCAGCGAGCATTTGAACAAATTTGTGACGGTGCATGATGAAGTTTGGTTTCCGATCTTGAATGTGCTCGTATGCTTGATGACTAGCTACTTTCTAGGCCGCCTTTTTTCGTGGTCAAAAAATACGTGGGGGCTCGTGCTCGTCTTTTATTTATTTTTGTTGTGCGCGTGTGTTCCTAACTTGATCGTGGCCAATTCAGCCGTCTATTTGAGCGTTTCTTTCATGCGTTCGGCTCGTTTTTTTCAAACGATCCTTCAAATCAAGAGCGTGATCAAAGCGATTTCTTTGTGTTTATTGGTGGTGGGCATCTTATTGAGGAAACAAAATCGGCACTCTCGCTATACGATTGGCTTTTTGTTCGCGAGCGCGATCCTTTCTTCGATCTTATATGAGTTTTCTACATTCGCCTATGCCTGGTATTTTTATTTAGGGATCCTAGGGATCCTTCCTATTCTATATTTGGCGATGCGTCAAAATGAGCTTCGTATTCCTCGAGGCAATTGAAAAGGCCGAACAGTTTCCTGTTTGGCCTTATTTTTCTTTTTTATGCCACCAATTTTTGGAGTCGATTTCTTCCATATTCCAGTTTTTGCGTAGATTTTCTTCATAGCGTTTCTTTTCTTCCGCATAGTCCGCTTTCTTTTGTTGGATCTTTTCCCAAAAGTGTTGCTTGTCTTTTCCTAATGGAACGAAGTTGAGCGATAAGATCGAATGGGCGCGCCGAACCATATAAAAGGCGATGCAGAAGATCACGATCCCGCCCATGCTCGCGCTGAAGGCTAGGATCGTCTGTCGGGTTGAAAAAGGCGCGTTGGAGAACCAAGCGGTCTCAAAAGCTAAAAGCGATACGATCGAACAAGCAAAATTCAAAGCGCGCGTGCTTGTTAAAATGGGCGCGTCGATCTTACGGTAAACAAGGTGTCCGAATACGACCATGATCCATTGATAGATCGTAAAGAGACCCATCACATACAGAGTCAGCCCACGATACGAATACGCCTGTTGTTTTTCGAGCATAAAATAGGCGATCAACGTATAGGGGACTAGGAGCGCGATCAACAAATAGCCTGTCGCTCGATATCGCTTTAGATCTTCCAAAAATTGTTTTCCGCGAATTTTGTAGGTGCCATGGTAGCGGTTGACATACGACAACAAATAGAAACGGATAGCCGTCAATACACCATAATAGAAAGCGATCCCAATGAGCCATTCGCTTTGATCGATCAAGCCGAAGAAAAAATCGTAGCACGCGTTCAAACTCGTGATGAACATATTGAAATAGAGCGAGACAAAAATGCGGATGTTGACATCATTCACAAACATCGATGTCCATTTATGGCGGTTGAGCACGATAAAAAGGTCGCGTATGAGCTGCGGGCTGGCCAGCGCGCTGATGAAAAGCGTATAGCAGAATACGATCCATGTGATCCCATATAAGTTTTGACTATAATGGGCCACCAAAAATAAAGCTATGGAAACAAGAACGAAAAGGCCGATCCACTTTTTGGGAGGATAAAACAAAGCTTTGATCCATTTTTTCATTGCCTTACTCCAATAATCGTTTTAGAAGCTGTTTGGCCTCTTGGGGTGTATACACTAAATTTTCTGGGATATTTTCTAAATAGTCTTTGAACAAGAAGAGCACCTTTTCGTTGCGGATCCCTAAAAATACGGATTGCTTGTGTTCGTTGAAGATCTGCACATATCCTCTTGAAGGTGTGACCATCAGCTGGATGAGCGGGTCGATCCCGCCAAACATGCCTTTGAGCATCATATAGCCATATTCATCGTATTTATCGATCAATCGGCCAATGATTTCTTTGCGATCGCGCAAATTGAATGTATTTTCGGTCATAGAATCGATTTCGCCTAGATAGCCAAACTTCATGAATTTTTGGATTCCTTCAAATGTAAACAAGAGTTTCGATGGATAGGCTTCTAGCTTGGCGCGGACGCAGTCCATATATTCGATCGATTCAGCTAGAAAGTCTGGATCCATGCCCATTGTCGTTTCTTTTAAAAGTTCTTCATCCAAAAGCGGATACAGAAATGGATAATACCGATAGGATACGACGCTTTCTTGATTATTCTGCCAATAATACAGGCTGTTTTTCATGATTTGATTCGATTTTGTTAGTTCCACGTTGAAAGGGGTCGAATATTTTCGTTGCGCGTTAAAATGGGCATAATAGAGGCTTTGGATCTTTTCATCTTTGATCAAGATGGCATTCTTGAAATCGGAAGCGATCTGGATCAATCCGGCATGACTCAATATATAATACGGAAACGGGTACATGAAGCTATCCATGTCTTCATAGAAATAGTAGCTTTTAAAGTCGGTCGTTCCCATATAGATCGGGATCAAGTTTTGCAGTGTTCTTAACGTGCTGTTTTCGAGTTCCGTGTCTTGTTTTTGACGATTGATCCCAAATATATGTTCTATATGCAGCTGCCCGCCTTCTTTCTCATAAGAGCGAACAAGATTGGCAAGGATCGGAAAAGTAGAGGGCAAATACATGCATAGCACTTCTTTTTTGGTTTCAAAAAACATATTGTAGACAAGCTGCGCGAGATCAAGCGTATTCGAGATCGTCATTAAGTTGGGGAGCTCTTCGATCGTGCTCGTTCGAAAAAAGCGCAAATCGCCGATTCCTTCTTTATAGGAATCAAAAAAATTCGTCACGCTTTTTCTTCGAATATACACGTCTTTGCCGATGATCGTCATAAAATAGCTGTTGACTAGTTTTTCTCGTTCTTTTGGGCGCAGCTGCAAATATTCGGCGATCCGTAGCACAAGATCGCGAGAAGTCGGCTTTCGTTTTCCATTTAAGATTTGATAGAGGCTTTGAAGAGCGATTTGACAAAAGTCCGCCATTTCATATACGCGGACCGATTTTCCTTGGCTCACTTCTTCATATACTTCAGCAAATTCCTTCATGCTTTTATTTTATGAAAAAAATATTATTGATACAACAAAAAATGAGAATCCACCCCACATGGACTCTCACACCCATTGAACCAAGCGCTCAATTCTATTTTTAGTTTAGCTAATTCAATTTGAACTTACAAGATGTCGCAATTATTATCGCACGCAAGATGTTCTAAGTGTCTGAATAGGAAATCCAAGTTTTTCCGACTACAATAAAGTTAGTTCACAGAAAGGAAATCCCATGCAGAAAAATCAAATTTATGTGATCGCACTTGTTGATGTGATCTTGCTTATTGCGTTTGCGGTTCAAATGTATCGTTCCCCGTCTTGGCTCAATGGCGCAATTCTTGTCGTCGTGGGCATTAATTTGATCCAAGTCAAAGGCATGTATGATAAAGCCAAACAAAAAGAGGAGAAAAACAAACTATGAAAAAACTCGTATGCATTCGTCATGGAGAAAGCGAATGGAATAAAGAAAATCGCTTCACGGGCTGGAGCGATGTCGATCTAAGCGAAAAAGGACACAAAGAAGCGAAACAAGCCGGAAAGATCTTAAAAGATAAAGGCTATGATTTTGATATCGCCTATACTTCGTATTTGAAGCGAGCGATCCACACACTCAATCACGTATTGGATGGATTGGATCTCGATTATATTCCAGTAGAAAAAAGCTGGAAGCTCAACGAACGCCATTATGGCGCTTTGCAAGGTTTGAATAAAGCCGATACCGCCAAAAAATATGGAGACGAGCAAGTCTTGATCTGGCGGCGTTCATTCGACGTTCTTCCTCCGCTTTTAAAAGAAACAGATGAAAGAGCGCCTCGCAATGAAAAACCATATCGGAACGTGCCAAAGGACGAGCTTCCTTTAGGAGAAAGTTTAAAGACGACCATCGAGCGCGTCATTCCTTATTATGAGGAGACGATCAAACCGCATATCGAAGGTGGCGAGAATGTATTGATCGTCGCGCACGGCAATTCCTTGCGGGCGTTGTTGAAGTACTTAGAAAACTTGAGCGATGAAGAGATCATGAAAGTCAACATTCCTACAGGGATCCCGCTTGTCTTTGAATTCGATGATGACATGAAGCTTAAAGACCACTACTATCTAGCGGACGAGAAAGAGCTTCAAGCGAAGATGGATGCAGTCGCCAACCAAGGAAAAGCAAAACAGTAGAAAGCAAAATACAAATTCTTTTAAACCCATTGAGCGGTTCTGTCATCGATGATGAACACAACAACAGCGAAATGGGTTTTTCTATTTAACACTCTTCGGTTATAATTATTTAATAAGGAAATTATTTTACCAAAAGCAGAAGAAAGAGAAAGGAATACAGAATGAAAAGAATTCGATTTCTACTTGCCGTTTTGACCATCGCAACTATACTGAGTGGATGTTCTGGTGGTGAAAAATCAAAGCCGGAACCGGTGGCGAAGCTTCTGAAAGAGTTCGAAACCAAAGACCATCTCGATGGGACTGCTCTTGCTCGTTGGATGGATTGCGTGGCGCAAGCCACCATCACAGCCAATCCGGAAGGATATGCGATCGACATCGACAAAGGACTCCTTGGTTTCCAGACAATCTGGTGTTTTCAACAGGATGGATGGATTTACTATGTTCAAGATTTACAGAACGGGCCGGAACAACCAATTAGCGAGGCAGTCTCACTGGCGCGTACCGACGGGAAAACACAAACGAATATCAATCTTTCTCTGGATGTGAATGGAGTCATCTCATCGAATTCGTTTGAGCGCGACCCATACTGGAGTACAGTCGATTCGACTTATCAAAGATGTCCGCTAGTCGACGTGCTCTCCGCCGAGGGGATCGAGATCCTTCGATCATTTCCAGATCAGTTTTCAGGCAGTCTGAACCAGAGCGAGAACGAATGGACAATTACTTGGATGGCGCTAGATCCTGACGCGCTTTATGACAAGCTGAGCGGATCACGTTTTACAAAGTCGGGTTTTTCTACAAGCAGCCAATGCATCCATTCTTGGACCATGACGCAAGAAGGCGTCGTTTTGACGATCGAAACAACGGATATTCAAAATTCTTCTTCTAGAAGCGTAGCGAACGTCTGTTCTTTACGCGAAGAAGCGGAAAACAGATCGAGGATCGTCGCACTCTTTGATCAATATCCAGTCGAGTGATGAAATGAATCAAAATCTTTTTATTTGTTCTCCTTTCTCCATTCTATGATCAGCTCCAGGATGGAAGCGCCTAGCCAAACTGAACCAAGCGCTTTGTTGTCTATTGCGAACATCAAAAAGGATAAGACAAGCCATAGGCATCCTAAAAGCCATGGTCCTTTCGCATTCATTCTTGATCACCTACTTTCGAATTTCACGCAATGTTTTCAAAAAGAATTCTCTTAGTATATATCTTTAGTCAAACAGAAAAACGGACTATACTCAAGACATGACCAGAGAAAAGAAAATCATTCAAACGAGCTTGATCGGAGCTGTCGTCAATCTAGTCCTTGTCGTCTTGAAAGCAAGTATTGGCTTGTTGTCCAACTCCATCGACTTCATTCTCGATGCCATCAACAACTTATCCGACACGCTCTCTTCCCTCATCACGATCATCGGAACGAAGCATTCTTTAAAAGCGCCTGATCAAAAACATCCCCTCGGTTATGGCAGGATCGAATATTTGACTTCGTTGATCGTCGCCGCCTTCGTCTTTTGTATGCGGACGGAGAATCTTTGATCGAATCGGTCAAATCGATCCTCGATCCCAAAAAGCCTGTCTATACGACGTGGGGTCTTGCTTTGATCAGCACGACGATCATCGCCAAATTCGCCTTAGGCTATTGGACTGAAAAAAGAGGCGACACGCTCCAATCCAACGCCCTGATCGCTTCTGGAAAAGATAGCCGCATGGACTCTCTTTTCACTTTGTCGACTGTCGTATCCGCCCTTTTGTTTATCTTTTTCAAGATCCATTTGAGCGGGTGGCTAGGCCTCATCATTTCATTTTTGATCATCAAATCGGGCATTGAGATTTTAAACGACTCGATCTCCAAGCTTCTTGGAGAACGCGTTTCTGCCACCTTATCCAAACAGATCAAAGAGACGATCGCCCAGATTCCGGGTGTAAAAGGCGTATACGATCTTGTCCTCTCGAATTATGGCCCCAATACAGTGATTGGATCGGTCCATATCGAAGTCAACGACACCATGAGCATGAACGAGCTCGATACACTCGAAAGAACGATCGCCAATCAAGTGTATGAGAGATACAACATCTTTTTGACAGGTATTGGGCTCTATACGAAAAATACAGAAAATACATTTGTTCAATCGATTCAAACGAAAATTCGCCAAAAGATCGAACAAGACCCGCTCATCAAAAACATGCACGGCTTTTATATCGATCCTTCTAAAAAGAAGATCCAGTTTGATGTCGTCTTAGACTTTAAGGAAAAAGACGCCAACAAAAAAAGAAACGAAATCAGCAAACAAGTCAAGACGCTCTTTCCTGATTATTTTATCAACGTGACGATCGATCGAGAAATCAGCGACTAATAAAACAGAAAGCGCTTTTCGCGCTTTTTTCATTATACCAAGAAACGATATCGGAAAATCAGTCTCTAATCGAAAACAAGTTGAAAATAAAAAAACGTTACAAATTGATCAACTTTTTCGCGATAAACGTTACAATATAGGTAAAAAAAAGGAGAAAAACGTTACATGCTAAAGCGCAAAATTGTTGATTCGCTGAATCGATGGAAGAACGACAAGCATAAGAAAGCCTGTTGCATCCTAGGTGCTCGGCAAATCGGAAAATCGACATCGATTCGTGAATTTGGTAAACAAAATTACCAACAAGTAATCGAAATCAATTTTATTGAAGATCCTAAAGCTACAACAATTTTTGAAGGAAAATTAAATGAGCGGACTTTACTGGAAAATATTACGGCTTATACCCAAAAAACGATCGTGCGACAAAATACATTATTGATTCTTGATGAAATCCAGGAATGTCCAAATGCTAGAACAGCAATCAAATTTTTGGTTGAAGGGGGGACAATTGATATCGCTGAGACAGGTTCTTTGTTAGGTGTCCGCTATAAAGAAGTTCGTTCCTATCCCGTAGGATTTGAAAAAATAATCAACATGTATCCACTTGATTTTGAAGAGTTTTTATGGGCCGTTGGTGTTCCACTAGAAACAATCGATGTTCTGCGCACTTGTTATGAAAAAAGAATGGCGCCAACTTCCGCAATCCACGAAACGATGATGCAACTATTTTTTTCCTATATGATCGTGGGAGGAATGCCTGAAGTCGTTCAAGACTATATAAATCACTATGATCTAGCACGAGTCAAGATGCTTCAAACAGATATTATTCAATTGTATCGACAAGATATCTCGAAATATGCGCAAGGAAATGAAAAAATAAAGATTAAAGATATTTTTGATTCGATTCCTTCTCAGCTTGATCAAAAAAATAGACGTTTCAAACTTTCGAAGCTCGATAAAAATGGACGTATGAACCGTTATGAGAATGCATTTCTTTGGCTCCAAGAAGCAGGAGTGGCTTTGGCTTGCTTGAACACTAAGGCGCCCGTTTATCCGCTGAAACTAAACACGAAGAGAAATCTATTCAAGCTTTATTTAAATGATACCGGTCTTCTTTGTTCCATGCTTGGAAACATTCAGTTTGAACTTCTTCAAGGAAATACCTCGATCAACCAAGGAAGTATCCTTGAAAATATGTTTGCCCAATGCTTTGCTTCGAAAAATCGCTCTTTATATTATTATGATTCAAAAACGATAGAGCTCGATTTCTTATTGGAAGAAGATAAAAAAATTCAGATCATCGAAATCAAATCGGGCTCTGACTATAAAAAACACCCTTCATTAAATAAGGCGCTTGCTTCGAATTGGAATCTAACTCAAGGGATCGTATTTTCGAAATTCCCATTAGAAGAAGTCGATAATATTTTATATTTGCCTTACTATATGATCTTGTTTTTTGGGAACGTACGCAATCAAGAATCTTTGATTTGGAAAGTCGACCTAGCAAAGCTCTCGATCTAAAAAGCGCAGGAGATTCCTGCGCTTATCCTTTGCTCTTAATTAAGAATTGCGATACCTGCATTTAAATAGGCGGCGAAAGTCACCCCAACAAATAGACCACCATCATCCACATAGCCGCCATGCTGATTGAACTAGCCTTGATCACCAAATAAATGATCATCCCCCATAGCGCCAACAGCCAAACAAAAGCGAACCAGAACCAGTTCATATTAAAGAAAACTTGCGACCAACAGAAGTTAAAGACCTAAGAAAGTCCATACACGATCAGCCAATTCCGAACGTTGGAATGATTCCGAAATACAGAATGCTCTGCGGACCAAATCATATAGCTGGCTAGTCCCATCAAGACATATAGAATCGTCCATACTACCGGGAACAACCACGCAGGCGGAGAGAGTTGAGGCTGATTCATTTGCTGAAAAGATTTCATCGCGCTGCCCGTCAAGGCTGCAGCAATCCCACCAAACGCAAGAGGAATGGCGACGCAAAGAACAATACGCCAAACCTTCGAGTATGTTGACGGATTTGTCGTTGTCTCTGTTTTCATATTTTTTACCTCAACTATAAAATTTGATTAAATGCATTTAACGAAGCCATTATAAATAAAATAATCGATATTAAAAAGCCAATTACCTTAAAAAAAAAGAAGACGCATCATTGCGCATCTTCTTGTATATAGAATAATTATTTAAATTTAATATATCTATCTTATACTATCTGATATAATATTTACATGAAAGCTAATGAAGTAATGAAGATTCTCCAGATCAGCCGCTCCACCCTGCTCAGATGGAGGAAAGACGGAATCCTGAAAGCAAACAAGCTTCCTTCCGGCCAGTATGATTGGGATGAAGATTCTGTTTATGCACGGATCAACAAAGGCGAAAAACGGGGAGTGTATCTCTATGCTCGGGTATCGACGCCCAAACAGAAACATGATTTGGAAAATCAGATGGAAAACCTGCAGAATTTCGCGATGAAGCAGGGGTATGCGGTAGCCGGTGCTTTTCAGGACATAGCCAGCGGCATATCTTTTGAGAAAAGGAAAGAGTTCTTTGAACTGCTCGA
>Ga0209694_1000524_pt1 | contig 60326 bp, 60 predicted proteins | sample GluameincwithD2O_FD_187499 | JGI IMG/M metagenome (GOLD analysis project Ga0209694, IMG submission 187499) | Mouse cecum microbial communities from Vienna, Austria - Glucosamine amended microcosms incubated with D2O (SPAdes) (version 2) | ecosystem: Host-associated > Mammals > Digestive system >... | reverse complement strand
TTCCTTCTGTTCCTTCGCAGATTTTTCCAAAAAGTTTACCAGGAACCTTAATTCTTCTTTCATGTTCTGCTCCTCTCTCCGGGCCAGCGCCCGGCTCCCAAAATCCAAAAGTGGTGAAGCACAGCCCAGCGGGCTGTGTGTCAACACAGCACATCGGACGTTTATACAGGGTCAAGACTTGGCCCAACGGGCCAACTTGCAAAAAAATTTCTCTGGGCTCTTACGCAAACCCAGAGAAAATTTTTTGGTCTTGACGCTGTTTAAACATGTCCGGTGTACCGTCCCCCAAGGGGGACACCTCATAAATCTCCCGTCCCGCACGCTGGCGGCTCCCCTCTCCTTCACTGTAAAGAAAATTCCTTTACTTGTCTAAATTCTTCTTGACATTTACCCTCCCGGATTAGCTGGGCCAGACCGGCATCTGCGTCAGCTCTGTCTAACCGGCGGACAAAGTCATAATAACCGCTTCTTGACACACCAAAAGTCTTACACATAACCGACACTCGATACTCATTCCTGTGGAGGTAAATGATATGGTACTTTATCCTTGGTCTCACTTCCTTCCTGTGAACCGCAGAGAATCCCGCAGTAATTTATTCTCTATCTTCAAGCGTTGGATTTCATATTGGCATTCTTCTATTGTGGTGTACCCGTTTCCCCTGGGACGCCCTCTCCGCTTCCGCGGCAGCCCTGCCCCTAAGCGTGCCTGTTCCCGGTTATACCGATTGATCCAGTTCTTGATCTGTACTTTTCCAATCCTAACGCATCTGCTATCTCCTGCCGTGTCCGTCCCGCCTTTCGCATTTTTATGATCTCTGTTTCCACTGCCTTGATATTTGTCCATTTCCGTTTCTCCATATAATTACCCCCTGATGTAGTCCTCTTATTTTCCTACATCAGGGGGCTTTTGTCTATTGTCCGCTTTTACTGGTGCTGTTCAGATGGACGGGGGCCGCAGAAAAAAGGAGTGCATAACATGAAAACTTTCCGAGTGCTTTTGCGCTTGATTGTCCACGCTTTTAAAGTATGTGACCGTGACTTGGCGGAGAGTATCAAAGACAAAGACTGCCCCAGTATTATCCTGAACATCGGACTAATCATTCTGATGGTGTTGGGGATTGTCATAGCTGTCATTGCTTTGGTTTATCTGGCGTTCAAATTCTGGTGGATTTTTTTCATCGGATTTGTGGTCATTGAAGGGGGGGCTTGGTCAACAAAGGCGGCACCGATCACTGGATAGCGGCCCCGACAATGTTGATGTGGAGCTGGCACGTCAACAGGCTATGGATATGCAGAGCTATGCTCTCGGTTTTATATTTCGCGTTCTCGTTGCCATTTCCTCATTCATGCCTGTCATTCGTCCCCGCAACACTCATGATATTGAAGTCCGCTCCACCGATGGGGCCAACTTCTACATGAAAGATAATATCGTGATCTATCAGGCTGAGGTCGAAATGGAGGGGAGATCACGCCCGAAGTGGAGGACACCATCCAGCGGGAGGCCCAGCGATATGCCCAGAAGTATATCGCTGACTATCCTAATGCTCATCTCGCCCGAAGCCGGGGGCCGTGCGCCGGTGGAGGTCTTGGGGGTCAAGAACTGTGGTAGCCGGGTGTTGATTGACTTCGTCTTTACGACTAAAAAGGCGATTCCCATGATTGACTCCCGCCGTCATGCCCGTGCCGAACGGCGAGTTAAACAGGAGCCAATCCGCCCCTACATCGACGAGGATTACGGCGAATAATGAGGCCAATCATGTTTTGCGCTGAACGGTTCCCCTCCGGGGGAGCCGCCCAACGGCCAATCTCTATAAACCTGGACAAAATATGTCATTTTTTAGTAATCGGTGCCAGCAGGTCCGGGAAATCCGTGACCTCCATGCTCATAACCGCAAAAGCCGCCTTGCACATCAAAAACTCCAAGATTTGGATATTAGACTTTAAAGGAGATAGCGAGACATTTGGCTTCTTGACGAATGTAGTAGCCGATTGCCGCTATTGGCAGTACACCGATTGTGTCCAAGGTCTGGAAGATTACTATACCGCATTTCAAGAGCGACTGTCCCATGACCCTGGTCCTGGTCTCAATCTATTGTGGGCTGACGAATGGGCCAGCCTCATTCTGAATTTGCCAAAGAAAGAGGCAGAAACCGCAAAATTAATGCTGTCCACAGTTTTAATGATGGGCCGCAGTAAACGCTGTCAGGTTCTCACCAGTGTACAGCGGGCCTCGGCGGAATTGTTCTTTTAGGGTGCACGGGATAACTATGGTGTTTGCCTTGGGGAACATCAGCAAAGAGAGCGCCTCAATGGTGGGATTTGACCGAGAAACGTTCACCCCTGTTACAAGTACCGGCGGGGGGCATTTACTTCTAAACGGAGCCGATCAGCGGCCTGTGCAAGTCCCCTACATTGGCCCTCGAGGAATGGAGCGGATGAAAGCCGATATTTTAAAAGCCGTGACCCGGTGAAGCTGGGGCGGGGGCCTGAAAGGCCCGCCGCCCCAGGCGGCCCCCGGAGGGGGCCGAGGCCCTATATCTAGTAGGGCCAAAGTAATGCTCTTTAGAACAAATTCAAAAAGGAGGATGTCTTTACTGCCGGAATATTTTAATCCTGTCCAAACCGCCGAGGGATACACTTTGAGCGTTGACAAAGTAGCAGTTGACTACATATCGAAAGGCCCTGATACCCTAACCTCATTAGGGCGGTTACTGGACAATCTACCAATCCGATACGCAATCAGTACCAAGCCTTGGGAGAGCTTTAAAATCGGCTCATTTCGGCAAAACTACACGGTCACATTTCAAAGCGGCAATTCCTTTTGGCTGGGTATAGGTTTGAACAGTACGAAAACGGAATGGAACCGAGTTCGGCTGGAGGTCAACCCCAATAAATGCGCTGTACACGCCTCGTTCTTAGAAGTGCTGAATTTTCTAAATGTGAACAGCCGGCCCATGCACACGGGAATTAAACGATTTGATCTAGCGGTGGACATACCCGTGGAGCGAGAAAATGCCCGCCTAATAAAGGACAGCCGGGTATATTCGGAGCGGCGGCACGGCAAAGAATGGACTGAATACCTCGGGGCGCAAGCGTCCCATATTGGGCGGGTGAAGCTCTACAACAAACAAAGCGAGGCAAAGCTATCTTATCCGTTGACCCGGCTAGAAGTGACCTTGGACCCGGTAACACCATTCGAGAAGCTACCGTGGCCCGAGGCGTATTATATCAAGTGGCAACAAGTAGGGATGGAGGAGTTATCTATCACAGATACAGAGCGGTATATCCTCTCGGCCCTCTTGGCGGGATTCGGAAGCACAAAAGAATTATATCGTAAGACCCGAGAGAAAATGGACAAGCTGATGGCGCACTACGTTCAGCCAATCAGGATTTCAAAGACTGATTACAAATTATTGTTGTCCAAACTCCGTTTTTTTCTGACCTGTCCAGAAAAAAGCATGGAGGATGAATATATCGACCCCGATCAAGCGCCCAGGGGGCCGGCTTGGGTAAGAAATGCGGAGCAAAGCCCCATTCTGTAACAAGTCATATAGACACAGAGGGTAAAGGGTAGGGCAAAAAATTTAAAACGGCGGCAACGCCGCCTACCGCTGACCCCTATAAAATGAAGGCCCGCAGGTCGGACCGCTAAAAAGAAGATTTAGCAAACAAAAGTGAACAAACGCCGCAAAGAAGAAACCCGAAATATAAAGGAACCCTATAGGCGTACTTTCCAAAAGATGGAGGTACACCATGACAGCCCGGAAAGATAGCAATAGATTTTTTCCGAGTATCGCAAAGCGAGAGTTGGAAGCCTTGGCCCGGTGTGTGCTCCCTGCCATTCAAGAATACTATGAGAGCGCAGCGGGCAAGCGGGAGTTTGCCAAGTGGGAGGCCCAGCAGAAGCAATAAAGGAGCGGCGGCAGTATGTAGAGCGTACCGCCGCCGTTTCCTTATGCAGTTTTGTCCAAGTAAAATAAACCCGAACCCACCGCCTACTGGCGTTAGGTTCGGATTATCTTGCAGTGGTGGACCTGAAGGGGATCGAACCCTCGAACCTCACGGATGCGAACCGTGCGCTCTACCACCCGGTTTGGTTATAGCGGTCCAAAAACTCCAAGAAAAATTTGACTTTTTTACGAGCAAAAGTTAAATTTGTCGGATGATGTTATGTAGCCTTCACCAGAAATTCAAAACCACAAATACATTTCAAGGTTATTATATCTTGTACACCGTTGCAAGTCAAATGCCTGCGTTGTGTTCACATCACCACTCGAAAATGTAGAAAAAGAGAATATTCAGGCGAGATATTCGCATCATAAGGCGTTCCGAAAGGGACGCCTTTTTTATTGCCTGGAGGTCAGACAAAATATGGATGACATAAATTTTGATTACTACTACGGCGATGAAAGCAGTCAGTTTTCATTTTATCGTATTCCCCGCCAGCTTGTCACAGGGGACAACTTCAAACGATTATCTACCGACGCCAAGTTGCTATATGGCCTTCTACTGGACCGTATGAGCCTATCTGCCAAGAATGGCTGGTACGACGATCACGGGCGAGTTTTTATCTATTACACTCTGGATGAGATTCAGGAGGACCTGAATTGCGGCCATGAAAAGGCGGTCAAACTGTTGTCTGAATTGGATACCGGAAAAGGTTTCGGCCTGATCGAACGTGTCAAACAAGGGCAGGGCCGTCCTACAAAAATTTTTGTTAAAAAATTCACCACCCGAGAAAGGCCGCCCAAACCCCCTGCGCCACAGGACCTTCCCAGACTTCCGATTTTCGGAAGTCAAGAGTTCGGAAAATCAGAAGTCAAGACTTCCGAAAATCGGACGCAAATTATACTGAATCTAATCAGACTGATTTTATCCATACTGATCCATCTATCCTTCCATCAGGTTTCCAGCCGGAAACGGGATTGATGGATAGATACGATTGTCGGAGAGAAGTTGATGAAGCTATTTGCTATGACCAACTGTGCGAGCAATTCAACCGGGATGATGTGGACGAAGTAGCGGAGCTCATTACTGATGTGCTGTGTACGACCCGTTCAACCATGCGGGTAGGCGGTGAGACACTGCCCGCCGCCCAGGTAAAGGACCGGTTTTTACGACTGGACCTCAGCCACCTGGAATATGTTTTTGATTGTCTGCGCCGTAACACCACACAGATACGCAACATCCGGGCTTATTTGCTGACTGCCTTATATAACGCTCCTGTTACCATCAGCAATTATTATCAGGCAGAGGTTCAGCATGATTTTGGCCTCTGATATCGGTTGATAATGCGTCTCAAATTGAGACGCATTTTTCGACAAATTTTATGAAGGAGGAAAAATTATGGCAAGCAAAAGAGAAAATCCCCTGAAAGGCGCATTTCACAGTCCTGTACCTGGTGATTCTCCCCCCTGGGAGGACAAGAAGCCCACCGAGCCGCCCAAGGACGCTACCGACCCCAAGGCCACCGGCACCGTCCCCGCCAAGGCTGGTGAGGACAAGAAGCCCGCCGAGCCGCCTAAGGACGCTACCGACCCCAAGGCCACCAACACCGTCCCCGCCAAGACTGGTGAGGGCAGGAAGCCCGCCGAGCCGCCCAAGGACGCTACCGACCCCAAGGCCACCGGCGCCGTCCCCGCCAAGGCTGGTGAGGACAAGAAGCCCGCCGAGCCGCCCAAGGACGCTACCGACCCCAAGGCCACCGGCACCGTCCCCACCAAGGCTGGTGAGGACAAGAAGCCCGCCGAGCCGCCCAAGGACGCTACCGACCCCAAGGCCACCGGCACCGTTCCTGCCAAGTCTGGCGAGGACAAGAAGCTTACCGAGCCGCCCAAGGCCGCCACCGACCCCAAGGCCACCGGCGCCGCCCCCGCCAAGGCTGGTGAGGACAAGAAGCCCGCCGAGCCGCCCAAGGACGCTACCGACCCCAAGGCCACCGGCACCGTCCCCGCCAAGGCTGGCGAGGAGAAGAAGCCCGCTGAGCCGCCCAAGTCTGTACCTGATCCCAAAGACAGTGTCAAGATGATGTCTGGACAAAAAGCCGCTGCTACCCGTGTCCAAAACGAGCAGAGACGGATTCAGACTAAAGGGGATGGAACAGAAGAGCGTAATTTTCACTTTGTAAAACTGAGCGACATTACCCCTCTCCCCGGCACCTATGTGAAGGATACCCCCCGGAAGGACTACAGCGATATGATTGCCAGTATCAAAAAATCCGGCCTGGAAAAACCTGTGATTCTCTGCCAGAACGGGAAAGGCGGCTATCATCTGGTCGATGGTTTCCACCGCTGTGAGGCACTGAAACAAGCTGGTATGTTGGAAGTCAAAGCTTTAGTTTTTGACATGCCGCTACCGGAGGCCAGCCGCTACCGGAAGGAGCACCGGGACAAGCCAGACCTTCCCATCCCCGGCAAGCTGGTCCCTCTCCATCCCCCTGTGCCTGAAAAACCTGCTGAACCGTCCAAGGGCGGTGAGGCTCCCACCATCCCTGTCAAAGAGGATGAAGAAATCCCCAAGGACTTCAAGCTGCCTATCACCAAAGAGGGAAAGTCTGAGGTTATCACGACCTTGAAAGTGGATGATATTCACCCCTTTGAGGACCACCCGTTCAATGTCAAGGACGACAAGGATATGTGGGACCTGGTTGACAGTGTGAAAAAGTTTGGTGTCCTGGAGCCTGTGGTCGTCATTCCCAGGGATAAGGGCGGCTATGAGATGGTTTCCGGCCACCGCCGCCAGCGGGCCTGTCAGCTGGCCGGGATCACCACCATGCCGGTCATTGTCCGTCAGCTGGACCGGGACGAGGCGACCATTTCGATGGTGGACGCCAATCTGAAGCGTGAGAATATCACTACGATGGAAAAGGCCAAGGCGTACAAGATGAAGCTTGAAGCCATGCAGCGTAAGGCCGGCCGCAGGTCCAAGGCCGAAATTCTCAGCGGGGAGAAGCCTATGCGGGCAGATGAAATGCTGGCCCAGCAGACCGGCGAGAGCCGCAGCAATATTCAGAAGATTGTACGACTGAACAATCTGACCCCGGAGCTCCAGCAGATGGTGGATGAAAAGAAACTTCCTGTTCACACCGCCGCCGACCTCTCCTACCTCAAAGAGGAGGAACAGGCTGCTGTGGCTGACGCTATCCGGAAGGAGGATAAAGTCCCCTCTGGTACTCAGGCGGTGGAGTTGAAGAAGGCCAGCCAGGCCGGGACGCTGACCACCGATAAGATTGAAAAGACCGTGGCCCCCACTAAGCGGGAAGAGAATCCGCCCCTGAAAATTACGCTGAGTGAGGAAGACCTACGCCCCTACTTCCCGGAGAAGGGCACTACCATCCCCGACGTGAAGCGGGGGATTTTTGAGGCGCTGGACATGAGAAAGAAAGCATATGAGCGTAAGATGGAGAGTAAGGCTCAAGTCCAGGCCCAGGCTTCAAAGGGGAAAAAGCCCCCTTCTCCGACGAGGTGAGCGGTGATGGCAGAGGATAGGGTATGTCAAGGCTATAAGGTCATTTTGAGCAAGCGCATTAAAAAAGTTGAAGTTGTTTTGGCCCACAATCCAAACGCTTTAGACCCCTATGTAACCTGGAAAGCCTATGCCCACACTCAGTTTCAGAGTTTTGCCTATGGCCGCTACTTTTCGACTCTGGAAGATGCAAGGGAAAACTTTCGGAAGAGGGTTGACGAAGTACGGGAGGATTATGGCCTGCCACCCAAGCAGCGTAAATCTCCTGATCGTGGAGGTATGAACCGGTGAAAATATTAGTCGTAGAGGCAGGTCATACCCCTTATGAAAAGGAAATTAGCAGCGAGGGTGAAATGACAGCTGTGGTCGAAGGGCCGATTGAAGCCATTTACCCATTTTGCGAATCTGTTGCCGTGATATGCAACGGTGAAAGCCGCAATATGCAGTTGCCTTTTAACCGGAGTGTTCCCAATGGATATGGCAATATATACGGAACGTTTTTTGTCTGCGGCCTTAGTAACAGCGGTATGGGCTTTTGCTCCTTGAAACCGGAGCAAATCAAGCACTACAAAAATTATTTCGGTCAAACAAAAGCTATGGTGAAGTCAGAAGAAACTCAGCCTATATCCTCAGTGATTTCACTATCTGCTATGCGCAAAGTTACATCGCCGCCGAGGCCTAAAAAGCGGAGAGGTGATTATCATGAACGCTAACCAGTTGTACCCTACCCGTTCCGACCGGCTGAAAGAGGTTACCGACAGACTGGAGGCCGGAATTGCTAATTTGTTTAGCAGTGATAATTTCGCTGCTTATCTGACTGCTATGTCCAAATTTCACCGGTACAGCTATGGAAACATTATACTGATTCTGAGCCAGTGTCCGGAGGCCGACCAAGTGGCCGGCCTGCGCACCTGGAACAGCTTTGGCCGCTCCGTCAAAAAAGGTGAACGTGGGATTCAGATACTTGTGCCATGCACCTACACGACCAAACGAGAAAAACAGGATAAACCTACTCAGGACCCCGAACAGGACGAGGACGGCCAGCAAGTCCAGGCTACACCGGTTATTTCTCACCTGAGATTCAAAGTCGGTTATGTGTTCGATATATCGCAGACCGAGGGCCGGGAAATGCCCGACATCGTGCATAAACTGAGCGGCGATGTTGCACAGTATGAAGCCGTCTGCGCCGCCCTGCGGGAGGTGTCCCCTGTTCCGATTGAGTTTGGCCCGCTGCCCCATGGCGTTCTTGGGAGTTATAATCATGAGGACCAGAGTATCACGATTCGCCCTGAAATGAGCCAGGCGCAGACAGTAGAAACCATGATTCACGAAATTACCCATAGCAAGCTCCACACACTGCCGGTTGAGTATGGCATTGTAATTGGCAGCCATGAAAAGGACCGGGGCACCCGAGAGGTGGAGGCCGAGAGCGTGGCCTATGTAGTTTGCCAGCACTTTGGGATAGATACATCCGAATATTCTTTCGGATATGTAGCCGGATGGGATAGGAGCAAAGACATGGCCCGGCTGAAAGCTTCCCTGGGCTGTATCCGTGATACCGCCGCTGAAATTATCAACAGCATTGAAGCGAAATGCCCGGAGTTGGCTCCGCCGACGCCAGAACCGGAGGAGAAAACGCCGGGGCCTCGCCCATCCAGGCGGAAACGCAGGCCGGCCCCGGCAAGATCAACGAGGTGAACCTATGACAGAAATTCTAATTTCATCCGCAGCTGCCAGCAACTATGCGGGCATGAATGCGCTGGTGGGCCAAGATGGGCGGGTGTACCTGGGTAAGCGGGAAAATTACCATCCCGGTATTGAGAGTGGTACACCCGCCCGCTATGATAACTCGGACAGCTCTTTACAGCTGATATCCGACAATGTAAAGATATTCCATCTTTTGTACGGCGAGGGATGGCCGATATCTCAGCGGCAAATGCGGCGGGAGCATTGCTTTTCCAAAGCCGACTACATCGAATTTGCCAGCTTGCGGGATGGTGTATTGTCTAAATATCAGCCCATCAGAGAAATTACCTTTGCAGGGAAACCCTTCACAGCCCCCAAGGCTTACCGCCGTATGCACCGGGGTCAAATTACACACACACGATGAAATGCGTCTCAAATTGAGACGCATTTCGACATTAAGGAGTGATTTTTATAGATACCAACAGTCGAATGAAAGAAATCTCCGCAAATCTTCACCGGGATGTAAAGGATTTATTGATGGAGAGCGCCAATATCGTGACTGGTTTCTTTCGGGATGGGATATGCACCGCAAGGGGAATTGCCGCCCGCTGGAACAGCTTTACCCGTGACATTTCCGGCGCAGTAGTTTCCCTGTTCAAATCGCCCAAAGAGGCCCTTTTGCCCGACCTGTCCCCTGAGCGTGAACCTGTTGTTGTTGTCATGGAGAGTGACGTCGCAAGCCTGCCTGTTGGCACTCAAATGACTTTGTCTGAGGCAGAGCAGGAAATTTCTCATTTAAATGCTCTGAATTGGGACGGTTATGAACCGAATCGTCCTGTCAAGGTTGCCATCGACTACATGATGGACGGTCAGGTAGACCGGTATTGGCTGCCCCTCAGTATCGGGCCCTGTCAAGGCTCCATGCTGGAGCAGATGGAACAGCATGTAGAATCCTGCTTGAAATATCCCCAGGAAACGACAGCCCCGTTTTATGACGCCCCGGACGCTCTGGCCGAATTGCTCCATGAGCAGTTTGGCCCTCAGTTCCAGGCAGACCTGGAAAAGCTGGCAACCAAAGTAATCAACCTTTTCAAGCAACACTATACCATCACCTGTTTGGAACAACAGTTTGAAACGCAGGTGTTTGCGATACCAGAAAAAGAGCGGGAAAAATTTCTGCAATCTATAGGAAGTGCAGTTACAGATTTGCGGAAGGCCGCCAACACAGGAAAAGATATCGTCCCCGTTCAGGAGCGCACTGCCCTTAATCGTGAAGACGGCCAATCCCGGAAGTCAGTAAAGCTGAAACTGCGGGCAATCAAGGATGGACCCGCCAAGTCCCCGTCCCATTCCAAAGCACGGACTGAAAAGTCACTTCCCAAGCAGGAGAGGTAGGTTAATTATGCAGGAAAATGTTGATATTCTGGCCTTTTTAGAAGAAGTCATGCAGACCAATACAAAGTCCTATCAAGAGGACTTTCAGTATGATGTAAAAAAACTGACAGCGGCGGTATTCGCACAAGGCAAAGAAGATCGTTCTTTTCTCTGGATGTCCCGTCCCTGTGGAACGTGGTGCCTGAATGAGCACAGTGTCTTTATTCGAGAATCGACTGAGAGCATTATTTGGACCCACTACGAGTACGAAGCTGACCAGATCAAGTCATACCATGTGACCGTCACAGGACAGGCAGATGGCCGACCTGTTGGAAACGTCTACCCCATGGACTATAGGAGCCATGTTTGTTTCGTCAAGAAACATGCGGTCCCCGCTGAATCTGTGACCTTGACCTTTGAAAGCGGCCAGACTATCACTTTTCCGTATGAGCAGGTTAAAGATCATTTTGGCCCTATCAAAGACCAATATGGCACAATCATCAGGATTCACTATACGGCTCAGGATGAGCATGTGTTGGAGGCCATGATTGCAGCGGAACGACACCAGGCCGAATCGAAACCCAGACAGAAAGTGTCCCGTCGCCGTTCCGCTGATAGAGGTAAAAAAACAAAACCAGAAGAACCTTCACGATAGCAGCATTTCATTCATATTCACTTTTGGGCACGGACAAATGTGCCTTTTTATTTTAGGAGGGATCATATGTTTTGATGAAAACACTACCCATCTCCATTTTGTAAATTTTTCTGGTGGGAAAGACAGCACATATCTTTTGCTGGAAATGATACGGCGAAACATGCCTATCGACACCGTACTCAATGTTGATACAGGTATGGAATTTCCCGCCATGTATGACCACATTAACAAGGTGGATGATTTTTTATGGGCAGAGAGAGGTATAAGGATAACACGTCTGAGTGCAGGAAAAACCTTTAGGGAGTTGATGTTTGAAGCTGTAAGAAAAACAAAACCCAGCGATGTGACAGGTTACGGCTGGCCTGGTGCTGTTGTGCGCTGGTGCACAGGCCAGCTAAAGACTGGGATAATACATAATTTCACAAAAGACTTGCCCTATGCTCCCTATCACTATATTGCGTTTGCCGCCGATGAGAAGAAACGATTGAAGCGAAAAAACAATCAAAACCCAATGTATCGTTACCCGCTAATAAAATGGGGTGTCACTGAGGCCAGAGCCTTGGCGGGCTGTTATGAGGCGGGATACACCTGGGATGGACTCTATGAGCACTTTTCCCGTGTTTCCTGCTGGTGTTGCCCACTTCAAAGCCTGAAAGACTTACGGACGCTCCGAATACACTATCCAGATATTTGGGCGCTTCTGCGTGAACTGGACGACCAAGCGATTGCGCAATTCGGTCGAGATAGCCCCTATGGGCAGTTTAGGCCCAAGGAAAGTGTCCGTATGCTGGAAGTACGTTTTGACTTTGAAAGAGAGTGGGCGCAGGCAGGCGGGAATATCCGAAGCAAGGCGTTCTATCAGGCTCTACATCACATCTATGAGGAACAATTTGATTTGCCGCCTGTATCACCAACATCTCCAAACGAATTACTCCGCTATCTTGCAGTGGAAGATCTCCCCCTGGATTTAGCAGAGTTGGGCAGTCATATCAACCCCAAGAAGAAAAGGAACAAACGCAACTATCCTGTGCATACACGTTAATCACCAGGAGGTTATAATGCAAAAGCGAAAAGAAACATTCTATCACCATTTCCATAGCCCTGATAAGCTGGAGCCAGGAATTTCACTTTCCTTGGAACGGAACCTTGAATACAATGCCTGGAATGTTGAATTGTCTCCGCTGTCTGAGCTGGTCAAGCTATCTCCCAAGGAGTTGGAGGATAAACGCAAGGCCAGTGCAAAGTTAGAACAGGGCATTTTTGGGGAAATTCAGGCTGCGCTTCAGGAATGGGAGCAGCAGGCCGCACAGACCATGATTCTGGACAGAGCCCTGGAGTATGTACATACCCCAGGGGTATCTCATACGTCTAATGAGTGGGTACAGCACAAGGATGGTACATGGGAAATCAGCAATCAAACCTATATTATGACTTTCAAAATATGGGAAGATACCGGAAAACCGGGGACATTCCTTGTGTCCTGGGAGCTTGGCGTAAACCGGCCCAAACGACCCAAAACAGAAAAACATTATTATAGTGGTTCTCCTTCTATCGCAGAGCAGACAAAAAAGCGATATGATACATCGGAGGCCGCGCAAAAATATATTCAGGGCCGTTTTGATTTATACTCTCACCTGTTTACCGAATTGCGCCCGCCAATTCCAGATGGTTTTCAGAGGGCTTTTACAATCAATGGCTGCCTTCTCCCTGAATATACGGTTTCCCCCCCAAAGCGGGCCAGCTCCAAGGATATTGACGATCTGTTGGACTTTCTGGAAGACAAGGACATTTTTCCTTCAGATCAAAAAGAGCCGTCCGCCCCCGCTGCTAAAAAGGGCTCCCGTCCAGCAGCGCAGAAAAAATCGAGCCGTAAAAAGTCGGCGCCAATACGATAGGGGGAACAGCTATGGCATATACCCATCTTAGTGACAGTACAGAGTTACAGATATCTGAATACGTCTGTTTTCATTCAGATAGAGCAGACATTTCCGATCTGGTTATTCTTTCTCTCGAAAAGTTAGCGCAGATGGAGAAAGACAGCATTGCACAGGAGAAAGCCATTTATGGCAGGATACTGGAAACGTTAGAGGACTGGAAAAAGCAAGCGGGCAGGACACTGGACCTGAGAAAAGCGCAGGAATATTTGAAGGTCTGGCCTGTTGAGCACACTTCAAACCGGCTGGTCATAGATGAGCACGGTTGGCACGAAATTAGCAATATGGTCTATAAATTCAGGTGGCGCACAAGTGAAATAACAAAGTGGGCTCCTAATGCAGGAGAAAGCGTCACTGTTGGATGGAAAGTATCCTGGAACCTGACCCTAAATACGACCAAGCACCCGGATAATTTTAGTTACGCTCGTCGAATTGCGGGACGGGGGGATAAAAAGTTCTCCAATCAAGCTGAGATGGAAAAATATCTGCAAGGCCGCATTGCCGCTTATGCTCACCTGTTTACTGAAATTTCTCCACCTATCCCGGAAGAATATAAGGAATGTTTCTATGTCAATAGCGTCCTACTCCCCGGTTACACCGTAGAAACTCCAGTATCAGACCATCCAGACCCAAATGCAGTGGATGACCTACTATCCTATTTGAACGATGATGATATGCCCGTCCTTCTCCAGCCGGAGGAGCAGGAACCACCAGCTGAGGCGCTTCCACCGAAGCGCCCCCCGAAAAGAGCATCATCCCATAAGCAAAAGAGGTCAGCCCCGACACGGTAGACAGCGGCGCCGTTGGCGTCGCTGTCCTAGCAAGTACGGAATTTTGACAGCAAAATTCCACTTGTTAGGGGCAAGCCCCTAATACCCCCGCTGACCGGTAATGCGTCTCAATTTGAGACGCATTATTTTCGACATTTTCCAAGAAGAAGGTGACACTTTGAAAGAAGGTCAATATTCACCCTGGGGTAAAGTACAGACCTGCGACACCTTGTACCCCGGAATTTATCTTGTGACAACGCCCAGCCACGGCGGTATCATGGTTGATTCTACAGCAGCCTTTTTCCTGACTTCTCACGCTCAGAAATGTGGTTTTCGGGAGGGCGGCTACCTCTGCTTTGAGGAAGATTGCTGTGAACAGGTGGTACTCCGGGAATTGATGGACCGGGGGTTATGGGTCCCCCCGGACCGTATCAAGGATAAAGCCGCTTTTGAACAGGATATCAATGATTCGATCCAGCGCTGGCACCCCGATTACTGGAAGGCACGGGAAACAGGCAAGACGACTCCTAAACCTGTTCAGCGGCCACGGCCAGAGAAAGGAGGTCCTACACGATGAAGCCCTGCAAAACTATCACCCTGCGGCTCAACGCCAGGGAGTACGCCCACCTGCGTGAACAGGCTGATACTACCGGCCTGAAAATGGAGCCGCTGATTCGCCAGCTTATCATGGGCATTGAACTCCGTCCCCGGCCCCCCGACACCTACGCCGCCCTTCTCAGAGAATTGTCCGCTATCGGCAACAATGTGAACCAGCTGGCCCATCAGGCAAACGCCAGGGGTGAGGCTGTCCAGGAGGAAATTGCACAGGCGGTCCAGCTGGTGCGGCAGGCGTGGCAGCTGGTGAAGGAGGGGCTGTAATGGCCTATGACAAGATTATCACCATACGCTCCCGGTTAGACCACTGCATGGACTATGTGTTGAACCATGAGAAAACAGACATGTCCACAGTCCTGAGCTACATCGGCAGGGCGGACAAAAACACTTTGCCAGACGGCAAGTCCGTGCTGGAAACGGCAATCAACTGTGAGTTGAGCAGCGCCTATCAGGATATGATACAGACCAAACGCCGCTGGGGAAAGCCCGGCGGCGTTTTGGGTTATCACCTGATCCACTCTTTCGCCCCCGGCGAGGTCACACCGGAGCAGGCCCACGCCGTCGGAGTAGAATTTGCCTCTCGGCTGCTGGGGGACCGTTATGAGGTGGTTGTCTCCACCCACCTGGACCGTGAACACCTGCACTGTCACATCCTGTTTAACTCGGTATCTTTTGTGGACGGAACCAAATACAAAAATACCTTCAAAGATTACTTTGGCGATATTCGTGGTATCTCCAATGAGGTCAGCCGGGCCAATGGACTGTCTGTGATCGACCCGGACGGACACGGCAAACATTATGCCGAATGGAACGCTGAGGCCCAAGGCAAGCCCACCATCCGGGGGCTGGTCAGGCAGGACATTGACGCCGCTATCGCAGGTGCATACACCATGAAAACCTTCTGGCAGCAGCTGGAGGCCCTGGGCTATACCATCAAACGGGGCCCCAATGTCAAGCATACCGCTGTTAAGCCCCCCGGAGGTCAAAAATTTATCCGGTTGGATGGCTTGGGAGACGGCTACACAGAAGCGGATATTCAATCCCGGCTGTCAGCTGTGCGATCTGGTGAAATGCCGCCGCCCACCGCTTTCTCTCCTGGCCTCACCCAATGGCTGACCCCGGGACGGCGATACCGGCCAATGGGCGCCTTATCTAGTAAGCCCCGTAAACTAAGAGGGTTTCGGGCCCTCTACTTCAAGTATCTGTATTTGCTGGGAGCTGTCCCAAAACACTCCCGGAGAAAACGGCCCGCCTTGGTTTCACGGACAGAAATCATTCAATTTGACCGCTATCAGGAGCAATTTCAATATCTGATGAAAAATCGGATCGAGACTGACCACCAGCTTTCCATGCAGTATGACGCACTGCAAGCTGAGATCGACGCTCTGACCGAGCAGCGCCGGGGACTGTATCAGGTACGCCGGTCCGGCCTCGGCGGCGATACCGTTTCAGAAGAAATCACCAATTTGACAAACCGGCTGCGTGGGTTGCGCCGAGAGTTGAAGCTGTGTGTCCGCATTGAGGACGATCTCTCCAAGGTGGAGGCTGCGGTACATGCAGAGCAGACCAATGATAAAAGTGTTTCCCATGAAAAGGCAGACCGCAACAAAAACTATAATCGAGGGAGGTGAAGCTCAATGGATGTAAGCGGCGATGTTGCTGACCTGATGGTTAAAGAAAGTATCCAGCTGACCGAGGCCAGCATTAAGATGCTGGCGGCGGGGAGCAAAAACCTGGCGGCACTGCTGTGGGCGCTTGCCAAGGATAACAAGAAGCTGGTGGGCAAAGCCGGTATGAGCCGTCTGCTGCGGGAGAACAAGGAACTGAAAGTATTCCATATCAAAGAGAGCGATTTAGCGGAATTTCAGTCCTTTGCCAAGAAGAACGTCCTTTTTGCCGTGGTAAAAGATACCCGGCGGACCGACGGCATGGTTGACCTTGTGACCAACGTGGACTTTGTGTCCCAGGTGAATCTGTTTATGGAGCGCCGGGGATATGGTATCCCGGACAGGGCCCAGGAGGGCGCTGCCCCAAAAAAAGACGCTCCCCGCGCTCGACAAGACAGCTCCTCACCACAGCGCGGGAATGGCTCGACGCTATCGCAGAGCAGGACGACGAGGACGACGAAGACTACTGATCCCCCCGTCAAGGTTGGGGATATTCCTACCGTCAAAGGGAGGCTGGCCGCCCTGCGTGCTGCGTCTGAGGGGATGAAGGAAAAGGCGCCTCAGCGTCAGGCCCCCTCGCACCCGCCCAGGACCCGATAATATATGGAGGTAATGTACTATGGCAAATTTGGAAATGCTCATTGCGCAGAAAACAGAACAGGATACCAAGTGGAAGGAACAACAGCAGGCAGAGCGTGAGAACACCGTTGCCATGCAAGACGCCGGTATCACGGAGATCACCAGCAATCCAGAAGCATACGCCCGGTATCTGGATATGCAGGGGGATAACCCGGCATACAGCGTCGGGAATATCGCAATCGTAATGCTGGCGCTGCCCCAGGCCACTGTAATCGGAACACGGGACCGCTGGCGCTCTTTGAATCGTTCTATCATGAGCGGCGAGGAAACCAAGGGTGTAAAAATCTTTGCCAAGGGCCCGATGGGCCGGGGCTACACTCTGGCAGACGCCTACGATGTAAGCCAGACCCAGGGCCAGGATCTGAAACATCCCATTTTGAAGGACGACAGCAAAGAAATGGCCACCGCATTGAAAACCGTACTCAATTACTCTGTATGTCCCGTGATTGTGGATAAGGAACTGCCCGTCCCAGCTTACTATGACGCTGGCCGCATGGAGCTGGCTGTCAATCCTAATTTCCCCGATGGTGAGGCTTTTTCCGCTATTGCCGCAGAAGTGGCCCACTCCCGTATGCACGGGAAGGGCGTTTTTGCTGGATACAACCGGGATGAGTGTAATTTAGACGCACAAAGCGTATCCTACATCCTCTGCCGCCGATATGGTATTGACCGGCCCATGCCCGACACCGCCTCGCTGCCGGAACTCTACGAGGGCTGGGACGCACAGGAGCGGAGACATGCCCTTGACAGTATCCAGGATATGAGCAAAAAAATGGGGCGCTCCATCGACAAGAACCTGGAGGCCGATAAACAGCGCAACCGGGCCCCGATACGCCGTCCTTCGAGGTAGAGCCCTGGTGGGGGGGTGTTTCTCCCCGTGAGAGAATAACCCAGCGCCCGTCCCCCGTCAAGGCCGCATGATTGCTGCGCAATCATGCGCGAGCCGGCCAGTCTGCGGACTGGCCGGGCCTTGACCGGGGCCGTTCGCCGGGTTTCTTAGTACTGAGGGGGAAACACCCCCAAAGCCGCCTGTTGGCGGCTTTTGTTATCTTGGGAGCTTACGTTCTAACGGGAGCGCCCGCTGACCCGCAAGCGCCCCGCCGTAATTCATCGGCGGGGCGTGAGCCATGAGACGATGAAAGGAGGCAGGCTCAATTCATGCAAGCTGTCAATAAAACTGGCCAGGCCAGGCCCCCCTGAAATGCGTCTTAATTTGAGACGCATTTCGACAATCCACAAAAAATAAGGAGGTTATCAATATGAAACGCATAGCGACTCTGTTTGCGTCCGTGCTGCTGGTCTGTACCATGACAGGCACGGCCCTGGCCGCAGAACCTGCGGAGAATCCGCCGCCTGTCCGTGCTGCGGCCCTGTATCCCACCGATGTGGTGGAGACTATCGAGGGCGGCAACCGCAGACTGGAGAAGATTTATCTGCTTACCGCCGCCGACAACCCGGCTAACATACCCACGGAAGACTTTGAACGGGAGGGCTACCGCTATACCCTGCTTGACGTGACCCGGCAGGATTACACCGAGAGCGAAACCAAAGAGTACACCGAGACAATTACCCTGGACAGCGATACCAAGGACATGAATCAGATCATGCCCCAGCTGGCCGCCACCAGGGAAGTCACCACTGAGGACGGCTTTACTGGTATCCTGACACTGGATACCGCCAGTGTCCAGGTAGAGACGGCAGGTTATGGATCGTCTTCCCGCACCGTCACCGCCACCCGCAGTTACCCCAACCTGTCCGACGCTGACGCTTCTTTAATTCCCAAGACCATTACCGACGGCGGGCGGACGCTTACCCTGGCTGATGTACAGTGGCAGGAGGCCGGAGGCTTCTACAATGCCACAGCCAGCTATACCGGGACCGCCACCAGCCGGTATGCCACCGGCTACACTGTCAGCGCCACCTATACCGGAGAAGTGGCTAAGACCATCGACGGCGAAATGGTCTATACAGCTGTGTTCAGTGGAACCCCTGTCAACGGTGCAGTCCAGACGAACCCGGATTCCAGCGGCACAGAGGGCCAACAGCCTGTGACCACAGAGCCCGGCAGAGGCGGCAGCTTGAAGTGGCTGCTTGTGTTCCCCGCCGCCGCAGCTGTGGCAGGGCTGATTTTTGGAGGCAAATATCTGCATAAGATGCTGAAAACGAAAAAGGAATGGAGGGACTATACAAAATGAAATGGAGAATGATGCTGCTTTCCGCTGCGCTGTTGACAATCCTGGCCGTCACCCCCGCCAGCGCCCTGGAATACACCTTTGACAGCCCGTCTACCGGGGACTTCGGTGCTTCTACCAGCGACGATACTATCTATGAGCATAAAGACCCCAACGTGGACCGGAGCAAGAGCAGTGCCCTGATCCCACCCGGTTTCGGAACACCCACCAGCTATCTTCCCGACTCCGGGGAGTATCTGACACCCAATCTGGCAGCAGGCGGGCCGCTGAACACCCCTTCCCTCAACGGAACCTTCACCGGCTCCACCGGTGGAGGGACAATGCTTCTCCCCGGAGCAGTTGACACGCCCACATCCAGCTACCCCACCACCGGCAGCACCCCGGCCACCGGCTTTACCGACGTGACTTCTGACCTCTACTACAGCAACAGCAGCCTGGGCACCCTGAAAATCCCCGCTATTGGCCTGAGCGTGAAGGTGGTGCAGGGTACGGACAGCAAGGCCCTGGCTAAGGGCGCAGGCCACTTTACCAGCACCAGCATTTGGGACGGCAACGTGGCTCTGGCCGGGCACAACCGGGGCGTGACCAATCATTTCGGGAAGATCCACACGCTTGACACGGGCGATACTATCACCTTGACGACCAAGCTGGGCACCCGAACCTACTCCGTCACCAGTGTGATGAAGGTGGGCGAAACGGACAACTCCATGCTGGCCGCCACCTCTGAAAATTGTATCACACTGTTTACCTGCGTCCGGGATGAACGGGACTACCGCTGGTGTGTCCGGGCGGTGGAGCAGTAAGTTAATGCGTCTCAATTTGAGACGCATTTCGACATGCTGGCCCGATTTTTAATGCGTCTCAAATTGAGACGTATTTCGTCAATCCCCCAATTTTTTGACCGTTTCCCCTGAATTTGGTACAATATTAGTAGGAAATAGTTCCTTCAATCAATTTGTTGGGAGGTATCAGAAATGAAAGAGAAATATGTTCAATTTGCAGTTGGCATTATCATCGGAGCTGCGCTGGTCCCCACCACCTATGCGGCAGTACAGCAGCTCACCGCCACCCCCAGCACTCAGAAATTCTATGTGGACGGCAGGCAAACACAGCTGGAGGCATACGCCATCAACGGCAGCAACTACGTGAAGCTCCGGGACATTGGTGAGGCTGTGGGCTTCAACGTCAGCTATGACGGCCCCACCAACAGCGTCTACATCGGAGAGCGCCCCGTCATTCAGACCAGCGATACCGTCCACATCCCAACAGACGGCTCCAAGTATATTCCCAAGGCCGGGGACCGGGTACGCTGTGACGACGGATACATCTACGAGATCAAGGACGTCAGCCGCTACGACAACAACGTGTTCGCGGAGGGCCCGGTGGGTCCCCTGCCCGCCCCCACCTGTGACTGGAGTGCTTTCCCGGACCTGGAAACTCCGAAAGCGGAAGTCAGGCACTTCGCCCACGACGACGGAGATTCCATGTTTATCCGCAATCTCTATGAAACCCGGCGGATGGAGTACACCATCTACAACGCCCTGGGCAAAGAGCCCAGCGCATGGCGGGAGGGCAAGCCGATGGCCACGATATCCCTGTCCATTGACCCGGAGGACGAGCCCTTCACCAAGACCTCCTGGCCCTGGCGGAGCTCAGAGCTGGAGAAGCTGGTCCACAGCCGCCCCAACAGCCGCTTCTCGGTGGAGGCCTGGGACTACTACAGCAAGGGAGTCTTCCAATATACCCGCTACTGCGTCGTATCCAAGTAAACCAAACCTTCCCGCGCCCCTTCTGGCGACAGAAGGGGCATTTTCATACCCAAAATTCATTTAGGAGGTAGACCTGTGAAAAAAAGAATGATTTCGCTCCTGCTGGTCCTCATTACCCTGCTGGGTATCCTGCCTGTGCCCTCCTTCGCCGCCCCCACCCTGGAGGAGGCCATGGCCGAGGTGGATATCTACTCCCGGGACAAGGAGCTGGTCTGGCTGACCATGAACGGCAGAGTCAACAAGCAGAAGATGATCTATTACAACTACGAATCCCCCATGACCGGACAAATCAAGGAAATCCCAGCCTACTGCATCGACCCCGACCTCTACGGCGTCCCCGAAAAGGTCAGCGAGGGCACCTCCATTAAATACAGTGCCTCGGAAACCATGTCCGACTACAAGCTGGTGGGGATCATTGCCAACGGCTATCCTCACCAGTCCCTGGAGTCACTGGGGCTCCAGACAGCGGACGAGGGTTACTATGCCACCAAGACCGCCATCTGGACCTATCTGATCAGCAGCTGGTCTATTGACAAGCTGGCTGTCAACCCCAGCCTCGCCGGCGCGGACCGGACGGCAGCGGAGCGGGTCCTCCAGGCCGCCAAGGACATCTACTGGCGGGGTGTGGGCTGGGACAGGATGTACACTCCCAGCCTCACCGCCACGGCGGACCAGGATACCGCCTATCCGGTCACCATCAACGGGGAGTCCTGCTGCCAGCAGGTGTTCACCATTGAGAGCGGCACCTGGCCCATTGAGCGGGTGAAGCTGTCCCTGGCCGCAGGCGCGCCGGAGGGAACAAAAATCCTGAACATGGACAACCAGGAGATCGACAGCCTGGTTTTGCAGACGGAGGATCAGTACAAGGTGGTCTATCCCGCCTCCAGCGTAACGGGGCAGAGCGGTTCCGCCCAGCTGAATCTGAGCTGTGTGGTGGATCAGTACACCGTCTACTACGCCAGGACCCTGGAACGGGACAAATACGGCAACATTCAGGACTATCTCCTGGATACCGACCCCACCTATCCCATCGAAGCCTCCGCCATCAGCCAATATAAGGCTGGCAGCGAAGCTCCCGATGCTCCTGACATCCCGGACAATCCCAGCGGAACGCAGCTGAAGATTACCAAGCTGGAGACCGGGACCAGCACCCCGCTGGAGGGGGCGGTATTTGAGGTTCTGTATCCGGACGGCAGCCCCGTGGGCTCCTTCTCCTCCGACAGGAACGGCAGCATCACGATCCCTCTGACCATAACCGGAAACTACACCGTGACGGAGAAGGTGGCCCCGGAATTTCATCTGCTCCCAGAGCAGCGGACTCAGAATGTACAGGTCCTCCAGGACCAGACTGCGGAGCTGACCTTCTGGAACGATCCCTTCGGCAACCTGCGAGTCCACAAGGTCAGCGACACCGGCGACAATCTGGCCGGCGTCACCGTCCAGATTAAGCACATCGCCACCGGCGAGACCCACACCGGCCAGACCAGCCAGGCGGGTGTTGCCACCTTTACGGAGCTGCGGCCTGGAGGCTGGGAGGTCCGGGAGCTGGCCGGGATTGAGGGCTGGATCGCCGACACCGACACCGTCCAGACCGTGGCGGTGGTGGCGGGCGAGGAGTCCACCGTCACTATTGTCAACAAGGCGCTGCCCGGTCTGCGGATCATCAAGTATGACCGGACCACCTTGAAGGTCATGACCGACATCCCCTTTGAAATCTGGCGGGACGGCGAGAGCCTGGGCCGGTTCCAGACCAACCAGCAGGGGGAAATCCTCATCACCAACGCCCAGCCCGGCACCTATGTGGTGAAGGAGGTACAGAGCGACGACGAGCACGTCACCGACGCCACGCCCCAGCAGATAGAGCTCCACGCCGGGGACGGCATCAAGGACCTGGTATTCTTCAACGGCAGGAAGCCCGGTATCCACCTGGTCAAGGTGGACAGCGCCAACCTGTCCAAGCCCATCCCCAACGTCAAGTTCAGCATCCGGGCCGTGGACGGCACCTTCGGCCCCAAGGAATTTACCACCAACGAGGACGGCGAAATCGACCTGTCCAGGCTGTCCCCCGGCGCATACGAGGTCCTGGAGCTGGAGTGCCCCGGCTACGTGATCGACCAGGCCCAGCGCATCATCCAGCTGGAGGTCGACCGGGACGCCGAGTTTGTATTCACCAACAGCAAGTATCCCGACCTGCTGCTGACAAAGACCAGCTCGGACGGCTCCCCCTTGGCGGGCGTCTCCTTCCGGCTGGCCAAGATCGAGGACGGCAGCCACTATCTGGACCGTACCACCAACGCCCAGGGCGCAATCCTGTGGGAGGGCTTGGAGCCGGGCGTCTACTCCCTGAAGGAGACGGCTACGGTGGCCGACCACATTCTGGACATCCGGGAGTACCATGTAGAGCTGTTCCCCGGCAAGACCTCCACGATTGCCATTGAGAACCAGAAGCGGCCCAACCTGGTCGTCTACAAAAAGGACGCCGACACCGGAGAGCCCGTCAAGGATACTGTTTTTCTGGTAAAGGCGGCGGACGGCCACAGCGTAGACGAGATCAAGACGGACGCCAACGGCAGGGCCACCCTGTCCAACCTCCTGCCCGGAGTGTACGAGGTGAGCGAGAAGTCCGTCCCCGCCCCCTGGCTCATGGACGCCCCCAGCCAGCTTGTGACGCTGTATCCCAACCGGGGCCACACTGTATACTTTGAGAACCACAAGAAGCCCACCCTGACGGTGAACAAGGTGGACAGCATCACCGGCAGCCTCATCAAGGGGGCCAAGTTTGAGGTTTGGTACGGCTCCAACAATACGACCACCGGGGAACTGAACAGCCTGGGTACCTTCTTCTCCGACGAGAACGGCCAGTTCTTTGTTGACCTGCTGCGGGACGGCTGGTACAAGGTGACGGAGCTGGCCCCCGCCGCCGGATACACCATCAAGGAACCCGCTACCCAGGAATTTTATATCAAGGGCGGCGAGAGCAAGGTTATCACCTTTGAGAACGTGCCCAAGAACGCAATTATCGTTGAAAAGTATGATAGCGTCACCGGGGCGGTTTTGCCTGGATGCACGTTCCAGTTGCGCTATTTGGGCGGGACTTCCGGGACGGGCGGCACCGTGATTGGCACCAAAGTGACAGGCAAGAACGGCACCGCCATATGGACGGGCCTCAACCCCGGCGCATATGTGCTGGAGGAAGTGGACGCGGCGGACGGGTACAACATCATCCAGTCCTCCGAAACCATCATGCTGGCCGACAGCGGCGAACAGAGCGTTGTCACCGTCAGATTTTCCAACGCCCCGGACGGAATTTTGCTGATCCGCAAGGTCTGTTCGGTGAACCCCTCCGTCACCTTGCAGAACGCCGAGTTTAAGGTTTTGTATGCGGACGGCACCGTCATGGGCGACAGCAACGGCATTTTCAGAACCGATGAAAATGGCGAAATCCGTATCACCGGCCTGACCCCCGGCAAGAGCGTGGTGGTAACGGAAACCCGCGCCCCCGCCGGCTTTATTTTGGATACGCAGAGCCAGACCGTCCAAATCAAAGAGGGCCGCACCGTCAGCCTGACCTTTAAGAACCAGCCGCGCGGGGCTATCATCATCCAGAAACGGGACAGCGCCACCGGCCAGCCCCTCCCCGGAGCGGAGTTCAGGGTGACCACGGCGGCGGGCTGTGAGGTGGGGCTGGACGGCGTGATCGGCACCAGCACCCTGACGCAGAACGGCATTTTTGTGACAGACGCACAGGGGGAAATCAAGATCACCAACCTCGCCCCCGGCGCTTATGTACTGAATGAAATCAAGGTCCCGACAGGCTATGTGATGGACAGCGCCAGCACCAATGTCGTCATTGGACAGGGCGGCGACACACAGACCGTCATTGTAAAAAACTCCAAGGCCGGAACGCTGGTGATCGACAAACGGGACGCCCTCACCGGCAAGCCCTTAAAGGGCGTCACCTTCAAGGTGACTACCTCCACGGGGGAGTTTGTACCGGCTGAAAACGGACAGATCAGCAGCAACGGCTTGTATTTCACCGACAAGGACGGCAAGATCACCATTAACGGCGTGGTGGGGACGCTGGTGGTGACGGAAACGGCCACCACTCCCGGCTACACCATCGACGAGGCCACCCGGACGCAGACCGTGGACGTGCGGCCCAACGACACGCAGACCCTGCACTTTACCAACACACCCAGTACCACCCTTGTGATTGAGAAGTACATTGAGGGCACCACCACACCGCTGAAAGGCGTTACTTTCCTTATCGCCGACAGCTCCGGCGCGGTGGTAGGCAACAGTAACGGCGAGTTCATCACGGACGAGGCGGGCCGGATCGTACTGGACGGCCTGACCCCCGGCACCACCGTCACCGCCAGGGAAATCAGGGCGTTGGAGGGCTATGTCCTGGACGGCCAGCCCAAATCTATTCTGATTAAGGCGGGAGAAGTCCAGACACTCCGTTTTTATAACGCCAAGCAGGGCGCTGTCGTGGTGCGGAAACTGGACAAACAGACCGGGGAGCCGCTGGCCGGGGTGGAGTTCCAGATCACCTATGCGGACGGCTCCTACCTGGACGACGACTACGGCCACCTGTCCAGCAAGGGCCTCTACAAGACCGACGCCAACGGCGAAATCCGCATTTCCGGCGTGGTGGGCACCCTGGTCATTACGGAAACCAAGCCCCTGCCCGGTTACGTCATGGATGAGGGCACCAAAACGCAGACCGTCAAGGTGAACCCCTCCGACACGCAGACCATCACCGTGTATAACACAAAGGTGGGCGGTTTGACCATCGTCAAGACGGACGAGGAAACCGGGGAGCGTATCAGCGGCGTTCAGTTTGAAATCCGCAAGCTGAACGGCGAGATCGTCGGCACCTACACCACCGACCGCTCCGGCGTCATTTCCCTGCCCGAAGCGGAAAAGGGCTGGTATCAGGTGACGGAGCTGAAAGCGGCCAAGGGCTATCAGTTGGACAGCCAGCCCTATCAGATTGAGGTGAAGGACGGCGGCACCGCCACCCTGAAGATCACCAACCGGCAGACCGGCAGCGCCATTATTCATAAGGTGGACAGCCTCACCGGAGAAGGAATTTACGGCGTCAAATTCCTGGTGTCCGACGCCAAGGGTAACCCCATTGGCACCTATGAGAGTGACAACGAGGGGTATGTATACATCGATAAGGACCTTGCCGACGGCAAGTATACCGCTCGGGAATTGGAGTGTGCCCAGGGCTATATCCTGGACACCGTACCCAAGACCTTCTATGTGGAGTACGGCGGCTGCACTACCATTACCTGGCCCAATACCGCCGTCCGGGGGCAAATTCAGATCATCAAGAAGTCCGCGGACTACAACCCCACCAACGGCCTTCCCGCTGGGACGCTGCTGGAGGGGGCCACCTTTGAGATTTACAATGAGCGCACCGGGAACAAGGTGGACACCATCGTGACCGGGGCCAACGGCCTCGCGTCCTCCAAGGCCCTCCCCCTGGGTCGCTACACCATTCGGGAGACAAAGGCCCCGGCCAATTACGGCGCGTCCACCGAGAGCTACACCGCCGTGCTGGAATACTCCGGGCAGATCGTGCGGCTGGAAATCAGCAACAAGAGCCTGTCCACCGGCGTTTCCATTGAGAAAACCGGGCCCAAGGAGGCCATGAGCGGCCAGCCTGTCCGCTATGTGTTCTCCCGGATCGGCAACACCAGCAATGTTATGCTCCAGTCCTTCTACTGGAGAGACACCCTGCCTGCCGCCGTTCGGCTGGATAAGGTAGTCACCGGGACCTACAACTTCCCTGGCACCTACAAGATTGTGTATAAGGTGAACGGCACCGGCGACTACCGCACTCTGGCCGACAGCCTCAGCACCAGCCGCAATTATACCCTGGCCGCCAGCCCCGCCGCCCTGGGCCTTGCGTCCAATGAGCGGGTGACAGAGGTAATGTTCGTGTTTGGACAGGTCCCCGGAGGCTTTAGCCAGGTGGAGGCCTCCATGCTCCATTGCATTGCCCTTCCCGGTCTGGCCCCCGGCTCCAGCTTCGCCAACGTCGCTGATGTGGGCGGAACCCACAACGGCGTGTGGGTCCAGGGCGTGACCCGCTGGGTGACCACCGTGTATGGCAAGCCTACTCCGCTCCCCCGTACCGGTTATTAGGGCTTCCTCGAAAAATGCGTCTCAATTTGAGACGCATTTTTCGACCTTTTTCGCACATTCATCAACAAGTGAAATGCCTGAAAGGAGGGATATTCTGTGGGCTATTTCCAGGCAGTTCGCAGTGGTGCGGAAATCAGTATCAGCATTGCTGACCTATTGGAACAGGCTGCCCCCAAACTCTATAACGGCGCAAACCGGGCCAAAACCATCCGGGAGGTCAACGATACCTTGCATAGCCGTTCTGATGTTTCGATTGATATGTTGTATAAGCTGCTAGGGCAAACGTGCAGTGAACATGATACTGGAAGATTGGAGAAAATCAAACAGGACATAGAAGCGTTCTACCGTCAAAAGCTGTGCCGCACACTGCGCTACACCCGAACAGGCGACCAGAAATACCGATATGAAATGTGGGACTATGATCCCCAGCAACCGCTAAAAATTATTAGCCAGCCGCTTTTTGACCACGCAGCAGAACACGGGTTTCCCCCGGATTTTTTTACTGAATCATACTTTGACCATGTGACGGTCTACTGTATGCCAGACAATACTGATTTGTCCTTTTCACATTTTGAAAGCTGCCGTTTTTCCGTCTGCGGCATCCGAGGAGCTGTCTTTGACAACGCTGATCTATACGACACCGATTTTCACTCGTCACTAATCCAAGGGGTCAATTTTACCGGGGCCAGTATCGCTCACTCTCATTTTAGGGATTGCGATATGGTATCTGTGTCTTTTCAGGACGCCAGACTGAAATCCTGTCTGACGCTGGATAGTACAATGGACCGCATTGATTTTCGGGGAGCAACACTGGATGGCAGCAGTTTTGGCCGGATCACAGCAAGCCGCATTTTTAATCTGTATAGCGCCACGATTACTCAGGGCGGAGCGACGCAGGAGGAAGTAAAAAACCTTCAGCAATCAGTTTTTCGAGCGCTCCAACCCCCGCCAGCACATCGGGGCAGACCCCAGCGCAAGCCCAGCCGGACCGAGACAGTGAGGTGATTATTGATGCAGCGGCAAAATAATAGCGACACATTTATGCTCTGGGCCCTGCTGGCCATTCCTGTTCTCTGGTTATCGGCTATCATGGCCTATGCCTATGAGGACGATATGAACATCTTCGATTTAATGGGGCGTTTCGCCGTTTTGGTGGAGCGCCCCTTTGCTATCAGATGGACGCCTCATACGCTGAAATTCATACTGGCCGGGCTGTTCCTATATGGCTGCGGCGTTGCGCTGTATCTCTCCACTAAAGAGAACCGCAGGCCGGGTGAGGAACACGGCTCCGCCCGCTGGGGCAATCCCCGGCAGTTGTCCGCCAAGTATCAGGACAAGGACCCCTGGCAAAACACCATTCTTACCCAAAATATCCGCATGGGCCTCAACGGAAAAAAGCACCGGAGAAACCTTCTGCAAATTGTAATCGGCGGCTCAGGTGCGGGCAAGACCCGCTTTTTTTGCAAGCCAAACCTTATGCAGGCAAATTGCAGCTTTCTGGTCACTGACCCCAAAGGGGAGACAATGAGGGCCGTGGCCCCGCTGTTGATTCAGAAGGGCTATGTTATCAAGGTTTTTGACCTGATTGACCCGGCCAGTTCCGACGCCTTCAACCCATTCCCCTATATCCGGGACGACAAGGACGCCATGAAGCTGGTGCATAACCTTATTCGGAATACTACTCCCAAGAACGCCAGCAACAATGACCCATTTTGGGAGAAGAGCGAAATCGCCCTGGACACCGCCCTGATTCTCTACCTGCTTCATGAGGCCCCGCCGGAGGAGCAAAATTTTGAGATGGTCATGTACATGATCGAGAACGGTGGGGCCAGGGAGGACGACGACGATTTTCAGTCCCCCCTTGATCTGCTGTTCCAGGCGTTGGAGGAAGAAAACCCGAACCACATCGCTGTGCGGCAATACAAAGTGTTCAAGCAGGCCCCCAGCGAGACGGCCATGAGCATCCTCATCAGCGCCGCCGTTCGCCTCGCGCCCTTTTCCCTGCCGGAGATACAGCGCATCACCAGCCGAGACGAGATGGAGCTGGGCAAGCTGGGGGAGCGGAAGCAGGCCATTTTCTGCATTATCCCGGACAGCAACGACGTGAGCCTCAATTTCCTTGTGGGTATGCTCTATTCCCAGGCGTTCCAGGAGCTGTATTTTCAAGCGGACAAGGTACACGGCGGCAGTCTGCCCATCCCCGTCCGGCTCATGTTCGACGAGTTTGCCAATGTCTCTCTGCCGGACGGCTACGCCAGACTCCAGGCCACCATGCGCTCCCGCAACGTGATGGCCACCATTATACTGCAAAATATCTCACAGTTAAAGGCCCTTTTCAAAGACGATTGGGAGGGCATCATCGGCAACGCGGACGCTTTTATCTATTTGGGCGGAAATGAGCGTGCGACACGTTCCTAACTGAAAAGGTTAGGCACAAGGTCGATTTTATGATTTCAAGGATTGAAAGGAGCCTTGAAACTGAACTTGGAGAACTGATAATCCAATGGGTGGAATGATGGAGTAACGTCCTGAAACGCCCGCCTAATACTCCGATTGGCGCTGTCAGGTGCAATACTGGCGGGGTCAAAGGTTCGGTGAAGTCGGCAGAGAGTGACCGTAAATGGGCTAACCCATACGAAAGCTGTCCAGCGATGGATGGTGCCACCTATATGCCGGGGTTCTACAAAATACCCACGGTGAGAATGTTGCTCGGCGGCAACTGACGAACTTGCGAATGTACGGGTCTAAATGCCGAATAAGTCGAAAGGCTTTACAGTTTTATTACTGGTATGTGTGGTGGAGTAAAAATGTTCGTTATGAAACACCATACGCCGTTACAGGCGGCGTCCAGCATACAGGCTCATAGCAAGCACCTAAAGGTATATGCACAGATAGGATTATCGGAACGTGGTAAGCAGTCTAACACGGAGGTCATTGCAGGCTGTTGATGTGGTGGCGGCGAAGAACAATAAGCGCCTTTAAGGACTGTGAAAGTAGTGGCACAGTACCGATGAAACCGTAGAAATACGGCGGAGGGATAGCCACCAGTCGAAAACAGGCAAATAAGAAAACACACACAATCACAGCTTCGAGTAAGACAAAGAGAATCAAATCCGAAAGGAGGAGATGTCTGTGGCTGCTCTGAAGAAAGCACTCAAACGCAACACTCTGCGATATGCGGAATATTACGACCTGACAGCTGCCTTTGATAAACTGTACGCTGACAGCAAATCCGGCAAAGTGTTCACAAATCTCGTTGAACTGATTGCGTCCAGGGATAACATTCTGTTGGCATACCGGGAATTGAAGCGCAATAAGGGCAGTATGACCGCAGGTACAGACAAGTTAAATATCCGGGATATTGAAAAGATTCCCACAGAGGATTTTGTTTGTGCCGTACAAAGAAAACTCAGATGGTACAGGCCACGCCCTGTAAAACGTGTAGAGATTCCTAAAGATAACGGAAAAACCAGACCTCTGGGAATACCGTCTATCTGGGATAGGATCGTGCAGCAGTGTATTCTCCAAGTTCTGGAGCCGATCTGCGAGGCGAAATTCCATGAGCGAAGCAACGGCTTCCGTCCAAACCGCTCCACAGAACACGCCATAGCACAGTGCATGAGAATGATTCAGATTCAAGATTTGCATTTTGTGGTGGACATTGATATTGAGGGCTTCTTTGACAATGTAAACCACGCAAAATTGCGGAAGCAGATGTGGACGCTGGGGATTCAGGACAAATCGCTGCTGTGTATCATCACCAAAATGCTGAAAGCGCCAATTATACTGCCTGACGGCAATATAGTCTACCCAACAAAAGGGACTCCCCAAGGTGGTGTCCTTTCCCCGCTTCTCTCCAACATCGTGTTGAATGAACTTGATTGGTGGATGTCCAGTCAATGGGAGACTATGCCAATGCCGTCTGTTCCCCCAAATTATAATCCGAATGGCGGAAGAAACAGGGGAAACGAAAATAAGGCTATGCGAAAAACAGCATTGAAAGAGATGTACTTGGTGAGATATGCCGATGATTTCAAAATCTTTTGCCGAAAGCGGAGCGATGCCAATAAAATCTACCTCGCTACGAAGAAATGGCTTGCGGAACGTTTGAAGCTGACGGTGAATGAGGAAAAGTCAAAGGTTGTCAATCTGAAAAAATCCTACACAAATTTTCTCGGCTTTAAGCTGAAAGCTGTTCCAAGTGGCGGCAAGTACAAGGTTAGGTCACATATGAGTGATAAGGCTTTCCGAAAAACACAGGATTTGCTCAAAACCCTGGCAAAGAATATTCAGCACCCGGAGAACGAGCAGGAAGCACATAAAGCGATAAACCGCTTTAATGCCGCTGTCATTGGTAAACACCAATACTACCAAATTGCCACCTGTGTTTATGTAGATTTTGACCTGATTGCATTTCATGTGAACAAAACCATAAAAAATCGCTTAAAAGGACGGCTAAAGAAAACCGGGAAATGCAGAAAGGGCTATATTCAGGACACCTATGGAAAAAGCGCACAGCTTCGCTTTGTGGACGGATACCCTGTTGTACCAATAGCATTTGTCCAGACCAAAAACGCAATGCACATGAGGCGTGGAACCTGTAACTATACCCCGGAGGGGCGGGCACTTATCCATAAACCGCTGGGCGTGGACTTATCCATTCTAAAAGCACTTATGCTGGAAGATGCACCAAACTATTCAGTGGAATACCTGGACAACAGAATTTCATTGTATGCGGCGCAATACGGAAGATGTGCGATAACAGGAAAACATCTCTTAAAAGATGAAATCCATTGCCACCACAAAACACCGAGATGTTATAGCGGTGATGACCGATATGAAAATCTTGTTATTGTTCACCGTGATGTCCATGCCCTAATCCATGCAAAAACACAGGAAACCATTGAGCGGTATATGTGCCTTGTTCAACCGACCAAGGGGCAACTGAAAAAGCTCAACAAATTGCGGATTTTGGCAAGATTGCCGGAAATCGCATGAGCAAAACACAACCATCTTCAAGTAGTTAAGTGTGTGTGAATCTGGATAATACCTGTTTCCGATGGAACGCCGTGTGCGGTGAAAGCCGCCTGCACGGTGTGAAGCGGGGGAAAAGGCGGAAAGCATAATTGCTCAAGTCTTACCTATCGCTATAATCGACCCATAAGTACATTTCTGAATTGCTGGGTAAGGAGACCATTGATACCCGGAATCGAAGTGTTTCCCGTGGCTCACACGGCTCCAGTTCCACCAGCTATCAGCAGACAGGCCGCGAGCTGTTGCTGCCCGACGAGGTTAGGACGTTGGACAATGACTACGCTATTTTGTTTATCCGAGGCGAAAAGCCGGTGATGGACAGGAAGTACGATATTTTGAAGCATCCGAACCTCAAACGTACCGAGGACGGAGGGGCCGCGCCCTATGTCCACCACCCTGGCCTGTCCTTTGTCCAGGAGGATTTGTCCATGCCCTTTGACGGGCTGGATAATCTTGAAATTATTGAATGAAAGGTATGATCTCTATGAAAAAGCTGAACAACACCGCTCCACGCACCTCTCTCACCCGGTAGCAGCTTCGACGGAACCGCCGCGCCCGCTGCCTCTATTTCTCCGCTGTTCTGACGCTGACCCTCTGCGCCGCACTCACCGTACCGGCCCTTGCCGCCGGAAATGACCCTCTCACCATTGTCAACAACCTGAGCAATTTCATTTTTTCCTGCATCAAGGCCATCGGCGTAATTGTCCTGGGCTGGGGCATCGTCCAGCTGGGCATGAGCGTCCAGTCCCACGACGCCAGCCAGCGCACTCAGGGAATCCTGTGCGTGTTCGGCGGCCTGATTATCGCGTTCAGCAAAGAAATCCTGACCACCATCGGCGCGGTGTAAGTCTGCCGGGGGCGGGCCGTATGGCCCGCCCCATCTTATAAACATAGCGTTGTCGAAATGTGTCTCAAGTCGAGACGCATTTTTGCGGAGGTGATTTTTTGAGTGACAACTGGATCGTAGGAAATTTACAATCCGCGTTCAACACCTGGAATAACAAGCTGACGGAGATATGGTCTCTGGTAACGACCTCCCCCCAGACTTTTCGGGGCGGGGCCATCTGGACTACCATTGTAACGATCAACGATGCTCTGAAAGCAATCGGTTACGGCCTACTGGTACTGTTTTTTGCCATGAGTATTTTCCAGTCTGCCGCCAGTTTCCGGGATTTTCAGCGCCCGGAGTTTGCAATCAAGCACTTTATCCGCTTTGTCGCCGCTAAGGTAGCTGTCAGCAGCGCGATGGAGTTGATGACAGCCGTATACAAGATATGCGGCGGTATTGTCCAATCCGTGATGAACAATGTGGGCGGTATGAGCGCGGCCAGCGTTGCCGTCCCCCAGGAGATGATCGACACCATTGAAAGCGTGGGCTTTTTAGCCAGCATCCCTCTATGGTTTGTGACGCTCCTGGGCAGTCTGTTTATTACGGTACTGTCCTTTATTCTGATTATGACCGTGTACGGGCGCTTTTTCCGGCTCTATATGTATACGGCTCTGGCCCCGCTGCCTCTGGCCTCCTTTGCCGGCGAGGGCACCAGCTTTGCGGGAAAAGCCTTTATCAAGTCTTACATTGGCGTCTGTATGGAGGGGGCAGTCATCGTCCTGGCCTGTATGATTTTTTCCGCTTTTGCCTCCACCAGCGTCCCCACCCTGGACACGTCCCTGTCCGCTGTCACCATGAGCTGGCAGTATGTGGCGGAAACAATTTTTAATATGCTGGTGCTGGTAGGGCTGGTCAAGGGCGCGGAGCGAATTGTCAAGGAGATGTTTGGCTTATGAAAACCTACCAGGTAATCTATGCCGACCCGCCCTGGCGCTATCAATACCGCTGCGGCTCCGGTGTGGCGGAAAACCACTACCCAACCATGACCGTCAATGAAATCAAGGCTCTGCCCGTTAAGGAGTTGGCGGACAAAAACTGTGTGCTGTTCCTGTGGATCACGTTCTCTATGCTTCAGGAGGCGTGGGGCGTAATGGATGCCTGGGGCTTCCATTTCAAGACCGTGGCCTTTGTATGGGTGAAAGTCAACCGCAAAGAGGACAGCCTGTTTACCGGCCTGGGCTGGTGGACGCGGGCCAATGCGGAGATATGTCTGCTGGCCACCAAGGGCCATCCCAGGCGGCAGAGCAACACCGTCCATCAGGTGATCCTGTCACGCATTGAGGAACACAGCAAAAAGCCGGACATCGCCCGGAGGCGCATCGAGGCCCTGATGGGCGACGTGCCCCGCGTGGAGCTGTTTGCGAGACAGGCCGCTCCCGGCTGGGATGTTTGGGGCCATGAAGTCAGAAATTCATTCGATATGGAGGAATACAATGGAAATTAAAATCAATAAGGAAGTGCGCCAGCACAGGGAGACCCTATTTTTCGGTCTCTCTGCCCGGCAGTTCTTTTGCTCCGTCCTGGCCGTCGGTATGGCCGTGGGCGTGTACTTTCTGTTAAAGAATGTGCTGGGCCAGGAGACCGCAAGCTGGGTCTGCATTGTGGCGGCGGCGCCGCTGGCTGTGGCCGGGTTTTTCCGCTACAATGGTCTGGCCTTTGAGCAGTTTGCCTGGGCTTGGCTCAAATCCCAATTTCTCTGCAACCGGCCCCGCACGTTTCAATCTGAAAATATTTATCTTCGGGCCATTGGGGGGAAAGGGGGGATGAACGATGATTAAGACCCTGGCCGTTGCCAATAAGAGTGAACGGGAGCGTTTCAAGGTGCCTAAGAGTGTCCAACAGTCTATCCCTATCCAACGTATTTTCCGGGACGGTATCTGGCAGAGCGGCAGCAAGTTTACTCAGACCTGGCGCTTTGCGGACATCAATTATTCTCTGGCCTCCCATGACGACCAGGAGGATATGTTCCGCTCCTACTGTGCCGTCCTCAACAGCCTGCCCACCGACGCCACCACCAAAATCACCATCAATAACCGCCGTCTCAATGGGGCTGACTTCCGCCGCAGCGTCCTTATGCAAGAGCGTGGGGATGGGCTGGATCAGTACCGCCGGGAGTATAATGCCGTCCTCACCGAGAAAGCTGCCGCAAGCAACAACCTGATCCAGGACAAGTATATCACTGTCTCTGTTGTTCGCAGGAGCGTGGAGGAGGCCCGCGCTTTTTTTCACCGGGTAGACGCAGACCTGTCCAAGAATCTGGGCAAGCTGGACAGCGGAGCGCGGGCGCTGGACAACCAGGAGCGGCTGCGTATCTTCCATGACTTTTTCCGGCCCGGCGACGAGCAGTATTTTCAGTTTGACCTGGGGGCCGCCATGCGCCGGGGCCACCACTTCAAAGACTATATCGCCCCGGATGGGATGTGTTTCAAAGCCGACCACTTTGAAATGGGCGGCAAGGTGGGCCGTGTCCTATTCCTCCGGGAGTACGCCAGCTATATCAAAGACAGTATGATTACCGACCTGTCCGATTTTTCCCGCAGTCTGATGTTGTCCATTGACATCCTGCCTATCCCCACTGACGAGGCTGTGAAAGAGATGCAGACCCGTATCATGGGTATTGAGAGCGACATCACCCGCTGGCAGCAGAAGCAAAACACCAACAACAACTTCACCGCCGTCATTCCCTATGACCTGGAGCAGCTTCGCGCCGAGGCCAAAGAGTTCCTGGACGATCTGAGTACCCGCGATCAGCGCATGGTATTCGCTAACGTCACCCTTGTCCACATGGCCGATACGTTGGAGCAGCTGGACGCAGATACGGAAACCTTATGCTCCATTGGGCGCAAGGCCCTGTGCCAGTTTGCAGTTCTTCGCTACCAGCAGGAGGACGGCCTGAACACCGCGCTGCCCTACGGATTGCGCCGGATCAAAACGACCCGTACCCTCACCACCGAAAGCGCCGCTGTTCTTATGCCCTTTCGGGTGCAGGAGATACAGGATGCGGGCGGTATCTACTATGGCGTCAACGCTGTTTCCAAGAACCTGCTGATTTGCAACCGAAAAAAGCTGCTCAACCCTCACGGCTTTATTTTAGGCGTGTCTGGCTCCGGCAAGTCTTTCAGCATGAAAGAGGCCATTACCTTTATCACGCTGTCCACTGAGGATGATATTATCGTCATTGACGCAGAGCGGGAATACTCCGATCTGATCCGTGCCCTGGGCGGGGCTGTAATAGAAATTTCCCCTAGCAGTTCCCACCATATCAATCCTCTGGAGATTGCAAGAGGGTACGGCGTAGGGGAAAACCCCGTTGCTATGAAGTCTGAGCTGCTGATGAGTATTTGCGAACAGCAAATGGGCGTGGGTCAGTTGGGGGCGTTTCATAAGTCCATCATTGACCGCTGCACCGCTAATGTCTACCACGATTTTGTCAAAAGCGGCGGCAAGGCCCGCCAGCCTGTCCTGGCGGACTGGCGCAACGAGGTCAAGCGCCAGCCGGAACGGGAGGCAGAGGAGTTGGCCCTGGCCTCTGAATTGTTTGTAGAGGGCAGCTTGAATATGTTCGCCCATGAGACCAACGCCGACATCTCCAACCGTATCGTCTCCTTTGACCTCTATGAGATGGGGGAGCAGTTAAAGCCCACGGCTCTTAACGTCACAATGGAGACCATTCAGAACCGGGTGGCTGCCAACCGGCTGGCGGGGAAGTATACCTGGGTCTTTATTGATGAGATTTATCTCTTTTTCAAGTATTATTACAGCGCCCAATTCCTCTACAAGTGCTGGAAGCGGTTTAGAAAGTACGGCGCGGCCATGACCGGCGCAACGCAGAATGTGGAGGAGTGCCTGCGCTCCGATACCGCCCGGCTGATGTTCGCCAACAGTGAATTTCTGGTGCTGCTGAACCAGGCGGCCACCGACCGGGCGGAGCTGGCCCGGCTGCTGAACATCTCCGAAACGCAGATGGGACACGTCACCAGCGCCGAGGCGGGCCACGGCCTGCTGCGGATTGGCAGTTCCATCGTACCCTTTGCCAATGAGTTCCCCCGGAGCGGAGAGCTGTACCGCCTGTGGAACACCACCCCGGAGGATAAATAAAGGCCCTGTCGAAAAGCGTCTCAATTTGAGACGCTTTTCGACATTCCTACCGTTAGGAGTATGCCATGAAACGAATTAAGGAAAAGCCCAAGATGGGCAAGCCTAAAGAAAAACCAAAGTCTGCCGGGATGCCAAAGCAGGCCACCCGTATGATGAAAGAGAAGTATATCCGGGAGTTGGAGCGCCGCCCCAGCGTGGCGGAGGGCGATAGCCGCTACGCCTCTGACCAGGTGGAACAGAGCGGACGCTGGGCCGCAGACGAGTTGGCCGGGACAGTCTATGACCGCGCCACCCGACAGGGACGGGAACACGCCTGGAAACAGGCTGACACCCCTGTGAATAAGCCGCAAACGGCCTCGGAGACCCCGCCCCGGGGGGATACCCTTGCCAGTGACATCCCCGTAGAACCTGCCAGGAGCTGGGACAGCCCGCCCGATATGCCCAGGGAGCAGAGAGCGGAGCGCCCAATCAATCCGCTGAAAGAGCGCCAGACTGTGGAGCAGCGTACCACTCCCGCCACAGACGGCAGACAACCAAGACCCCGCCGCCCCTCCGTATCTGCTGCGGATGCAAAGCAGGCCCGGCCCCACAAGACGGCCAATTCGCTAAAAGAACGCCCCTCCGCCCAGGTGCTCAAAGAACGATCCCAGGCAGAGGCACTCCGACCTCCTATTAAGGAGACCGGGAGCAGCACCACACGGGCCAAGTCTCCTATGAACAACCAACGTTCTGGATTGCCGCGCTGTCCTGGAGCCAACTCTGTCCTCCATGTACCGCAAGGCGTTCATTCTTCTCATACCATACCCCCCAGCACTGTACCAGCCCCACCGGGTAAGCGTCCCTCCGCCCCGGCCAGAGGGAAGAGAGACATCAAGCAGAAGCCCCCATTTACCCTCTCAAAGCGGAACGCTGCTGCCAATCCTGGAAACAGCGGGAAAAAGGCGCTGACCCCCAAGGTGCGCCGGGGCGCGTTCAAACCCTCTGCTAAATCCGCCCCACATCCTGTCACACCTGCGGCGCGGGCCGCAAAAGCCGCCCGGCGGCAAATGCAGCGCCAGATGTTCACCCAGGCGAAGCAGGCAACCCGGAACGCCGGAACCGTGTTCAAGAAACTGATCCAGGCCGTTGTAAAAGCTGCCCACGCCATGATCAGCGCGGCGGCGGGCCTTGTAGGGGGCGCTGTTCTGCTTATGGCCCTGGTCATCGTCATCGTGATTGCCGCCGTTGCCAATTCTCCCTTTGGCCTCTTTTTCGCTCAGGAACCTAACGCTGCGGGGGCCGTCTCCGTGGCCCAGGCTGTTGGATCTGTCAACATGGCCTACAACAGCCGTCTGGAGCTGCTGCAAACCGGAGACTATGACACCATCATCGTACATGGACAAGCCTCGGATTGGGCCGATGTGTTGGCCGTGTTTGCCGTCAAAACCGCCGGGAACAACGTGAGCGGTCTGGACGTGGCCACGCTGGACACTGACAGAGTAGCTAAGTTGACCGCCGTATTTTGGGATATGACAGAGATTGCCGTGGCCGATGAGACCATAGACCATCCTGCCAGCGGAAGCACAGCGGCCTGGACGGAAACAGTTTTGAATATCACGATTACCGCCAAGACTGCGGACGATATGAGCGTTTCCTATGGCTTTTCCGACTACCAGAAAAGCGCATTGAATGAGCTGCTGGCAGACCGGGCCGCATTGACATCCCTGGCCGGGAGCCTTGCCATTACCAGCGCCGATGTGCGAGAAGTGCTGACCGCTCTACCCGCCGACCTGGATCAGACCCGCCGGGATACCGTACAGACTGCGCTTCAGCTTGTGGGGAAAGTCAACTATTTTTGGGGCGGCAAAAGCCGGGCCATCGGCTGGGACTCCCGTTGGGGGCAGCTTACAAAAGTATGGGCCGCTGGCAATTCTTCTACTGGAACTTACCGCCCATTCGGGCTTGACTGTTCCGGCTTCGTCGATTGGACATTCAACAACAGCCAGGGCTATATCATAGGCCACGGCGGGGGCGCCCGCGCTCAGCATACCTATTGCACCAACATCACCCAAGCCGAGGCCCAGCCGGGAGACCTGGCATTTTACCCGGATGATAGTCATGTCGGCATCATTGTAGGCAGAAACGCGGCCGGGAAGCTGCTGGTCTGTCACTGTTCCAGCGGGCGGAATAATGTTGTTGTCACTGAGTTTTCCGCATCCGGTTTTACCGCCGTTGGCAGACCGGACATTTTTGACTGACAGGAGGCAGGCACATGACGGAATATAAAAAGCTGATAGCAGCGGAACGGATCGCCCATACCGTTGAAATCGTGGAACGGATGACAGGGAAAAGAGGTGTAGCTAATACCTGCGCCAGTGGAGTGGCCTTGTTCTATGGCGCAGACGATGGCAGCGACGATAAGGTTGTCAGCCCCAGAAATTTTAACAGAGACTTCAAAATCACAGCGGCGATTCTGGGATAAAGTAAATCCCCCATCTCACAATAATTGTCGATAAATGCGTCTCAAATTGAGACACATTCCAGAAAGGGAAAATACCTAATTGGAAGCATAATGCGCTAACAATCGGCCTGACAGATGAACTATTATCTGGTATAGTTTGGAAAACACTTAGCACAGCACTGACACTTATGGAACGATTATTAACTTCCAGTGGATGAAGTCAAATAGTGATACTCCAATTTATTAAAAAACAATTTTGCTGCTGGATTTTGATTTTCTGGATTATAAGCAGCAACAAACCCTGGAACACAGGAGGTTGCAGGAAATAAGATACTTAGTTCATCTGAAGATAAGTCACAAAATGCAGGAATGAGAGCCAAGCCAAGTTTTGCGCTAGCCATCAACTTTTGTGTCTCATAGAAATTGCTTTTCAGGAAAGCCTTTGGCTGGATACCCTCATAGATACATTTGCGTATAAACGAATCGGTAAGCATATCTTCTTGTACAATAAGCGTTTCTGTAGATAAATGATTGTTCTGTTCCCAAAACGCAAGGTTCTTGTGTCCCATTAAAACCCACTTTGGCGGGTAAATTTGTGATAAATGAACTGGATTGAACAGCGCTGCGCACGTTTCAGTGGATACCACAACATCTACAAAACCGCGGTTAAATCGAAAGGGCAGGATATCATATGAGAACTTCCAGCAGCTAATCTCTATATTGGGATTTTCCGCTGCAAAGTCTGCCAAAACCTGAGTAATCAATTCACTCTCGTATGGTCCTACTCCAATCTTCAAATTCCCTTGATAGCCAATTTTGTTGCTTCGTATTCGATCTATCATTGATTTTTGATATTGAATTAAAAATACTGCATCGTTGTAGAAAGTAGTGCCCGCAGGGGTCAGGTTGACTTTCCGTTTGTCCCGATAAAACAGCTTTACCCCTAATTCATCTTCCAAACTAGCTATTTGACGGCTAATTACTGTTTGTGCTACATGGCATTCTGCTGCGGCTTTAGAAAAATTGAGGTGCCGTGCAACGCTAACAAAATACTTAATTTTAATAAGATCCATGTAAGCGACCTCCATCAATCTATTTTTTTACATAACATTATGCCAAAAAACTATTTCACAACTAACCTTTGTTTTGCTATTATGACATGGAAATAAGGCGATGTGATCTTAGCTAGCAGCAACGCCCTATTGGGGATCTAAGAAAAACAAGATATGAGCTGAATCAAAAATATATTTGGGGAGGTACATTATGAAATCCCATGCAAAAGAAAAAAAGCCGTTCTCTAATTTCACGCTCCTTTTAATCATCTTGGCTGTCGTATATATTTTATCATTTATAATTCCTTCTGGCAACTACGCGAGAGTAGATAAAATGGTGGATCCCAACAGTTATACCCGTACAGAAAAGATTTATCTTAATCCCATCAAAGTTTTACTTGAAACGCCGAAAACAGCCCTTTCTGGAAGTGGTTCTACCATTATTGCCATGCTGGTTGTTGGCGGTGCTATCGGGGTTGTAATTAGCAGTGGGGCCTTGGATACAGGAATAAATATCCTGCTAAAGAAATTCAATAAAAAAGTTTTACTGATTATCCCTCTTATTTTTATCTGCTTTGGTGCTCTAGGTACTGTCGGTGTGATGACGGTATTACCATTCATCCCGTTAAGCGTAGAATTATCCCGTAAAATGAAGGTAGATAATATATTTGCGGTAGGCGTGTTGGCTTTAGGTGCATACTGTGGCTTTATGTCCTCGCCTATCAGCACGTTTACCACAGCACTGGCACAGGAAATAGCAGGGCTGCCCGCCTTTTCCGGTGCGGTTTATCGTACCATTATTACCGTTGTCCTACTTGTGGTCATGTCAGGATATATGTGTTGGTATGCGGCACGGGTACGAAAAGATCCGGCCAACAGCGTTATGGATAAGATTGATTTCTCTGAATTTGAAGAATCGACGGATTTGGGAAATCAAACTATGACGGTGCGGCAGGCGCTGTGCCTCGGAGTCTTCTTTACCGGATTTATCGTTTTCTCCATCTGCGCGGCAAAATTTTCTTTTGGCACCATTCAGTTGGCTGGCATTATGCTGCCTGTGGCCTTGATTTGCGGCTTTGTAGTAGAATATGACTTGGACAGAACTATGAAAGCGTTTATCAGCGGAGCCCAGCGTCAGGTGCCTTCCATAATTGTAATCATTGTGGCATCTGGAGTCACTACAGTGCTGAACATGTCCGGAATTTTGGATTCTATTGTGTATTATATTTCCCAACTGCTTGTAAACTTTAATAACGTTTTTGCCGCCATCGGCATGTTTATAGCAAACTCTATTATCAACTTGGCTATTCCATCCGGTAGCGGACAAGCTGTGGCAGTAATGCCCATTATGGCCCCACTTAGTGATGTGCTGGGGGTTTCTCGACAGATTTCTGTACTGGCATTCCAGCTGGGTGATGGTTTCACTAATCTGCTTAATCCGACGAATGCCGTGCTCATTGGTAGCTTGGCTTTGGCTAAAACCACTTTTAAAGACTGGGTCAAGCTGATTTTCCCACTTTATATTATTGTATTTTTCCTTTGCTGCATTTTCCTGAGCATTGGAGTAGTAATTGGGTGGTAGTATAAAGGTCATCATTTATGCAAGAGGCGGTCATGGAAAGAAAGTGATCGCCCCCTTTAATATCAAAACAGGATGTGAGTAATATGGAAATTGCCATTCCAAAATCGATACTAGCTTTGAGGTCGGTGACTAATCCGCGCTTTTCCCCTAGCGGAAAATATCTTGGTTATACCATCAAGTCATTCAGCGACAACCTAAATCAGTATGCATCAAATTTGATAGTGCTGGACCTGATTACAAATGAACGGTGGGAGATTTTTTTATCTGACGCATCATTTCAGTATTTCTGGTCTGAAGATGATGAATTGTTCATCTCTAACAGCTTAAGCAAAAATGAAACACAGATAAAAAAATGGATTCCTGGCAGGGGTATGGAGCCAGGAATTGAAATTCCGCTCTCTTTCAGTGAAAGTATCGTTCTTGAGAATGGAGCACTTCTGGTAAAGGCAGCAGAACCTTGTGAGAAGCAGCCGGATTTGCCCTTTGAGATTGAGGAATATCCGTATACCTGCGATGGGAAGGGATGGATTTGCGGAAAGAATGAGGGGCTATACATCTATAACTTTTCCGACAAAAGTATTGCCCATGCCTCACCATCAGATTTCAAAATTCAACTTTACTATACATGGGATAATAAAATAGCTCTTGTAGGGTGGTATCAGCAGGAGACGGATTTAGAAAAGCCGGGACTCTACTGTTGGGATATATCCACTGGAAATTGTGAAGAGTGGATTGCGCCGGGACAATTTTATATTCGTCAAATCTTTGCCCTTGATCACAATTTGTACTTTGCGGGCTCTGACGGGCAGCATTTTGGCCGATATGAATATACCGGTTTCTTTCAAGTACATTCCCAAGACAAATCCGCGACTCTATTTGCCCCTTATGAAGGAAATGTCGGACTAAACAGTGTGTTAAACGACATATTCCCCGACTCTGGCAAGAAACTCTGTGTCTCCGAAAACGTATTATACTTTATTACCTCAATTCACCACAAAAGCGGCGTAAAGCGGCTTGCATTGGATGGAACGGTTTCAGATTTTCTGACACATTCCCTTACAGTGGAGTCACTAGACGTTTCAAATGGGCGGATTGCTTATTGTGGAAACCGGGAGATGCGCACAGCCGAACTATACCTGGCGCAGGACGAGACGGACCTAAATTTGGCAGAAGTACCTCAGCCTCAGTTGAAATGGGGACTGTCCAAACCAGAGCCGATCACATTTAACGACCTGGAGGGAGTATCTGTCTATGGTTGGGTCCTAAAGCCGCACATGTTTTCTGACAAAAAGAAGTATCCGGCGGTACTCTCTATTCATGGCGGCCCACGCAGTGCATATGGACCGATCTACTCCCACGAACTGCAATGCTTGGCGGCACAAGGATACTTTGTCTTATTCTGCAATCCAAGGGGAAGCGACACATACGGCAATCGGTTTGGACAGATCAACGGACTTTATGGCACGATAGATATGCAGAATTTACTCCAGATGCTGGATGAGTCTATCCAAAAATATCCCCAGATTGATATCACAAGAGTAGGTGTAAACGGGGGGTCTTATGGTGGGTTTATGGTTAACTGGCTCGTTGGACATTGTGATCGTTTTTCCGCCGCTGTCTCCCAGCGAGGCATATCTAACTGGGTCAGTCAGGAAGCACTCAGCGATATCGGCAAAGAATATGTAAAAGATCAAATGGGATGTTCAATTTTGGAATGTGAGGATATGGACCGTCTGTGGGAGAGTTCCCCCCTACGATATGCCCATAACATTCGCACACCCATGTTATTTCTTCACTCGGATGCCGACATGCGCTGCCCGCTAGAGGAGGCGCGGCAGATGTTTTATATTCTTCGTGGCAAGGGTATTCCTGCACGAATGGTTGTTTTCCGCGGTGAAAGTCACAATCTCTCTCGCAGCGGAAAGCCGATCAATCGGATTAGGCGTATAGAAGAGATTCTTCGATGGTTCAAACAATACTTATAATAGTGAAAAGCTAAGGAGGATATGTTATGGCTCCGCTGATTGGGGTGCTCTGCGGTTATCATCCAACAGACACGTTTTATTTTGTTAAACGAGATTATATTAAAGCGGTTCATCGGGCGGGAGGGGTCACGATTCTGCTGACAAAAGAAGATCAGAGAGCAGATATAACCCATGTACTGAAGATGTTAGATGGAATATTGGTTCCAGGCGGACCGGATGTCTCACCGCTCTTTTACGGAGAAGACCCTATACCGGAAGTAACATACAGCATACAGGCACAAGACCAGTTTGAAATTCAGGTTGTACAAGAATGTGTACATCTAAACAAACCTTTATTCGGGATATGCCGAGGGGCACAGGTCATTAATGTTGCGTTGGGCGGCACACTTTATCAGGATATCTATTCTCAACAGGTCGCTTCCATTTGTCACAAACAGGATATGAAACTGCGCAGTGAATGTACACATCGCATTTCTGTTCAGCCAAACACACTACTCTATGAGCTGCTGGGAAATGACACGCTTTCGGTAAACAGTTACCACCATCAGGCTATCAAAGATTTAGCGGACGAGTTAACCCCCAGCGCATGGGCTAGTGACGGAATTATTGAGGGAATCGAGGGAAAAACTGCCCCCATTTTAGCCGTTCAGTTCCATCCAGAAAACCTGGTCGATGTTGATTCGAGATTTTTAAACTTATTCCGGAAATTGGTATGTTGGACAAAATAAACAGACGGAGAGATTGAAAAAGAGACTTTCTGATTCAGGAGGGGTTATTATGTATCATTTTATTCCTACCGGGGTATGTTCTCGGGAGATTACTTACGAGATTGTGGATGGAAAAGTGTGCAATATACATTTCGAGGGCGGTTGCGACGGAAACGGAAAGGGACTTGCGCTGCTTGCCGAAGGCCGCACTCCGGAGGAGTTGATTGCGCTACTCAAGGATGTTGAATGCAAAAACAAAGGAACCTCTTGTCCTGCTCAGCTGACCAAAGCATTAAGGCAATCACTGAGCAAGGAAGAGTGAAAGGAGAGAGATATGGAACGAAATTCTATGGTTTATCAGGCCTATATGCGCATTTTACAAGATGAACTTGTCCCTGCCATGGGGTGTACAGAGCCAATCGCAGTTGCTTATTGCGCAGCAAAGACACGGGAGGCCTTAGCCGCTTTGCCAGACCGAGTGGAACTGGAGGTAAGCGGCAATATTATAAAAAATGTGAAAAGCGTTGTCGTGCCGCATACTGGCGGGAAACGAGGAATGCGGGCTGCTGTAGCGGCTGGAATTATAGCAGGAGATCCAACTAGAGAGTTGGAGGTAATTTCTAGTGTCTCTCCCAGCCAAATTGAGGAGTTGGAGCGCTACCTGCAAAATACAGATATCATCGTCCGTCCCGCTGACACAAAGCGAGTCTTGGATATTTTCGTCACTGCCTGGAAAGGGCAAGATTGGGCAAAAGTCCACATCGCAGATCACCACACAAATATTGTCCGAATTGAAAAGAACGGGAATATTTTGTTTGACTCCAACTATGGTCCAAAAGAAAATCAAATAGCAACAGATTTAGAGCAGTTGACTGTAGAGCGAATTTTTGACTTTGCCAACACGCTGAACACGGATGATGTGCAGGAAATCTTTGACCGCCAGATGGCCTACAACAGTGCCATCGCACAGGAAGGTCTGCGTGGAAACTATGGTGCCAGTGTAGGCAAAACTCTTCTTTGCACTCAGGGCCACAATGTCCGCACCCGGGCCCGGGCTATGGCTGCTGCTGGCTCCGATGCCCGTATGAATGGGTGTGAACTACCCGTAATTATTAACTCAGGAAGCGGAAACCAAGGAATGACAGTCAGCCTACCGGTCATAGAATACGCAAAAGAATTAGGCCGAGATCAGGAAACACTCTACCGCGCCTTGGCCATCTCCAATCTAGTAGCAATCCACCTAAAAAGCGGAATTGGCCGGTTGTCTGCCTACTGCGGAGCCATCAGCGCAGGGGTAGGCGCAGGCGCAGCTATTTGTTACCTCTATGGCGGAACATTGGAAGACATCTCTCACACCATTGTTAACGCACTGGCTATTTCCTCTGGTGTAATCTGTGATGGGGCAAAAGCAAGTTGTGCTGCAAAAATTTCTCTTGCGGTTGATACAGGCATTTTTGGATATGAAATGTTCTGTAACGGACAACAATTCTACTCTGGAGATGGTATTGTTTCCAAGGGAGTAGAGAACACAATCCACAACATAAGTATTTTGGGAAAAGAAGGAATGGCAGAAACCGATAAGATTATCCTCTCCATTATGGTAAACAGTTGAATGAGGCTGTAAGAAGCTGTTGAAAAAACAACATTTCTCCATGTGCGCTGTCCGCTGGGCAGCGGCGCAGGGCATTGTCAATGGCTACAGCGACGGTTACGGTGATCCCATGGGGACTAGCAACCTACGCACAGGCGGCGCAAATGCTGAAGAACTTTTTGGATAAGTAGATAGCCTCTTTTAAGAGCGGGACGGTTCTTGCCGTCCCGCTCTTTCAAAAAACAATACGCGAAATTTGTAGAAATGCGTCTCAAGTTGAGACATATTTCCGAGAGAGGAGGGCCTATCTCAAATGGCATACAACGCATTGACTATGGGATTGCCTGATGAACTGTTCACGGCCTTGCAATCTCTAACAGCCCAGCACAATCTGGTACTAAACGTATCTTTCACCGTGCAGGAGGCAGGACGTTTGCTGGGCCAACAGGCATTTCATCTGCTGATTGTTGATTTAGATTATCTGCGAAGCATCAAGCAAATTGAATGGCTGATAAATATTCGCCGTATCAGCTTCTTACCAGTCATTGTCCTATCAAATACGCCGGAACAGGATGTAAAGAGTATGGTACAGCTTGGCGCGGATATGTGCATTTCCGGCAAACGTCCCTACTCCATGATTGTCAACCTCGCTTATGCCCAGCTCCGACGATATATCGAATACAACTATTATAATGACCCTACCAGCGCAGAAACAGCCCCTTTTCGGGTAGGTGATATTTATATCGACCCCGCCCGACAAGAGGCAAAGGTATGCGGACAGCCCATAAGCCTGCGCCACCGGGAATTTTCCTTGCTGCTCTATTTTATGCGAAATCCTGGTATTGTACTGACTGCCCAACAGATATGTGAGAACGCCTGGGACATGGAGTACGCTCAACCCATAGACCGCGCCATACATGAACTCCGAAAGCAAATCGAGACGAATCCACGCCAACCCTGCTATATCCAGACGGTTCACCGTGTAGGCTATAAGTTTACGTCGTATTCCAGCGAAACTTGCGAATAATAGGAGAGTAATAGGAGATTTCCGGGAGAATAACAGGAGAAATGTCTGCTACCATCTTCCTATCTACGAAAGGAGGATGGCGCTATGCTGAAACGGTGCATCACATCACAAACAGGCCAGAAACCGATAGAGACCGCCGCCCTGAACCGAGGGGCGGCGGTCATTTTATGTTCGACAAAAAGCCTGCCTTTATATCGGGAATCGCCGTTATCTGATACCTGCCACCGGCGAGGCGCGAAAAGAGACGAATTATATAGCCTTTTGCAGAAAAGGAACTGCTTTTCTGCGACTTTGGCAAAACGCCCTGCTGCACTTGTAATAAGGACAGAGGGGAAAAACAAGCCCCTTTATTCCAAGGGGGTGACAACATGGGCATAGAGCAAGACAAGCAGCACGCATTTGACGCCTACTGTAAACGGATCGTGAAAAACGAGGCCATCAATATCCACCTGGAGTATGACCGGCTGGGCAAGCGAGAAGTGGCCTTTTCCGACCTGAGCCAGCAGGAGCTGCAAAGTCTCCAGTACATAGACCGATATGCCCCGGATCGCCGGGTGTTCGCTGTCCTGGATATGGACATTGAGGTGAAAGACGGCGACCTTGTACGGGCCTTGACTGCCCTATCCCCGGAGCGGAGGGACATCGTTCTGCTGGCCTATCTCCTGGACATGAAAGATGAGGAGATAGCCGGACGACTCCGACTAAACCGTTCTACGGTGCAGTACCGGCGGACAAGCACCCTGGAGGAATTACGAAAGCTGATGGAGGGATACGAACATGACTAAAAACCGCAACAAGCCCCGCAGCCGTCTGTTGCCCTATGACACCATCCGGGCGGCCTCTAAGGGCGACCCTGATGCTGTGAGCGCCGTCCTGCGGCGCTACGAGGGCTATATCGCCCGGTTATCCATGCGGCGGCTGTTTGACGAGAACGGCAACACCTATCTGTGCGTGGACGAGACCATGCGGCACAGGCTGGAGATCAAGCTGATTGCCGGTATTCTGGCGTTTCGGGCCGCATAAGCGCCCGGAAAGGTAAAGCGCCACCAATTATAGGGAGGGAACTTTATGCGGGATATTTCCTATACATCGAAACTGGCCCATACCGAGGACGGGAGACCGCTTGCCCTTGACTACTACATTCTGGTAAATGAGGGTGAGCCGGAGCAGTACGGAGTGAAGATCATCGAGAAGAACAGCGGGGCGCAGGCCCTGGCCTTTGACCTGACCACGGAGGCTCAGCGGATCTACACCCTGATGGACAAACTTTCCCGGAACAGTGTCACGCCCACCAGCTTGATGGATGTGCTGGCCGACTGGCTTTAGAAAAGCGTTATTCGGCCCGGCTGGAGCCGTCCAGTCGGGCCGTCTTGAAACGTGTCTCAATTTGAGCCACATTTCGACAGCCGTTGCCATTCGGCACAGACCCACCACCAACGGCGGGCCTGTGCGGGCTGGCGACAGTCTGGTAATTGAATAGGTCTACTGGATACGTTTGATATACGGCCGAAAGGGAAGCCGTGCGGAAGTGAGCTGGCCAAGACCCCACCGAAAGAAAGGAGGTATAGGGCGAGCGGCCACCGAGCGCACAACAAGCTGTGGCGGGCTTGCGGCCATGACCCGTATATCAGGATAATGATACGCTTGCCCAGTCTCAGTCCGAGCGTTGAAGCGGCCTCGTTGGGCCGTGAGCCGTCGCAGGCAAAGAGGGCGATCTGCGAGACCCGCAGGGGGTGAAAGTCCCGTGTTAGGCGGAGCCAGCCGCCGTCCAGTATGCTCCTGAAATCGTTGCTGCTATGAAAATAATACACATCAAAACCGTGTCCGCAGGAGGACGCGGTTTTTGTCATATATGGGAGTGTGCAATATGGAGAAGATCACCCGAACCGAGAGGACAGAGCAAAACAGCGAACAGTCCCAGGTGTTTTATATCGACGGATGTAAAGTCACTGTCAGATACAGCGGACAGAGCAACCCGGCCGCTGTCAAAAATATCAAGAATACTTTGTTGTCCAGCAGCACAGCCCCAAAGAACTGATTTTTTGCATTATTTGTAGAAATATGAGATAATAATGGTGTAGATATGTACCTTGAAAACTGAATTGGAGACCATATATACACCATCCGAATACAGAAAACGGAGGAGTATATATGTCTGAATCTATGTTGCTTGAGACAACAGAAAACAGCAAACGTGTCTATGGCCTTTACCGGGTCTCCACCTTGGGACAAGTGGAAAAGGACGATATTCCCATGCAGAAACAATGCTGCCGGGAATTTTGTCAGCGGCAAACGGGATGGAAAATCGTCAAAGAGTTTTCCGAAAAGGGTGTTTCCGGCTTTAAGGTATCTGCCAAAGACCGCGATGCGATCCAGGAAATCCAGCGGGACGCACTAGCAGGAAAGTTTGACATTCTGCTTGTGTTCATGTTTGACCGTTTGGGCCGCAAGGATGATGAGACGCCTTTTGTAGTTGAGTGGTTTGTCAAGAACGGTATCGAGGTCTGGAGCGCGATGGAGGGGCAACAGCGATTTGATACTCATGTTGATAAGCTGCTGAATTACATACGGTACTGGCAAGCCTCCGGCGAGAGTATCAAAATCTCCATTCGTGTCAAGACCCGTATGGAGCAGTTGACCCAAGAGGGACATTACACTGGCGGCGGCGTTCCCTATGGCTACCGGCTGGAACAGCAAGGACGGATCAATAAGAAAAATCGGTCTGTGTTTGATTTAACGGTTGACGAAACGGAAGCTGAAATTGTCAAACGGATTTTTCAGAAATATGTAGTTGAGGGCTACGGAGCATACCGCCTGTGCAAATATCTGGCAGAGCAAGGGGTCAAGGGGAGGAAAGGGAAGAATATCCCTACAACCTCTATTAATCGCATGATTAAAAACAGGATATACACTGGCGTAATTTGCAACGGCGAGTGTAAATCTGAGGTAATACCTGACCTCCAAATCATTGATGAAAATCTGTTCCAAAGGGCACAGGAAATCATGGAGAAACGCACGACCCACCATAACGATGTGCCGCTCAACACCAGAGGTCAATCCTTATTGGTGGGGAATGTATTCTGCGGCCATTGTGGAGGCAGGCTGACCCTCACCACCAGCGGACGGAAACGGATACGGAAAGATGGAACGCTGCACCGGGAAACCCGTGCCCGGTATCAATGTCACTATAATGTGCGGCATCCGGGGGAGTGTGACGGACAGTCCGGCTATGGCGTAACGAAGCTGGATGACATTGTAAATAAGATTGTCCGTATACAGTTTGAACGCATTAAGAGTGAACCGCCCCAAGACCTGATCCAGCGGCAGAGCGCAAAAGAAATTGAGCTGGCTAAGGCAAAATTAAAACTGGTACAGGAGCAGCTTCACCAGAAACAGGAGGAGTACGAAACACTCCGGGCCGAAACGGTCAAGGTGTTACAGGGCAAGAGCCGGTTGAATGTTGACCTGCTGAATAGCCTTGTAGACGAGACTAAAGAAGCAATCAAGACCTTGGAAGCACAGATACAGGCCGCACAGGAGGAACTGGAGAACCGGATTGCAAGCACAGAGATTGTGCGGCAGGAATACGCACAGTTGGTAAGCTGGGCCGACATGTACGACAAATGCAACTTTGAAACAAAGAAGATGATCCTTGCACAGTTTATCAAAGCGGTTTATGTGCGGAGGGATTATGAAATTGAGGTTGAGTTTAATGTGTCCTTTGAGGAATTTCAGAACCTTTACCTTGCCAAGGGGGTAACGGCATAAAAAGAAGATAGCCTGGGGCATAAGCCCCAAGCTACCGTCTGAGTGGTGGACCTGATCGGATTCGAACCGACGACCCCTACAATGCGAATGTAGTGCGCTCCCAGCTGCGCTACAGGCCCAGATATTGGAAATTTTGAAAAAATTGCTGTGGTGCGAACCGAGTGCCTGCCTAAAAACATCTCCTTATGTAATTCGGTGAGAACCTAGAAAATCTGTGATGTGAACACGGTGCCTACAAGTGAGTTAGAGGACCACGCCAGATGGGCTATAACCGAACCGCTTGCACTCCCAGCTGAGCTACAGGCCCAAACATCAAATTACCGTTCAGACAGCTTTTGTATTATAACAGATTTTCAAAAAATGTAAAGAGGTTTTTCTGTTTTTCTTTCTAATTTTAATTTTTGCTTCTGGCTGAACAGAGTTACACCTGTATCAAAATGAAAAATGGTGCCATATATGCTGTCCACACTACTGGTTTATCCTTTTTAATACTTTCTGACGTCCCGAAACTTTCGACAAACAAAGGTAAAAGCCGCCGAAAGTCTTTGAAACACAAAAACTTTCGGCGGCTTTTATCTGGCAGCCGGAGAAGGATTCGAACCCTCACAAACAGAGTCAGAGTCTGTCGTGCTACCCTTACACAATCCGGCTAACTTTCTGTTGGTGCAGAAGCGAGTACTATTATAACAAATACACAGAAATTGTCAAGAGGAATTGTCCAACTTTTTGACACAAAATTCTCTGTCCGGCTGCCAAAAAATAGGCGGAATACACGACGGCGGCTGGAGCCATTCCTCGGTAGACGGTGGTGGGCTGAGGCTGACAGGTGTTGTTTCCATGCAGAGCTTTGCTATTTTATATTGGTGTAGACATCCACATGATAATGAAAGAACAGTCACAGCTTTCGCGGAGAGTTCGGCACCTTGAAACGGAAATACCCCGTCCTGAAAAGGGCGGGGTATTGATGTTAGCTGCCTGTCTCCATATCCTTGACGAGGGGCGGCAGCTGAGAGATCAAATTATCCATATCCTCAAACATGGCGCTTTTTGTCGTGCCCAGATGGCTGGCCCGGTCGATGTGCTTCACGACCTCCTGATACTGGCCCTTGATCTGGTCAAAGAACTGGCAGATTACCTGAAGGTTTCGCTGGGACTCCCCAATCACGCCGGAAATCGCGGTTTGTACTGAAACTGCTCCCTCCGCCGCCGCTGTAATCTTCTCAAAACTTTCGCCGGTCTGGGACACAATCCCGACATTCTCACTCAGGGTCTGTTGGGATGAGAGGATGCTCTCACTCAGGTGGTTGGCCTGATTTTCCACATCGCACACCCCGGTATCCACCTCACCGGCCAGCACTTTGATTTCCTCGGCCAGCTGCTTTACCTGAGCCGCCACCACGGCGAAACCCCGGCCCTCAACGCCGGCCCGGGCCGCTTCAATGGAGGCATTGATAGCCAAGATATTCGTCTGATCCGCAATGGACACAATCTTGCCCATACACTTCTGGATCTCTCTGATGGCGGACTGCAGCTGAGAGAAGGTCTCTGTCATCTCATGGTAGGCCTCCTGGACCTGCGCGGAGGTCTCACCCAGCTCCTTCACCTGCTCCTGGGCCTCTGAGACGGTCTGGGCGACCTCGCTGCGCACCTGAGCAAACTGCTCCGCAGTCTCGTTGATATTGGAAAAAGAGTGCCCCATATCCTGAAGTTTCTGCTGAAAATGCTCCGCATCCCGTATCACATTGGCAAAGGAGGCCCCTACCATGCCCAGCTCAGACAGGGACGCCACTTCCTTCTCCGCCAGTTCCTTCTGGTACTCCTTCAGCGTGCCGGCCACGTGTACCACAGGGTAGAGGCTCTTCTTTTCCTGGGGCTGGCTCTGCCTGTTCCGGCGCTTTCCCGCAAATAACATGCCGTATATCCTCCCTTACTCAAACACCACGCAGGTCATGGACTGGTTGACAAAGCGGTTATTATAGTGCTCGCCATATCCCACAAAGCCGGCGTGGGGACCCAGCGACGCCATCTCATGGAGATAGGTCTGCATATAGCCGCGCTCGGAAAACAGCTTATAGCGAAACAGGCAGTTAACCGAGAAGATGGCTGAGCGGCGGGGGAAATCCCGGCAGATTTGCTGGATGGTTTCCCGGGTGATGGCCTGATAGTCCCCCAGCTCCAGCAGGATCAGAACGTCGGAATCGTTGACCTGGCGGAAGCAGGCCAGGGCGTTGCCGTTGACCTCCTTAATGGAGATGATGCAGGTGTCATCCCCGTTGACTTTGCCAAAGGGATTCTGGAAGGTGCGCGTCAGGATCTCCTCGTCGGTGACATGGAGGATGCTCTGGTAAACCTGTTTGGCCGGCTTGCCGTTCAGCGAGCCCAATATGTAGTTGGCCCGGTCTGTGTTGGAGGCGATAAACCGGTAATTTCCCAGCTGGTGGTAGATATTTTCCTTATAGGTCTTGACCCGGCCGCTCTGGTTTCTCACCAGCGCGTAGGCCACCCCGTCCGGATAGACCCGCCCGTTGGCGGACACCTTTCCCTGGTCGCCCGTTCCGCCCACCAGGGAGATGCCCTGCCGGCGCAGGGCGGTATTGATAGTCGTCAGCACGCAGGCATCATTTCCGGCACAGAAGTCGATACACACCGTGTCACGGCCGGAGCCGCCCACCGTCTGTATGTCCCGCTCCAGCCGCTGGATATATTTCACCGGCATAGCGGATACATGCTCCAGAACGTTGGCCGCTGCGCTGACCCCGTCGGAAAAGGCGATAATTCCCACACCGTTTTCCACCACCTTGGTCTGGTAGCACATGCCGATGCAGCCGATGCTGGGCACACCGGGAAAACGCCGCTCCAGCGCCTGTACATGGTCCTCAAACTGTGTGGCGTTTGATAGCAGCATTATGAATTGAGGGTTATAGAGTCCCTGGACCGCCTCGTCCAGATTTCCGCTCAGGCTCATACCATAAAATTGCTTCACACTGTCGTCCCCTTCCAAAATATCTCAGCGTCTCAGATTATACTGGAAATGTACAGGCGTGTCAACAACTCCAGGCAGAATGACCGAGAAAATCTGGGCCAAAGGGGTGAACTTGAAACTGTGTCCGCTGTTTTTTCGATAACCCCTTGCAATTATGGGCCTATTCCGCTATAATAACATGAATAAATGACCCATTCGGCCCATGGGCCAGACAATACAGGAGAGTGTTTGCATTGAAGTACGATTTTACCGCCATTGAGAAGAAATGGCAGACCAGGTGGAAGGACGAAAAGACCTTCGCCTGCGTCAACGGCGACCCCAAGCCCAAGTTCTACGGCCTGGTGGAGTTCCCCTATCCCTCCGCCGCCGGCCTCCATGTGGGCCACCCCCGGCCCTACACCGCCATGGATGTCATCGCCCGGAAGAAGCGGATGGACGGCTACAACGTTTTGCTGCCCATCGGCTACGACGCCTTCGGCCTACCCACCGAGAACTTCGCCATCAAAAACCACATCCACCCCGCCATCGTCACCAGACAGAACATTGAGAACTTTACCCGGCAGCTCCACATGCTGGGCTACTCCTTCGACTGGGACCGGGTGGTGGACACCACCGACCCCAGCTACTACAAGTGGACCCAGTGGATCTTCCTCCAGCTGTACAAGCACGGTCTGGCCTACAAGACCACCATGCCGGTGAACTGGTGCACCTCCTGCAAGTGCGTGCTGGCCAACGAGGAGGTGGTGGAGGGGGTCTGCGAGCGCTGCGGCGCGCCTGTGGTCCGCAAGGAGAAATCTCAGTGGATGCTGAAAATCACCGCCTACGCCCAGAAGCTCATCGACGGGCTGGATACCGTGGACTTCATCGACCGGGTCAAGACCCAGCAGCGCAACTGGATTGGCCGGTCCACCGGCGCGGAGGTCACCTTCAAGGCCACCACCGGGGACGATATCGTGGTCTTTACCACCCGGCCCGACACCCTCTTTGGAGCCACCTATATGGTCATCTCCCCCGAACACCGCTTCGTCAAGGAGTGGAAAGACAGGCTGTCCAACTGGGACGAGGTTGCTGCCTATGTGGAGGAGGCCGGGAAGAAGTCCGACTTTGAGCGCACCGAGCTGTCCGCCGACAAGGAAAAGACCGGCGTTATGCTCCAGGGTGTGAGAGCCGTCAATCCCGTCAACGGCCGGGAGATTCCCATCTTCATCTCCGACTACGTGCTGGCCTCCTACGGCACCGGGGCCATCATGGCCGTCCCTGCCCACGACACCCGCGACTGGGCCTTTGCCAAGAAGTTCGGCTGTGAGATCATCGAGGTGGTCTCCGGCGGCGAGGATGTCCAAAAGGAGGCCTTCACCGCCAAGGACGAGACAGGCATCATGGTCAACTCCGACTTCCTCAATGGGCTCACCGTCAAGGACGCCATCCCAGCCATCACCAAGTGGCTGGAGGAGAAGGGCATCGGCCACGAGCAGGTGAACTTCAAGCTCCGGGACTGGGTGTTCTCCCGCCAGCGGTACTGGGGCGAGCCAATCCCCATGGTGTGGTGCGATAAGTGCGGCTGGGTGCCCCTGCCCGAGGACCAGCTGCCCCTGCTCCTCCCCGAGGTGGAGAGCTACGAGCCCACCGACAACGGGGAGTCCCCCATCGCCAAGATGACCGACTGGGTGAGCACCACCTGTCCCTGCTGCGGCGCACCCGCCAAGCGGGAGACCGATACCATGCCCCAGTGGGCGGGGTCAAGCTGGTATTTCCTGCGGTATATGGACCCCCACAACACCGAGGCACTGGCCTCCAAGGAGGCCCTGGACTACTGGGGCCAGGTGGACTGGTACAACGGCGGCATGGAGCACACCACCCTCCACCTGCTCTACTCCCGGTTCTGGAACAACTTCCTCCACGACATCGGGGTCATCCCCCACGCCGAGCCCTACGCCAAGCGCACCAGCCACGGCATGATTCTGGGCAAGAACCCCCACTATGTGGGCAACGTGGAGACCGAGGAGGAGAAGCAGGCCCTCATGGACAAGTACGGCAGTCAGGCCCTGCGGCCGGCGGTGAAGATGTCCAAGTCCCTGGGCAACGTGGTCAACCCAGACGACGTCATCCGGGACTACGGCGCGGACACCATGCGCCTGTATATCATGTTCATCGGCGATTTCGAGAAGACCGCCACCTGGTCTGACGAGTCGGTCCGGGGCTGCAAGAAGTTCCTGGACCGGGTGTGGAACCTGAGCGAGAAGCTGAAGGATGGGGACGGTTATTCCGCTGAGAACGAGATGGCGGTCCACCGGGCCATTAAAAAGGTGTCCGACGACATTGAGGCTATGAAGTTCAACACCGCCATCGCCGCCCTCATGTCCCTGGTCAACGACTTTTACGCCAAGGGGGCCACCAGGGGCGACTACAAGGCCCTGCTGCTCATGCTCTCTCCCTTTGCCCCCCACCTGTGCGAGGAGCTGTGGGAGATGATCGGCTACGGCGGGCAGGTGTGCCTCCAGCCCTGGCCGGAATACGACGAGAGCAAGACGGTGGCCGCCACCGCCAGGATGGCCGTCCAGGTGGGCGGCAAGGTGAAGGCCAACATCGTGGTGGACGCCAACGCCTCCGACGAGGAGGTGGTAGCCGCCGCCCTGGCCGAACCAAAGATCGCCAAGCTGGCCGAGGGGATGGCCCTGGTGAAGTCCATCGTGGTCAAGGGCAAGCTGGTCAGCCTGATTTTCAAGCCCCAGGCGTGATTTTACAAACCCTTCATAAATCTGCTCTTGACAGATGCCACAAAAAGCAATATAATAGCAACGTTAAAGCCATAAACATGGCCCTACGTGAGCGGGAACTCCCCGCCGCGCGCGGAGGGAGGGAAATATAAATGTCGGAAGTCCGTGTGAGAGAAAACGAGTCTCTGGAGAGCGCCCTGAAGCGATTCAAGCGCAGCTGTGCCAAGTCCGGAGTGCTGGCCGAGGTCCGTAAGCGTGAGCACTACGAGAGCCCCAGCGTCAAGCGCCGCAAGAAGTCTGAGGCCGCCCGCAAGAACCGTAAGAAGTTCTATTAAGCACAAAAACCGCTGGAGCGTTTCGCTTCGGCGGTTTTTTAAAATTCCCCGGCTGTGCCGGGATGAACAGAAAGGATGAAGGCTGATGAATACTCCGCTGATTGAGGGCTGCGTGGACTCCTACGCCTCCTGCGCCGCCGCCTGTAGGGGCGGGGCGGACCGGCTGGAGCTGTGCGCCAACCTGGCCATTGGGGGCACCACCCCCTCGCCCAGCCTGTTCCGGCAGGTCCGGAGGGATTTTCCGGTTCCGGTCAACGTTCTGATCCGCCCCCGCTTCGGGGATTTCCTCTATTCGGCGCAGGAGCTGGAGGAGATGGAGGAGGACATCAGGCGTTTTCGGGACATGGGGGCCAACGGGGTGGTCATCGGCGCACTGACGCCCGAGGGCGACCTGGACGCCCAGGTGCTGAACCGCCTGATGGACTGCGCCCAGGGGATGGACGTCACCCTGCACCGGGCTTTCGACATGACCCGGGACCCCCTGGCCGCCCTGGAGGAGGCGGTCCGTCTGGGCATGCGGACCGTGCTGACCTCAGGCCAGGCGAGAAGTGCGGCGGAGGGGTGCCAGGTCCTGGGGGAGGCATTCCGCCGGGCGGCGGGCCGAATCCACATTATGGCGGGCAGCGGCGTGAAAAAGGAGAACATCCGGGCCATCTACGACAGAACCGGCATCCGAATTTTCCACACCACCGGGCGGAAGGGTCCGGTGGACAGCGGTATGCGCTACCGCAAGGCGGAGGTCTCCATGGGCCTGCCCTCCCTGTCGGAGTATGAGCTGTGGCGGACCGACGAGGAGGAGTTCCGGGCCTGTGCCCGGCTGGTCCACGCCCTTGGAGGGTAGTCAGCGGGCGGGCCTGGAGCGGTGCAGATGGGGGTAGGCCGCCCGGAACAGGGAGGCGGTCATCATGGCCCCCACCGCCAGAGCCGATGCCATGCCGAAGGTGTGGAGCAGGGTGTCTAAAAACCGCTGGGTGTCGCCGGCGACGCAGTAGCGCATCGCGTAGTAGATGCCTCCGCCGGGCACCAGGGGCAGCAGGGCCACCAGCAGATAGCCCGTTACCGGACAGCGGCGCAGCCGGGCCATAATCTCGGAAAACAGCCCAATGGCCGCCGAGGCCCAGAAGGCGGCCAGGATGGAGCTGCCCCCCAGCAGGTAGATCAGCCAGCCCAGAGCGCCCCCCACGCCGCAGATCAGCTTGCCCACGCCGTGGATGTTAAACACCAGGGTAAAGCCCACGCAGGCCAGAAAGGCGCAGAGACAGGGCAGGATATAGTCAGACCAGATACCTAGCATAAAAACGGCCTCCCGATTCAAAATAGTCCGCCGATGGCCAGCCCCACGGCGGTGCCGATGGCGATGGCGGCGGCGGTGAGGATGGAGTCGGCAGCCCGGCTCAGGCCGGAGATGATGTCGCCGGCCATAATCTCCCGCATGGCGTTGGTCAGGGCCACCCCGGGGACCAGCACCATCAGCACGCTGATAGTCACGGTGTCCACGCTCCGGCCCAGCCCCAGCCGGACCAGCATCAGGGAGACCAGCGAGGCCACGGCGCTGCAGATGGCGGTGCGAAAAAAGCTGTTGGAGCCGATAAAACGGCCGGCATACAGCAGGCAGAAGCCCACTGCCAGCCCGCCCATCAGGGCGGACAGGGTGTCTCCCACTCCGCCGCCGAACAGGGGGGAGAAGAAGGCGGGGGCGATGCCGTAGCCCAGCAGCACCTGCCACGGGGCGTAGCTGCGGCCGGGGAGGGCGTCCAGCAGCCCCTGGGCCTCCTCAAGGGGCGGCGTCTGGACGCAGAGGCGGCGGCACAGGTCGTTGCACCGCTCCAGCAGCTCGATGTCGGTGCCGTGGCCGGCGATGCGGCGCATCCGGGTGATGGGGTGGCCCTCCGGGGTGGCGATGCTGACGATTACGCAGTTGGGGATGGCGAACACCTCCGGGGAGTCCAGGCCGTAGGCCTGGAGCAGCCGGCGCACCGACTCCTCCACCCGGTAGATTTCCGCCCCGCTGGACATCAGCCGGCAGCCCAGCTCCACCGAAATATTAAGCAGCTTGTCATAGTTCATGCCAGTTTCTCCTTTTGGTCAACGCGCCGGCAAGGGGGACCCGCAGGCGCCAGCTATAGCATACTGCGTCCGGGCGGGAAATTCAATCCCAAATCTGTCCTCTCAAAAAAATCCTGGTTCCGCAAAATCTGCGGGGTCCAGGATTTTTTACTTGTATTTTGCCTGCTTTTCCGTCTTAAAATAGGAGGGACATCTTTTACTGAGGAGGAAGCAGCATGAGTAAAGAAAATACCTATGGCTATATTCGGGTGTCATCCAAGGACCAGAATCTGGACAGGCAGGTGAGCGCGATGCGGGAGGAGGGGATTTTGCCCAGCCGGCTTTATATGGACCGGCAGAGCGGGAAGGACTTCAACCGGCCGGCCTACTGTCGGCTGGTGAAGCGGCTGCGCGTGGGCGACCTGCTGGTGGTCAAGTCTATCGACCGGCTGGGGCGCAATTACGACGAGGTGATTGAGCAGTGGCGGTTCCTGACCAAGGAGCGGGGGGTGGATATCCGGGTGCTGGACATGCCCCTGCTGGACACGACCCACGCCAAGGACCTGCTGGGCACCTTTATCGCCGATCTGACCCTTCAGGTGCTGTCCTACTGCGCCCACGCGGAGCGGGACAACACCCGGCAGAGGCAGCGGGAGGGGATCGTCTCAGCCAAGGCCCGGGGCGTCCGGTTCGGCAGACCCAAAAAGGAGCTTCCGGAGGACTTTGACGAGCTCTATGTGGCGTGGCGCCGGGGGGAGCTGACAGGGGATGAGCTGGCGCAGCGGTGCGACATGGCAGTTGGGGTTCTGTATCGGAAGCTGAGGGAGCGGGGATACCGCGTGAAGGAAATGCCGAGGGCACGGCGGGAAAGCAATTGAGGAACGATTGATTTTGATAATAGGTATACCCTTTGTCAAGGCTGCTTATGGAAGCATTTGTTATTATGTATACCTTTTGTCAACCCTATTTCAGTTACTTAACAGATGGTTTTTTGGAGATATTGAACAATAAACTTCCAGACCTGTTTTCACTTTGCTGTGAGGCATTTTGTGATAAATCGTATACTTAATGATAAAATTAGCATCCAAAAGGCGTTGCGAGAGGGGAGTGAAAATCCTGCTATGACAGGATTATTGACCTTTCACTGG
>Ga0209694_1000523_pt1 | contig 60369 bp, 43 predicted proteins | sample GluameincwithD2O_FD_187499 | JGI IMG/M metagenome (GOLD analysis project Ga0209694, IMG submission 187499) | Mouse cecum microbial communities from Vienna, Austria - Glucosamine amended microcosms incubated with D2O (SPAdes) (version 2) | ecosystem: Host-associated > Mammals > Digestive system >... | reverse complement strand
CCGCGAGTGTGCTGCGCCCGATTTTGAAAGTAATACCTATATGAGACAGTTTACGCGTCTCGGCAAGCAAACTGGCTGTTATCTCACGCAATGAGTCGAATCGCATTATCACGGCATAGAGCATTACTGCCAGATGTATCCAGCAGTTAAACCGTTTGGTATATCTCTCTCCTCCGTATTCGCGGCTAAACTGAAGAATTTTCGACTTGTCAAGCAATTTTATTACCTGACCATAGAGCGGCTGTCCGCTAAAATGACTACTTTTGGGCATAGTTTAGAAAATGTTTTGGACAACACAAACTAAACTAAAAGGACTGACTCCTGCAATAGGTGCCAGTCCTAATTTTGTTTTGCCTCAAAAAGTTTTATCGGACAGCAATAATTGGAAATAGCCGTTAGCGGGGAAAAGGCCGCTGACGGCTATTTGCTGTTTATTAAGATAACGTAAAAAAAAGAACTGTTAGGGGTTGGAAACCGAAAACTTGTTATCTTTGTGCGAATAAAACCATAAGTTTATGAACTTGCGCCTATTCATGACGGGAGCGACGGCTATTTGTGCCGTTGCTGTTGCCGTTGCACAGACGGACGAGTTGCCGCGTGTGTCCCCAACGGAAGAATACTGCGATTCGGTGGCCGCCGCAGAATTGTCGTTGCCACTGTTCATGCCGGCTCCGGCGTTTACGGCTTCTCCCTTCGGATGGGACATTCCCGGCAGCTGGCGGTTGCACGAAGGCTTCAACGCCCGGTTTTCCATGAGTGTCTCCACCGCTTTCGGACGCCATGCCCTGCGCGGTGTGGGATTCGGGCAGGAGGCGGCTTTCGCCTATGCCCTGCCGCTGACCGACCGCCTGTCCTTTGCCGCCGGGATCTGTGCCGGAAATCTGGAGTGGGGCGGCCTTCGCCGCACGGAAGTGGGGCTGGCCGGCATCCTTACCTATCGCGTGAACGATGCCGTCAGCCTCAGTGCCTACGCCTCGAAGAGCCTGGTTCCGCGCTACCGCTATCCGCTGCGGGGTGGTCTGCCGTTGTATTTGCCCGGCGGAGGGGACCGCATCGGGGCGATGGCGGAATTCAAGGTGGGAAAGAATGCTGCGGTGCAGATCAGTGTGGAGCACTGCTCTGACTCGTTTGTTCCGCCCGCTTTTGGGGTAGGAGGCATGAAGCCCTACGGCTGGTGAGAGTGAACTGTTTGGTATCTGTCTGAATTTCCGAAAGAGCAGTGGTCTCCCTTGTGCGTCAGCGCGAATTGCTGAAACTGGAATACGAATACGAGAAAGCCGCTTTCCGCCGGGAAAGCGAGGCACAAGGTATTGACCGGAAGATAAAGCGGGGTGACTGCTGGTTTCCGGTAAGTATGGGGAGTAGCTGTTACAACTCGCTCGACCGTCTGGTCGTGGAGCTGGTGCGCCGCGAAGACGGTGATACGGAACATAACTTCGAGTATGGCCGCACCGTCTGTTTTTTTGCCCGCGACGGCGCGGGACTTCTCCATTATCTTGATTTCACGGCCACGGTCAGCTATGCCGGGGCCGACCGCATGGTGGTCACACTGCCCGGCGAGGCCGCCCTGTCGCGTTTGCAGGCGGTGGAGCGGTTGGGAGTGCAGCTGCATTTCGACGAGACTACCTACCGGCTCATGTTCGAGGCGCTGGACCGTGTCCTCTCGGCCCGCGGCAACCGGCTGGCTGAGTTGCGCGACCTGTTTTTCGGGACGGCGCCGCTGCGTTTCTCCGCGGCTTCTGCCATGCCGGTGGGCCTGCCGTGGCTCAACGCTTCGCAGCAGCAGGCCGTCAACGAAGTGCTGCGTGCCCGCGATGCACTGGTGGTGCACGGACCTCCCGGAACGGGTAAGACCACCACGCTGGTCGAGGCCGTCTGTGAGGTGCTGCGCCGCGAGCCGCAGGTGCTGGTGTGCGCGCAGAGCAATACCGCGGTGGACTGGATTGCCGAGCAGCTGGCCGACCGGGGCATACAGGTGCTCCGCATAGGCAATCCCGTGCGTGTCACGGACAAGATGCTGTCCCATACCTACGAACGTCGTTTCGAGGGGCATCCCGACTATCCTGAGTTGTGGGCCGTGCGGCGCGACTTGCGCCGTCTCGCCTCGCTGCCGCGTCGGGGCCGTCCCGACAATTTCCACCAGAAGACGGCCCGTTTGCGCGAGCGGGCCGAAGTGCTGGAGCTGCGCATCCGTCATGAGCTTTTCGACAGTTGTCGCGTGGTGGCTTCCACGCTGGCCGGATCGGCCCATCCGCTCATGGCCGGCCGCCATTTCCATACCCTTTTCATCGACGAGGCGGCGCAGGCCCTCGAGGCCGCCTGCTGGATTGCGCTGACGCGTTGCGACCGCGTGGTGCTGGCCGGCGACCATTGTCAGTTGCCGCCTACGCTGAAGTCGCCCGAGGCCCTGCGCGGCGGTCTGGGGCATACGCTGATGGAGAGGCTCGCAAAGACACGGCCCGAGGCGGTGAGGCTGCTCACCGTGCAATATCGGATGAATGAGGAACTGATGCGCTTCTCGTCCGAGTGGTTCTACGAGGGGAAACTTGAGGCTGCTCCCGAGGTGTGCCGGCGCGGATGGATGGGGATAACGGATCCGCCGTTGGTGTGGATAGATACCGGTGAGGAGAACAACGCGCAGGAAGAGTTCACTGGCACTAACTACGGGCGCATCAACCGCCGCGAGGCTGAACTGACGGTGAGCGCGCTGACGGACTATGTGGCCCACATCGGGAAACACCGCCTGATAGAGGAACGCACGGACTTTGCCGTCATCTCGCCCTATAGGGCACAGGTGCAGTATTTGCGTTCGCTGTTGAAGCGGCAGGAAGGGCTGCAACCTTTCCGCAACCGCATTGCCGTGAATACGGTGGATGCCTTTCAGGGGCAGGAGCGCGACGTGGTGCTGGTGTCGCTGGTGCGGGCCAACGAGGCGGGGCAGATTGGTTTTCTGGCGGACCTGCGCCGCATGAACGTGGCGATGACGCGGGCACGGATGAAACTGATCATTCTGGGCTCGGCGCGGACGCTGTGCCGGCATGGTTTTTACCGCGCGTTGTATGAGCGTTGCCGCGTTGTCGGGCAAGCAGTGGATTCGGGTGGATGATGGAGCCTGATTTCCGTCCGGTGAAAACTGTTTCGGAGGTGCGGGAAAAGCCCTCCCGCCGTTTCACGTTAAGGGGCGATAAGCAAAACGGGCGTTTCAGACCGAATGTAAACGGAAGTTAAATGGCATTTGCATTTTGCCCTTGGATGTATTATATTTGCACCAGCAAAGTAGAAGAACTCTGAAAAGCCGCCTAACGGGCGGTTTTTTTCGTCGCTTAACGTGAAAAAAACATCCGATCTTTTTTAAAAAAGGTCCTATCTTGTTCAAAAAAGATACTATGTTGTGAAAAATAGGTCCGTTCCCGGAGTTTTTCCGAAAAACCTCAAAGTTAAACTTTGGATACGTGTGTTAAATTCAGGGGCGCAGAATTTAACAGTTTGAAATTGTATTCTTCGGCTTATGCAAAAAAGAGAGGGGCGGTATCATGCCGCCCCCCCTTCGTGAAATGTCGGTTGAATGTCGGTTCTGAGACCGGTATTCAGTTTCCTATGTACTTTTTGTTGTTGGAAATATAGATGCTCTGAGGTTTGGGAATGCTGCCGGAAGGGTAACTGCGTCCCTGAAGGTCATAGACTTTGCCGGAAAATCGCTGGTTTTGTGTTTGCTCGGTAATGCCTTTCACCCCGGTCATGATCAGATCGTCGGCGATGGAAAAAGAGAACTGGCAGCCGGTGTCCGTAGTGTTGTTGCCGTTCCCCCAGTTGTAGATTTCGTAGTTCTGGCTGGACTTGGTCTGGTTGAGCTGTACGTTGCCGCATGTGATGGTGACAAGGCCGAACTGAGACGCCGGTTTGATTTCCCAGCCTTTTCGGGGACGCGCGGATCTGGTATAAACGGGAGTGTTGAACTGGGATTCTGCACTCAGATAGGTGCCGTTCGCATAGTTTATAATATCCCAGGTGTTGTCGCTACGTCTGGCGAATTTCCAGCCCGCGGTGGCCGAAGTCTCGTTCTTGCCGACAGCTTTGGCATTGGCGCCTTGTCCGGTCATGAATTTGCCGTCACGGTTGGGTGTAGAGAGATAGTAGACCATTTCGCTGCCGTCGGCGGTGCGTTCCTGGGGCTGCATGATGGCTTCCGGGGTCAGCCGGGCTTCGAGTTCGGAACGTTTTTGGGCCAGGTCGTTGAGCTGTGCGTTGCGTTCTTCCTCGCTTAGCTCGTCGTGGATGGTGGCTTTCACTGCCTGGATGGTGGCCGTGTAATCGGTTGCCAGGGCTGGGTCATAGAATCCCGGGATTTCGCGGAAAGTGGCTTTGACCCAGGCCTCGGCATCGTCGAGGCTTGCGTTCAGGCGGTCTGCGTTCTCGTCCATGATCTTGTCCGGACTGTAAATGATGCCTTCGAGAGCGTTTCTGCCTTCGGGGTCGGTCAGCACGAATGTGAACATCCATTGGTTCAGGCGGATATTGGGCAGGTTGCAGTAGGGCAGTTTGAGCAGGACCTTGTTCCAGCCTTTTTTCAGCCTGATCTGTGCCGGCTCACGTGCGGTGAAGTTCTGGTTGCCCAAGAGGTCCTCGCGGTTTATGGATCCCGGATGGGTGGAACCGATCCATACGGGGGGTGCGATGCGTTCGTCGTTGATCCAGATGTCGGATCCTTTGCGGTCCCATTTATCGGGCAGCGGGGCGGGGTAAACCTCGCTGCGGCCGTAGGTCTGGAACTCGATGAAGGCCCCTGCCGTCTGTTCTGTCGGTGAGTATATGTATGTATAGGCATAGCTGGTCATGTTGTCCGTAGGTTTGTTGGTGAACAAGGCCTTCACCTTGTCGCCCCAGCTGTGGCGCAGGTAAACGGCTGCACCGGCTGCACGGACCGTACCGTAAGTTTTTCCGTTGTATTCGTAAGCGGTTGCCGGTTCCGATGTTTCCGGCGGGAAGACGGCATCGCCATCGGCGCTGTTGCGGGGCATGGGCTCGGTGACGCGCCATTTGATGTTCGTCTGGCGCACGTAGGGAATGGATTCGTCTTTCAGGATGCTGTTCTTGTAAAAGAGGAAGCGCTGTTCCCAGTCGGCAAATTCATTGAATTCCGGGCCGGCGACGGGCAGCATGGCGCCGCCCTGCTCGATGTATTGCTCGCGGTTGCCCACCCAGGTGCGTTCGCTGTTGACGAGTACGAAAGTGTAGAAGCCGTTCTGCCTGATGATGTCTTCCTCGGTTGCCATCTTGCGGTCGTTCCAGAAGGCCGATATGGCACCGACGATGTCTTTGGTGCCCTGTTTTTCATGGTAGACCGTGCTGCGGAACAGTCCGACAGGATCGGCAAACATGTCGTTGAGGTTGGCGTAGTTGTAGCGGGTGTCTATGTTGGGTATGCCGGCAACGGCCTTGCCGGTGGGGTGCCATGTGGTTGTCATGTCGAAGCCGGTCTTGTCTGTGATGGTGAAGTTGGAGATGGGATTCCACACCACCACCTTGCGGTGAAGCTCGTTCTGTACGTAGGCGGTCATGATCTGGAGGAAATTGGGGTAGGTCAACGCCACTTCATCGGCCCCGATGTGGATGTAGGGGGCATCGGGGAAGGTGGCGGCCAGTTGCCGGAGCGCCTCCTTCAGCACCTTGACTCCCTCGTCCGTCTGCATGGAGAACCCCATGGCGCGGGTGAACGCTTCGGAATGGCCCGGCATGTCGATTTCGGGAATGACCGTTACTCCGCGTTCGGCGGCATAGCGGGACAGGGCAGTGCATTGTTCTTGGGTGTAATATTTTCCGGGGAAACGGGTCATGCTGGCATCGGAGGTCAGCTGCGGATAGCCGTTGACCTCAAACCTCCATGCCTGATTCTCGGTCAGGTGCCAGTGGAAGGTGTTGATCTTGAAGCGGGACAGCAGGTCGATGTGGCGCAGCAGTGTTTCGTACTCAATGAAAGAGCGGCCCACATCATGCATGTAGCCCCTGACCTTGAAAGCGGGCCAGTCCTGAATTTCAACGCAGGGCAGCGAACCGTCGCGTTCCAGTGACAGCTGGAAAAGAGTCTGTGCGGCACGGATCACGCCGGTCTGGCTGACAGCTTTGATGGAGATTCCTTCGGGAGTGACGGACAGGCTGTATTCTTCATCGGGCCAGTCGGTGAAGTCGTGGCGGAAAGCACCGGGAATTTCATCGGTATATTCGACGGTTACGGGAGTGCCGGCTGCATCGCCTTCTTGGGTCAGCGTCGCTCCGCAATCGGTCAGGTAAAGGTTGAGTGCGGGAGTCTGGCGCGGGTCGCTGATGGTCAGCGGAGAAGACAGCGGCAGGCTGCCTTTGCCTATCTCCAGTTTTTTGACTTTAGGCAGCAGGTGGATGACATCGGCTTGGATCTCGGTTGAAAGTGCGATGAAGGCAATGCCGGCTGCAACGGTCATCAGAGCGTGGTGTAAGTGTTTCTGGATCTGTTTCTTGTACATGAGATGTGGGATAATGGATTTGTTTAAGGTAAAAAAGATATGTAAGCAAATGTACGGAATAGTTGCGATATGTGCAATATGCCTGCGGGCAGTTTTGCTCCGGAATTAAAGAAAAAGAACCATAGGTGAAAATACCTGAAAATATGTTTTGTCATTCCGAAAAAAAGTTGTTCCTTTGCAACGCTTTTCCGCCCAACCGCTGTCGGGATGCAGAGTTCCCCGTTATGTTGGGCCGGGACGGACAAACAATATTAATTATCCAATCAAATGGCAGATTTAATTAAGATTGCTGAAGAAGCATTTGCTACGGGCAAGTCTTTTCCCACCTTCAAGGCTGGTGACACCGTGACCGTTGCATACAAGATCGTCGAAGGTAACAAGGAGCGTATCCAGTTGTATCGCGGCGTTGTTATCAAGATTTCCGGACATCAGGACAAGAAGCGTTTCACCGTGCGCAAGATGTCGGGCACTGTGGGTGTGGAACGTATCTTCCCCCTCAACTCTCCGAACATCGACAGCATCGAGGTGAACAAGATCGGTAAGGTGCGCCGCGCCAAACTGTACTACCTGCGTGCACTCACCGGAAAGAAGGCCCGTATCAAGGAAAAACGTACCATCGTTTCCAAGAACGCATAAAGCTTTTTCAGAGAGAATACCAAAGTTTTGGGAGAGACCTTTCCGTAATATCCTGCGGAACAGTCTCTCTCTTTGTTTTTTTACGGTCGGTGCCGTTTATGTATCGGTCTGCTTCGGGTGTGAGCGGGAAACTTTCATTCCCTGCGGCAATACGCGGAAACGGCTTTTTCCGTATCTTTGCTTCCGAAATCAGATTCAGTAAAAACGGAATATCATGTCAACCCTTCTTTTCCCTTCGCCTGTTTTCGGCCCCGTACGCAGCCGGCGTCTGGGTGTGTCGCTCGGCATCAACCTGATGCCGGCCGATGGAAAAATCTGTACGTTCGATTGTCTGTATTGCGAATGCGGCTTCAATGCCGGACGCCGGCCCCGTGCCCCGCGCCCCACGCGCGAGGAAGTGAGCCGTGCGCTTGAGGCACAGTTGCGGAAGATGCAGGCGGAAGGCGAGCTGCCCGATGTGCTGACCTTTGCCGGCAACGGGGAGCCTACGGCCCATCCCGATTTTCCTGCCATCATAGACGATACCATAGCATTGCGCGACCGCTATTGTCCCGCGGCGCGGGTGAGCGTGCTGAGCAATGCCACGCGGGCTGGTCTGCCTCGGGTGAGGGAGGCGCTGCTGCGGGTGGACAACAACATCCTGAAGCTCGATACGGTATCGGCCGGATATATAGAACGGGTGAACCGTCCGACGGGCCGTTACGATGTGGAGGAGGTGGTGCGCGCGCTGTGTGCCTTCGAGGGACGGCTCATCGTGCAGACCCTTTTCATGAAAGGTGAAAGCGGAGGCTGCAGCGTGGACAATACCGGCGAGGAATACGTGGGGCCTTGGTTGGAGGCCTTGCGGCGTATACGTCCCCGGCAGGTGATGGTCTATACCATTGACCGCGAGACGCCCGATGCCGGGCTGCGCAAGGCCTCGCGCGAGGAACTGGACCGTATTGTGGAACGGGTGGAGGCGGAAGGCATTCCGGCCTTGGCCTCTTATTGAACGAAAGGGCCCGGCCGGATGAAACCGTTTCCCGAACAGTTGCAGGAAACCATAGACCGCCACCGGCTTTTGCCGCCGCAGGGGCGGGTGCTGGTGGCGTTGAGCGGCGGCGCGGACAGCGTGGCCCTGCTCGTAGGACTGTTGCGGCTGGGGTATGAGGTGGAGGCGGCGCACTGCAATTTCCACCTGCGGGGCAGCGAGAGCCTGCGCGATGAGAATTTCGTGCGCGAGCTTTGCCGCCGTGTGGGAGTGAGGCTGCACTGTAGGGATTTCGACACGAAGGAGTATGCCTGTGCCTGCGGAATCAGCATCGAGATGGCGGCCCGTCGGTTGCGCTACGAATGGTTTGAACGGTTGGCCGACGAACGTGCCGCCGCGGCCATTGCCGTGGCCCACCATCGGGAGGACAACGTGGAGACCTTGTTGCTGAACCTTGCCCGGGGCACGGGACTGCGGGGACTGACGGGCATGTCGCCGCGGCGCGGGAGGGTGGTGCGTCCCATGCTGGACATTACGCGTGGTGACATTGAGGCCTTTCTGCGTGCGGAACGGCAGGACTATGTGACGGACAGTTCCAACCTGGAGACGGTCTATAAAAGGAACAAGGTGAGATGGGAGCTGTTGCCGCTGTTGCGCGAGTTGAACCCCGATGCCGACAGGGTGCTGGCCGAGACGCAGCGCCGTCTGGCAGATGCGGAGCGGTTGTACGGTTATGCCTTGGAACGGTTGATGGGAGAAGTGGCGCGGCACGTACCCGGCGGGATCGATGTGGACGTGGAGGCCTTGCGCGGCCGACCTGCGCCGCAGACGCTCTTTTACGAGTTGTTGCGCCCTTACGGTTTTTCGCCACGGCGTGCGGAAGAGATCTATGCCGCGTTGGACGGACGGACCGGAACGTTTTATGAGACGGAACACTACACGGCCACGCTTAACCGCGGCCGTTTCGAGATACGGCGGCATCCGGTGCCGCTGCCGGGCCGTGAAGTGCGTCCCGGAGAGCGGCAGACCCTTCCCGACGGCCGTGAGTTGCGACTGTCCGTGGCGGAATATGTGGTGGGCGAAGAGGTGCCGCGCGACAGGCGGACGGCATGGCTGGATTTTTCCACGGTGCGTTTGCCGCTGACCGTGCGTAGTGTGCGGCCGGCAGACCGTTTCGCTCCTTTCGGCATGAAGCGGGGTACGAAGTTGGTCAGCGATTTCCTGACGGACCGCAAGCGCTCGGTGCTCGACAAGCGGGCGGCCCTCGTGCTGTGTGATGCCGATGGCATCGTGTGGCTGGTGGGGGAGATCCCGGACCGGCGCTGTGCCGTGACAGAGGCGACCTTGCGTGTGCTCAGGGTAGAAATTTCAGAACAAAAGGATAAGCAGATATGAAAAAGATAATTCCGGCAGGTGTTTTTTTGCTTTTTGCCGCGTGTAATCCCGTAGACCGTTCGGGCGAGCAGCCGTTTGCCCCGACGGTGAAAAGTGTGTCGGCGGTGGTCGATGGCGACTCCTGTCTGTTGACGGGATGCGTCCTGTCTTCGCCCAACAGCGAGGTGCGGCAGCGGGGTTTCAGCTACGGCAACGACACGCTGCGTTTGGAAGTGCTGTCCGCAGACGCGCAGGACACCTTCTCCGCCGCGACACGGTCGTTGAAGCCCGGTCTTTATTTTGCCGTGGCCTTTGCGCGCAACGGCATAGGAGTCACCTATGCCGACACGTTGCTGTTCGAGATTCCCGAAGGCCGTTGAGGGCTTCGGGAGAAAAGCTTTTTAATTGTAGGAGTAAAGATAAGCACAAGGCCCGTTCTAACTTAGACGAACGGGCCTTGTGTTTTTGTGATAGGTGGGGAGGCTTCAGAAACCTATGCGCATGGGCGGCATGCCACCGCCAGGCCCGCCTCCGGGTCCCCGCATACGGCCGCCGGGACGGGGACCGTCGTTGCTGTCGCCTTTGCTCTTGCTGCTTCCGCCGAAGATGTTGAGCTTATAGATGAAGTGGACTATGCAGTAGGAGTAGATGGCATTGTTCCAGGAGTCGCTGCGCATTTGCGCGTTGATGGTACGGCTCACGTTGCTCTGTTCGTGCAGGATGTCGTAGAATTGCAGGCTGATGGTGGCTGCTTTGTTACGCAGGAAACTCTGTGCGATCTGTGCGTTCCAGAGCAGTTCGTTCGTGTTCATGGAAGCGTCGGCATATCCGCGGCGGGAGTTCATGCGGATGTCCGTGGAGATGCTCATGCCCCAGTCAAAGGTGAGGTTGGCCTCGGCGCCGTATGCGAAGTTCCAGGTGTCCATGTTGGCGTTTTCCTGCAAGCGGCTGCGCGAGTGCTGGTAGTTGAGATTTCCGAACACCCCTACATCGAACCAGCTTTTCCGGTAGTTGGCGCGCAGGTGCTCTCCGACGTTCCAGGTGCGGGTGGTATTCTTCTGTGCGTTTGAGTTGGCGAAGATCGCGTCATAGTCTGTCGTGCCTTCGGAGGTGCCGGCGGCACGTCCGTTCCGGCCGAACACGCTCACGTAGCCCACGGAATTGTTGTAGCCCAGATTCGTGAAAGTTGAAACGGTGAAGAGTTTCTCCGCGCCCAGTCCTGAGTTGAACATGAAGCGTCCGTTGGCATTCCAGTTGCCGCTGATATTCTCCGGCCGTGTGTAGCGTACACCGGTGGTCTGGTCGTAGACCATCATGTTCGAGATGGAGTTGGATGTTTGTGAGAAGTCCATGCCTCCCATTATTCCCTGTTGCCGGTCGACATTATATCCGTGATACATTGCGCGGAACGTGTTGGTCCATGCCGGTTTCAGTCCGGCATTACCCATGGAGATATTCAGCGGGTCGGAATCATCGACCACTTCGAGCAGGTTGGTCATGGACGGCTGGGACGAAGAGCCGCGGTAACGCAGGTCCAGATTGTTGGTCTTGGAGAAGCGGATGCGCAGGCGTACCTGAGGTGAGACGTTGAAGACGTGGCGGGTCACTACCGTATCCAGACGGGCAGGGCGGTTGTAGGCCATTTCCGTGCGTTGAGGCTTGAAGTCTACTCCGGCGTTGAAGCGGATTTTTTCGGAATTGTGTCTTACGCCGATGTTGGTCGTGTGGTCGAAGTACTTGTAAGTGGCGTATTGGGAGTTGTTGTCATCGCGTACGGCTGCCAGCGCGTCCGCCTCGGTTGGGACGGATCCGATGACCGGATAACCGTCTGCCTGGCCGAACGAGGCATATTGGGGGAAGCCGGCATCCAGGAAGGACTGTGTGTCGCTCAGGTTGTAGAGAGAACGGTCGCTGTCCGAGTATTTATAGGAAAACTCATAGCGTGCCTCGGCGAACCATTGTTTGCCCAAGGGTTCCGTATAGCTCAGGCGGGCAGAGTAGTTGTAGTTTTTTGAAGGAGTAGTCGTGTACTGGTTCAGGAAATTCGTACTTTCATTTTCCGGTTTGTTGAAATACCGGATGTCGGAGATGGAGAAAGAGTTGCTTTCGCCTTTCGTATAGCCTCCGGAAAAGTTGAGCGATACGTTGCGTCCTTTCGAGCCGAAGCGGCGCAGGAACATCAATGTTCCGCTTACGTTATTCGATTTGCTGTCGGAGAGCGACTCGCGGCGGTTCCGGTTGACGGCGATGGCCAGCAGTTGCGGATTGAGCACGGGAGTGTTGAAGAAGAAATCGGAGAAGATGCTGTCGAGCGGTGACTGCATGTTCTTGATTTTGTAAGGATCGTCATTGAAGGTACCCGTGAAGCGATGGGAACGGCTGTGGCTGTCCGAATGGCTGAATGCCGGGCGGAAGGTGATGGTCGTCATCGTGTCGGGACTCCATTTCAGGCGTCCGTTGGCGTGGACGTTGGTGGAGCTGCTGATGCTGCGGTTGCGGCTGTTGCTGAAGGAGCTGGTGGCTCCCGAGGTCAGAAAGGTTTCCGAAGCCGAGGTGGAGAGCAAGTCGGTGCTGTTGTGCGAGTAGTGGACGTCTCCGTTCAGTTCCAGCCGGCCGGCTTCTTTCTTCTCCTTGCCGTTTTCCCAGGAAAAGCTCAGACCTGCCATTTTCGATGCTGTCAGGCCGCCTCCGCCTCCTCTGAATCCGCGCGGCCCGCCAAATCCCCGGTCTCCGGTATTGTTGGCCGATCCGAATGCGGTGACTCTGGTGCGGTCGGTAAACCGTGTGGCAAAGAAACGTCCCGAGTAGCGGTCTTTCGTGCCGTAGGCCACGTCCAGGTTCGTTACCCACGATTCGTTGAGCTGTCTTTTGGTGGCGATGTCCAGTACGGTGGTTTCCTCGCCGTCGTCAATGCCGGTCTGTTCCGTATAGTCGCTCTTCTTGTCGTAGGCCTTTATTTTGTTGACCATTTCCGTAGGCAGGTTCTTCAAGGCTATTTTCGTGTCTCCTTTGAAGAAGTCTTTTCCGTTTACCAGAAATTCTTTCACTTCCTTGCCATTCCATTTGATGGTCCCGTTGTCGTCAATCTCCACACCCGGCAGTTGTTTTACCAGCGCTTCGAGCGTAGAGCCCTCCGGCACACGATAGGCCGCGGCATTGAACATGGTCGTGTCCTCCTTCTGCTCAACGCGGGCAGCCGTGGCTGTCACCACGGCAGTTCCCAAAGCCACGTCCTTGGAGCTGAGCAGCAACTCGCCCAGTCCCAGCGAATCTTTCTGTGCCGTCAGTTCAATGTCTTTCAACAGGGGGGTATATCCCACGTAGCTGAGTTTGAGGATAAAGCGTCCGGCCTTTTTGGCATGGATGCGGAAGTTTCCGTTCTCGTCTGTCATGGCGCCTGCCACGAACGAACTGTCCGGATGCATCAGAGTGGCTCCGGCCAGTTCGATGGCTGTTTTTGATTGGAAGTTGCGAGCGGTTCCCGTCACGATGTAGCGCTGGGCATGCCCTTCGGTGGCAAGCATCAGGAGGCCGATGCCGAGCAGAAGATATTTTTTCATGGACTTTGGGTGTATATTTAGATGTTTGTGTTGGTTGGTTTTCCTCTATTTGACCTGTGAAGTGGAAAAGGTTTAATCCGTCGGTAATAAAAGCGTCATTTTCATGGGTGCGTTTTCCGAAAAGTCTGTATATTTGCCCTACTACCTTATATCCTATTTAAAAAAGAACGATCATGATAAAGTGGGCGGATTATATTGCAAAGATTGAAATCAGCAGTCTCTGGAGCGGACACAAGCACATCGTGTGGGAACTTCGTCCTGGCGTGAATGTGCTGAGCGGACGCAACGGAGCAGGGAAAACCACCATTCTGAACAAACTCATACAGCATCTGCGCTCGTTGCCCGCCACCGGCGAACTTATCGGCAACAGCCGTCTGGGGGTGCGTATAGATTTCAGTCCTTCCGATGCTACCGGAATACGTTACGACATCATCCGGAGTTTTGACCGTCAGCTCATCCGCGGCGACCGGCTCAACACACTGGCGGACGGAAGGGTCAATACCGAGCTCGACTGGCAGCTCTACCTCTTGCAGCGGCGTTATCTGGACTATCAGGTCAATGTGGCCAACCGCATGATACAGTTGCTTACCGGAGGCGATCCCGAAGCTCGGGAAAAAGCGACTGAGGCCTCGCTCATCAAAACGCGTTTTCAGGATCTGGTGGACGAACTCTTCAGCGAGACGGGGAAGAAGATAGACCGCAACAGCAACGAACTACAGTTTGTCCAGTTCGACGAACTGCTGCCACCTTATTTGCTTTCGAGCGGCGAGAAGCAGATCCTTGTCATCCTGCTTACGGCTCTCACCCAGGACCGTCAGCCATATGTTCTTTTTATGGACGAACCCGAGGCCAGCCTGCATTTTGACTGGCAGAAACGGCTCATCGACATGGTGCGCGAGCTGAACCCCAACGTGCAGATCATTCTCACCACCCATTCTCCGGCAGTGATTATGGACGGCTGGGAAGATGCCGTGACCGAAGTATGCGACATCACGGTCTGAGACCCGCAAGGGCCCGTCATTGAAATATTCCCTTTTTTACTTACTGTGTACGTTCCCGGATATGGCAAAGCGTCTTTCACAAAACCTCAATTCCGCCTATATCGCTGCGGCCAACCGTCTCAACGGAAAGCAGGCACGGCGTAAGATCATAGCTTACGTTGAAAGTTACGATGATATTCTCTTCTGGAGCAGCCTGTTGCGCACTTTTGAGACGAAAGACCGTTATTTTGAGGTAATGCTCCCTTCGCGCACCTCGCTCTGCAAGGGAAAGAAAATCGCGCTGGCCAATCGTCTCGGCGACAGGCTGGGCAGCAGCATGATTGCCTGTGTGGATGCGGATTACGACTATCTGATGCAGGGGGCCACCGAAACCTCCCGCATGGTATGCGAGAGCCCGTATGTGTTTCATACCTACGTCTATGCCATAGAGAGTTTCGAGTGTTACGCTCCTTCGCTTCACAATGTCTGCGTGATGGCCACTCTCAATGACCGGCGTATTTTTGACTTCGAGGATTTCCTGGCGCGCTATTCCGAAATCGTATGGCCTCTTTTTGTCTGGAGCGTCTGGTGCTACCGTTATGATTATTATAAGTCGTTCTCCATGCTTGATTTTTCGCGTATTGTGGAACTCAACGACATGAACTATTATCATCCCGACCAGACCCTTGAAGCCGTCCGCCGCAGGGTGAACTCCAAGGTGAGCCGTCTGCAACGCCAGTTTCCGCAGGGCAAGAAAACCTACAAGCCGCTGCGCGAGGAGCTGCTGCGGTTGGGAGTTACTCCCGAAACGGTCTATCTGTATATGCGCGGTCACGACCTGTACGACAATGTTGTCGGGCCGTTGCTCAACGGAATCTGTGAGGCTTTGCGGCGCGAGCGCGAGCGCGAGATCCGCCAATTGGCCGGCCATGCCACGCAGATGCAGAACGAACTGGCCGCCTATCAGCATGCCGCCGCTCCGGTGGGTGAGATGATGCGGAAACATACGGGCTATGTGGAATCACCTCCCTACAACCGCATTCTGAAGGACATTGCCGTTTTCCTGAACGAGGAGAAAGAACAACGGCCGGATGTCGGGGCCTCCGCCGCGCCGCCGGAGGCGTGAAGTCCGTTAGCGGCGTTTTTTTTACGGCTGTATTTTTTGCCAGAGACCGTCCGGATAGGGTGCTTTCACGAGGATGGGGAGGCGCGAGACGGGATGCGTGAAGGCTACGCTGCGGGCATGCAGGCTGATGCTGCCGTCGGGATTGCTGCGCGGCGCGCCGTACTTCAGGTCTCCTTTGATGGGCATGCCTTCCGCCGCCAGCTGGCAGCGTATCTGGTGGTGCCGGCCGGTGTGCAGGTGTATTTCGAGCAGGGTGTACCGGTCTGAGGAGGTCAGCGCCCGGAAGTCTAACAGGGCACGTTTGCTCCCGTTTATCTCCCGGTTGTGGGCGTAGGCCTTGTTCTGGCGTTCGTTGCGCGTCAGCCAGTGTTCCAGCGTGACGGTCGTTTCCTCCGGAATGTCGCGGCGCGGCACAATGGCATGATAGGTCTTTCTAACTTCGCCCTTGCGGAACATCTCGCTCATCCGTGCAAGGGCCTTGCTGGTGCGGGCAAAGATGACGGCGCCGCTGACCGGACGGTCCAGCCGGTGCACCACACCGAGGAATACCGCTCCCGGTTTGGCATATTTTTCCTTGATGTACTGTTTCACGCTGTCGCCCAAGGTGGCATCGCCCGTTTTGTCGCCCTGGACTATCTCGCCCGGAGCTTTGTTGACGATGATGATGTGGTTGTCTTCGTAGAGAACTTCCATGAGAGTTTTTTCAAAACGCGGCAATTGACAGCCGACGGTTCCCTGTTTTCAGGGCGGAGTGTCAACTGTCAATTGCCGGTGGATTGTTTTTTTGTGTGGGGAATGATTACATGTTCATACCGCCGTCCACCTGGATCACCTGTCCGCTGATGTAGCTGGACATGTCCGAAGCGAGGAAGGTGGCCACATCGGCGATGTCTTCCGGTTTTCCGCCGCGACGCAGGGGGATGGCCTTCATCCATTCCTTGCGCACGTCCTCGCTCAGGGCGGCTGTCATGGCGGTCTCGATAAAGCCCGGGGCTATGGCGTTGGCGCGGATGCCGCGGCTGCCCATTTCCTGAGCCACGCTCTTGGCCAGGGCGATGAGGCCGGCTTTAGAGGCGGCATAGTTGCTCTGGCCGGCGTTGCCGTGCACGCCCACCACGCTGGCCATGTTGATGATGGAGCCGCTGCGCTGGCGCATCATGACGGGGGTGCAGGCGTGGATGAAGTTGAAGGCCGATTTGAGGTTCACGGCGATGACGGCGTCCCATTGGCTTTCGGTCATGCGCATCATGAGGCCGTCTTTGGTGATGCCGGCGTTGTTGACGAGGATGTCAATGCTGCCGAAATCCTCGTGCACCTTTTTCACTACTTCCTCGGTCTGTGCGAAGTCGGCGGCATTGGAGGCGTATGCGATACATTTCACGCCGGTAGCCTCGATTTCCTTTTTCGTGGCTTCGCCGTTTTCGTCGATGACGAGATCGGTGAAGGCGATGTTGGCCCCTTCGGCTGCGAATTTCAGAGCTATGGCTTTGCCGATGCCGCGGGCGGCGCCGGTGATCAGAGCGGTTTTACCTGTTAAAAGTCCCATGTTTCTCTTTTTTTATAGTTTTGATGGATAATGTTTTTCGGTTGATTGTTGTCTGGCAGAGGGAATGTCATTTCTGATGTCCAGCACACGGTGGAGTAGTTCGGTGACGATGGGGTAGGTGTCCTCCTCGGTCAGCCCCTCGCCGAGGCGGTCGTAGATGTAGGGCACCTCAAGGCCCTTGACGGAATAGTGGATGATGTCGGTGAGCAGGTCCACACTGGCTATGTGGAAACTGCCGTTCTCCACTCCTTCCATCAGGACGCGCCGCAACACGTTCTTCTCCTCTTCATCAAAGGTCTTTCGCACTTTCTCCACCATCCAGATGTTGCGGAAAAATTCCGCGCGCAGGCTCCCGTTCCGCGCCACCGTTTCGCGTATCAGGCTCAGGTGGGTATAGATAAGGCGGAACACTTTCTCCTCGGGCCGGACGGCCATGTTGGCCACCTCGTCCATGCGTTCGGAGAGGCGTTCCAACTCACCCTCGATGACAGCGGTATAGACCTCTTCCTTGTTGCGGAAGTAGGTGTAGAGGGTGCGCCGGCCGCGTCCCGACGCCGTGGCGATGTCGTTCATCGTGGTGGCTTCAAGTCCGTTGCGGGCAAAGAGTTCGCGCGCTTCCTCCACCAGTCTCTGGCGTGTTTTCGATATAGACATGTCTGTTCGTTGAATAGCCGGCGTCGGATACGTCTTGCATCACAGCCGTTTCCGCGTCGCTTCTGCGTTGTGGCAAAGTTAGGGCTTTTCGCGCAAAGCACAAAGAGAAAGCGGTTATTTTGATTTCCTGCCGGCTGGATTCCGCGGATCAGAGGGGCGGGCAGGCATCTTGTTTTTCCCTATTTGGAAAAAAATTCGTACATGAAATTTAACGTATGCCCGAAAAGTTTAACGCGAAGATCGGAGGGTTTTCAAAAAAGATAGGACCTTTTTTAAAAAACATCGGACCTTTTTTGAAAAAGATAGGATCTTTTTTCAAGAAAAACCTATGTTTTTTTCACGTTCAGGGCAGAAAAAAAGCCGCTTTCAGGCGGCTTCTCAGGGATGTTCTCTTTTGCTACCGCAAATATACGACATTCCGGTGCGAAAAGCAAATGTTAATTAACTTACGTTTACATTGGGTGCTGGTCCTCCGTTTTTCTTATCGGCGTTTAACGTGAAATGGCGGAGGGGCTTTTCCGCATCCGGAAAAATCCGTACTTTTGCACAGTTCTGTATTTGCACACAAATTCTTTAATTTTAAATACATTTGTAAGTATGAGAAAAATCTTGGGATTCTGTCTGGCTTTTGTGCTGGGCTTTTCGGGAGCGCGGGCCGATGAGGGCATGTGGCTCCTTAAACTGATGAAGATGCAGCATCTGGAGGATTCGCTGCGCAAGGCCGGTCTGGCGCTTCCGCCCGAGGCTCTGTATTCGGAAAACTCGCCCTCGCTGCGCGAGTGTGTGGGCATTTTCGGCGCGGGCTGTACGGGCGAGGTGGTGTCGCCCCGCGGACTTGTCTTTACGAACAACCATTGCGGCTTCGGTTACGTACACGGCATGAGTACGATGGAACACAACTATTTGCAGGACGGTTATTTTGCGCGGAGCCTTGCCGAGGAGTTGCCCGTGCCCGACTTGGATTTCACCTTTGTGGTGCGCATTGCGGACGTGACGGCCGAGGTGGAGGCCGCCGCGCTCAAGGAAGGCGCGAATGCCTATACGGCGCAGAGCCAGTCGTTTCTGGAGCCGCTGGCCGGGAAACTCTTCAAGAAGAGCGACCTGAAGGGGAAGAAAGGAATGGACGTGCGGATTGTGCCCTATTTTGGCGGCAACCGCTTCTATATGTTCTATGAGCAGCGCTTTCCGGACGTCCGTCTGGTGGTGAATCCGCCGCAGAACATCGCGCAGTTCGGTTTCAACCAGGACAACTGGGTGTGGCCGCGCCACAACGCGGACTTTGCCGTGTTCCGTATTTATGCCGACGCGAAGGGCGATCCGGCGGAATACAGCAAGAAAAATGTGCCCTTGCAGACCCCGCGGTTCCTGCCGCTCTCCATCAAAGGTCCGCAGCAGGGCGACTATACGATGATCATGGGCTTTCCCGGCCGGACGAGCCGCTATCTGACGGCTTCGGAAGTGGCGCTCCGGACGGAATGCGAGAACACACCGGTCAACATGGCGGGCGAGGCACAGCTCACCTACATGAAGCAGCGCATGGACCGCGACAGTGTGCTCGCGCTCAAACTGGCCGATGACTATATGAGCCTGGGCAATGTGGTGAAGAACTACGGCGGTATGAACGAAAGCGTGAAGAAGACGGGCCTGCTTGGCATCAAGAAGAAGGAGGAGGCTGCTTTCCGCGCTTTCGCGGCGCGCAGTGGCAAGGTGGAATACCGCGACATCATCGACCGCATCGACTCTCTTTGTGCCGCCGTGCAGGACACACTGTTCGACTATCGTCTGCTGACGGCCACGGTGGGCGCGCCGGCTTTTTATATGCCGCTCCGCACACTGGACAGTTATGCCGCCGCATTGGAGAGCGGCAAGGCCAAAGAGATAGAGGCCGCCCGTGGGGAATTGCTGAAAGCCTATGACATGTCGGTCGGGACGGCGGACCTCCGGCTGGACCGTGAGATTGCGGACCTGCTCTTGCCTTATTGGCAGAAACATGCCCGGCTGGAACGTTCCAGAGCATTCCTTCCGGATGCCGCTGCGGCAAAAGTGCATTATGACGAACTGTACGGGAAATCGCTTTTTGCGGACCGCGAGCGGCTGAATGCCTTTTTGCAGCATCCCGACGCGGAGACTTTCAAGGCCGATCCGCTCTACCGTCATTGGAAGAGTTTCAAGGAACTGACGGCCTGTTACCAGCCGGCCCTGAACCGGTATAACGTGTGCCGCCGCGAGCTGGACAAGGTGTATGTGCGCGGTCTTTGCGAGATGTACGACTGGAGCAAGGCGCCGGATGCCAACTTCACGCTGCGCATGACCTACGGGCATGTGGGCGGATACAGTCCCCGCGATGCTGTGGACTACGGATGGCAGACCGTGCTGAAGGGTATGTTCGAGAAGGAGAATCCTTCCGACCCCGACTATGTGATCAATGAGAAATTGCGCGGTTTCTATCAGAAAGGCGACTTTGGCCGTTATGCCTTGCCGGATGGCCAGCTGCCGGTTTGTTTCCTCTCTGACAACGACATCACGGGCGGAAACTCGGGCAGTCCCGTGATGAATGCCCGGGGCGAACTGATCGGGTTGGCCTTCGACGGCAACATCGAGAGCCTCAGCAGCGACCTGCGCTTCAACCCGCAGTTGCAGCGTTGCATCAATGTGGACATCCGTTATGTGCTTTTCCTGATCGACAAGTTTGGCGGTTCCACCTATCTGCTTGACGAGATGGAGATACGTTAGGCCGTATTTATGATCCGATAGGCAAAACATTCACCGGAACAAACAAGGAAATCCCCCTCTCCATGGCATAAACCTGTATGCTGCGGAGAGGGGGATTTCCTTGTTTGTTCCGGTGAAGTGTTGTCGGGCCGGCCGATTCTGTCTCAGAACGGATAGCCGATGGCGAAGTGGTAGGCCAGTCCGTCCTTGAAGCGGGGAATATTGTACCATCCCGAGCGGCTGGTTTCGTAAGGAGCGTGAAGGGCTACCCCGACATCGAAGCGGAGAACCAGAAAACTGAGATCGTAGCGCAGGCCCAGACCTGTTCCCACAGCGATGTGTTTAAGAGTCTTGGCTGTGAGCGTGGCTCCGGGACGCAGGGGATCCTGGCGTATGAGCCAGACATTGCCGGCATCGAGGAACGTGGCTCCGTGGAGATTACCGAAGAGGCGGACGCGGAGTTCGGCGTTGGCTTCGAGCTTGATGTCGCCGGTCTGGTCGATATAGGCGTATTTGGAGTCGGGCGACCGGAAAGAGCCTGGGCCTATGGTGCGGACGGTGAAGGCGCGGATGCCGTTGGCACCTCCGGCATAGAACTGGTCGTTATAGGGTGCGCGGAGGCTGTTTCCGTAGCTGTAGATGACACCGCCGAAGAGACGGGTGGAAAGAGACAGGCCGGAGGAGATGCGGAATGTTTGCCGTGCCTCGGCCGTGAAACGGAGGTACTGGGCAAAGGGATTGCCGCATATCTCTTTGTTCTGACGGGAGAATTTCCGGCCGGTGGCCGCATAGACGGACGATACGATGTTGCCGGCTTCTTTGGCCGTGAGCTGGACCCACGAGGGATTGCGGTGACGGGCCGCCGAGGCGTAGGTGAAGGTGTAGGATATGGAAGGGATGAACTGGTCGCGCATGGAGACGTAGAGGGCGGGATTGGCCGTCATGATGGAGTCGAAGACCGCTGTAGTATGCAACGTCTTGTCGAAGTCGAAGCTCAGCAGCGTCAGTTCGTGCTGCACGGTGGGGAGTTTGTGCCATTTGTAGGTGGCGCTCACTCCGGCTTTGACCATGTTGAAGAAGCCGGACCGGTTCTTCCAGTCTACATCGAGCGCGAAGGTGGTTGAGGCGGGAAAACGGGTGAGCCGGCGGCTGATGCCGGGGAAGACGAAGCGGGGGAAGTCGAAGGCTAACTGGGTGCCGATCTCGTAGGAGTTGAGCAGCGAATTGCCGCCGCCCGAGCCTGCTCCCGTCTGCCATTCATAAGATCCGAAAATCTTGAAGGATACTTTTTCGCCGCCGCGGAAGGCATTGCGCTTGGCCAGTTCGTAGGAGAGACCCGGACCCACCTGCTGGTTGCTCTTCAGGGTGGCGTTCATCTCGAAGGAACTGTCGTACAGTTTGTCCATGACGGCCGTGACGTAGATGTCGAGTGTGTCGCTGGAGGCGGCCGTGTCGCGGGGAACATAGTTGATGTCCATCTGGCTGAACACACCGATAGCCCCGAGTTTTTCGAGGGTGGATTTCTGATGGCTCAGGCTGTAGCGTTCTCCTTTCCGGTGGCTGATGGCCTGCCGCCACAGAAAGGGCCGCAGAGGAATCTTTTTTCCGGAGTAGCGGTAGGTGTAGTTGCGGCGTTTCAGCAGCCCGTCCAATGTGGCGTTCTCTTTGTCGTATACGGTGACATAGGTGTTGCCGATGAACCACGGATGGCGGACGCGTGCCGGACGGTCGGCGGAGGGCCGCACTTGCAGTTGCACGTAGCCCGGGCGCATGATCGTGTCGGCTCGGTAGGTGGTATAAGGTGCGGAATAGAAGTAGTAGCCGTTTTCGCGAAAGAGATTCTCGATGCGTGTCTGTTCGCCCGAAAGGTTGATGACGCTGAAGGCGTCTCCCTTGCGGAGCATGCGTTTGGATTCGGTGGCTTTCAGCAGGCTGTCGGCAGCGGGAGGGAAGTCGAGATAGGCGATGGAGTCGAGACGGAAAAGATGTCCGGCCCTTACGTGATAGGAAATTTTGGCCTTGCGCGGATTTTTCTGTGTGAGGACCTCGTGGGTGACATTGCCGCGGAAGTAGCCGTAGTTGTGCAGTGTGTTGGTGGCGACCTTGCTGCGCGTTTCCGGGCTGACGCTGCTGACGAAGACCGGTGTGGCGGCAAAATTCTTGAACACCCATTTGCCCAGTCCTCTTTTCTTGTCCGCGAATCCGTTGTAGAACCAGAGGCCTACGGGAAAAGGTGACCGCAGGGAGGACGATCCGAACAGAGCGTTGTTGGGCGGATAGGCCAGAACGGCTTCAACTTCTTCGCGGGCAGTGGCGAAGTCGGCCCGGTTGGCGGCTTCCTTCGCCTTGATGGCCTTTCTCTCTTCCTTCGTGAGACTGTCGGCCGGGATTTGCTTCAGCAAGTCCTCTATCTCTGCGGTGCTTTTGCCTTCCAGCAGGTTGTCGATGGCTTTGACGGCATTGCCGATAGAGGTGATGACACCGACACTGTCGCGGGCGTTCTTCTTTTGTTTGACGGGGGCATCCGTGTAGGTTATTTCCTTGATGCCGATATAGAGTTGTTCCTCTTCGGGCAGTTTTTCGGTAGTGGAGCATGCCGTGAGAAGGATCAGAAAGGCCGTTGCGGCGAAAAGGCGTAGTGAAGTCTTTGCCATATATTTCGTATTGGTGTTTAGTGAATGCTGTCGGGGAGGTTCTTTTTGTTGCGGAAGAGGAACAGTTCGCCCAGTTTGTCCGTCTTCCGGCGCAGGACGAGACCGGCTCCCGTGCGGGTGAGCTGTCCTTCGAGAGGATCCTGCGTGTCGCGGTCGTAGAAGACGCGGACATAGCGTGTGGCGCTTTTGTCGAGGCGGTATTCCACGGAGACATTGTCAATGAGGCTTTCGGCCGAGTTCTCGGCGTCTTCACCGGTACGGACTTTTCCGCCTATGATGACACTGACCCGGTTGCCCCAGAAGCGTTTGGCAAACTGGAAGGAATAGTCCGTGGTGTTGGTCCCGACAGCCGAGGTGCCGCTCTCCACACCCAGATTGATGTCGATGGTCTTGAGGGCGTTCCCGGCGATGTGCTGGATTTCGCTCTGGAGGAAAGCGTTGAGGGCATTGCTGGCCTTGAAGCCTCCGCCCGACATCTTGCTGTCGTCCGTGATGTACATGCCTGTGGCCAGCATGGTCACTGCCGCTTTTCCGCGTTGCTCGGCCGACATGGCCGCCAGCTGGTTCTGGACGGAAAGGTCTTCGGGCGCTTCGATGGTGAATTCCAATCCCATGTCTTCAAGAGGTTTGGTGATTGCCACACCTACGTCGAAAGCTACGGAGCGCGGCTGCTCGTTTTCCGTCACGATGGCCTTGACGCGTTCTTTGGCGGCAATGTTCAGTGTGGGGTTCATGGCGTTGCCGGTGAATTCGACATAGCTGTTCTGGACGAGATGGAACTTTTTGAGCGGAATGACGGGTAACGAATATTTCATCTCGCCGCTGTTGGCGGTGAAGCGTCCGGTGAGACGCATGTCGCCCTGCTGCGTGATGCGGAAAGTCAGGTTTCCTCCGCCTTCGAGGTCCACATAGTTCTGCCCGTCCTCGCTCAGGTTGCAGTGGAAGCGGGCGGCATCGCTGATCTCGATGTTCATTGTCATGTTGAAGCCGCCCGGAGGGGGTGTCTTCTCTTCTGTCTGGACAGTGTCTTCAAAGCTGACAAACTGTACGAGGTCGTTCAGACGGTCATCTACCGAGAGCGGTGAGTCCTTCAGGATATATGTCATGTCCGTCCGGTCCAGAATGTCTATGTCTCCGCGGATGGACAGGTTGTCGGTGGTTCCTTTCAGGGTACCGTCGTAATTGGCATATACTTTTCCGAAGATCATGGAGTGGGTCTTTTTCTTCGTATTGATCAGTTCGAAGTTCCGGGCACGCATGCCGAAGTCCAGGGTGATGTTTCCGAAGTCGGCCATGTCCATCGTTCCGTTCATGACGAGCGGTTCCTTTCCCGTGGAATAGAGTTTATAATTCTTGAAGAGGAGACGGCTGTTTTCTATGACTACCGGTTGCTCGTCTGTCCGGAAGTCGAATCCGTACACGTCCGAGTATATGTGTGTGGTGTCCAGTTTCATTTCTCCGTTCAGCACGGGACGGTCCGGACTTCCCTTTATCTGGAACTCGCCGCCCGCGGTTCCTTTCAGACCGATGTCCGTGCCGGCCAGGAAGCCGTTGAGCATTTGCAACGGGAAGTCGAAGAGACGGGCTTCTCCTTCGAAGAACCCTCCTTCCCGGTCGAAATACGTACCGTCGCATTCGAGCACTTCCGTGCCGTTGGAGCTGATGAATGCGCTGGCGTGGTGTTCGCCGCCGCCTTTGGGCAGATAGATGGCCTCCATGCCTACATTGCCCAGTTCGGTGCCCTCGAATTGGAGCTGCCGGGTGTCGATCGAGGCCATGGCCGAGAGCGTATGCCGGTTGTCGGTGACGTGGATGTCACCGCTCAGCATGCCTCCCAGCCGGGGCAGGTAGGGCAGCACATCGGACAGCTCGGCCAGGTTGACATTGTTGAGACTCAGGGTCAGGTCGTTGACAGAGTCGACCGGTTCGCCGTATATCTTGAGACCGGTTCCGTCGTCGGCTATCAGGTCAACGTTGGCGCGGATCTGCTTTTCACGTCCCAGGAAGATGAAATTGTCTTTGTTCACTGTGAAATTCCGGTAGGCAATGACAGGATGTTCGGGATAGATGCAGAGGTTCAGCCCTTGGTCGGCCAGATCGGCGCGTACCCCCAGGTCAATGCCTTTTTTCTTTTCGCTGTCTAAAAATACCAGATCCGCTCCGGCTCCAGTAGACAAGAGGTATGAGTGCATACGGGCCTCGAATTTGTTGGGATTCCGTTTGCTGTCGTTCAGGATCAGTGCTTCCATCTTCACTCCGGAGGTGTCCTGGCGGATATTGAGGTCGATGGTGTCGAGCAGCAGTTTGCCGCTGCTGAAGGCCCGGATGTGGCCGGTTCCATGAAGTCCGTGTACGGGGTCCGTGTTCAGGTTGAGGTAGGCGGAGTTGTAAGTATATCCCTTGTAGCGCAGGATGTTGCTCAGGGGATTGTCTTTTCCTGCATTCAGGTAGAGACTTATTTCCGGCAGCATCGTTCTCAGTGCCTCCTGATCCAGATATCTGTCGGCAAACTGTTTTTGCAGAGCTTCCGTCACTTTGTCCAGTCGGGCCGTCAGGCTGGAGATGTCGCTCCGGATTTCGGCGTCCAGCGCCAGGTCACCGCTTGTGATATGGCCTTTTGTTGAATCGGGGGAGGTGCTGAATGCGAAACTCAAGTCTTTGGCCGGAATACTTTTGCGTGGAGTCAGAAAACGGATGTCGCCGATGGTTCCTTCGGCACCGAAGGCTGTGAAAGAACGGTCGGTATGGGCGCGGATGTTGACGCTGGTGCCCACTTGGAGCGTGTCTTTCATCTGGGCCAGCCGCGAGACTTCGATGACAGGCAAGTCGGCCTCTAATGTCAGGTCGGTTCTTTGGCGTCCTGTCGCAACCGTGAGCGTTCCGTTGCCTTGCAGCAACTCGTTCATGGCCTCGAAGACCGCCTTACCTTTTCCGTTGCGCAGATGGGCGTCCAGACGGATTCCTCCCAGATTCCATTTGTCATAGCTGAAGGAACTGATCCGTGCCGAAGCCGCCAGCCGTGCCGAAGGAGAGAGCGGGTCGAATCCGGCACCCCGGGCTTTCACCCCGCCGCTGAAATCGCCCAGTCCCATGCCGGGCAGGAAACTGTTCAGGGGGAAGCGTCTTGCGGCGGCGGTTACATCGTAGCTCTCGCGGCGGGTATTCACGTCGGCTTTCATCTTCATGCTGCCTTTTCCTGCTCCGATCCGGAGGTCCGCCCTGTAACGGTCGGCTGAGAAGGAAGCCTTGCCAGAGGCCCGCATGTTGCGGGGTATGCCGAAACTGTTGCGGGCCGAGGCCGGGAGCAACGCTTTTACGAAATCCAGGTTGTAGGTGCGCAGGTTGAACTGTACATTGCCGTTGCGGCTGTTTTTTTGTATATGGTTCAGCAGGGCGTTTCCTTTCAGACGAAGGGCTCCCGGAAGGTTGCAGTCCAGATCGTCCAGTATCAGGCGGTCAATGTTCCCACCGGCCCGGGCGCGGAGCGTGAGGGTGCGGCGCGGATAGGCTTTCAGGTATTGGGGATCGACCGTCCCGCCGGCCAGGGCGAGCACGTCCTGATAGCCTATGGAGGCATCTGCCGTCAGGCGGCAATGTCCGCCGCGTCCCTCGGTCAGGGCTTTCAGGTCGGCTTCTATGCCGGCTTCGATCCGTGAATGGTCTGTCAGCAGATTCAGGGCCGGTACGGCAATGCGGGCCGAATCCATATAAATGCCGCCCGAGAGGTTTTTGAGATTCAGACCGCACTGTTCCTGCAAGGCGATACGCGACAGCCCTGCCCGCAGACAGCCTGTCGAGTCGAAACTGAGCGTATCGATGTGCAGGTGGAGTTGTGTCACGTACAGATGGGCGGGGTCGAGCGCAGGGCGGGACTTACCGGTTTGCAGGGCAACAGGGGAAGGGAACTGCCGCCCGAAATAACGGTCCAGCGGTATGGACGGCTGTCCCGTGTCGAACGATACGGCACCGCGCGACAGTGTGAACCGCCGTACCGTATAGTTGCCACGACCCGTGTTGAAGCGTCCCGAACGGAGGGCGGCTTCGCCGATGTGTGCCGTCAGCCGTAATGTGTCGCCCGGTAGGGACAGGCGTACCGTAGAGCGGGAGATGTCTACTTTGTCTACGGCAATATTCCAGTTGGAGGGTGTTGTGGCAGTATCCTTGCGGGCGGTGTCGCTCATTTCCACAGAAATGTCCGAGTTGTCCAGCGAGGCTGCATCCAGCTGTACGAGTTCTTTTTCCCATTCCACTCCGTGTGCCGAGGCCGTCAACTCTCCCATGCGACCTTTCAGTCTCAGGTCGGGGATGAAGTCTTTGGTGTCGAGCTGTACTCCCCGAAGGGAGAAGCCGTCCACGTCGGCCCGTCCTTTGAAAAGCGGCAGCATGCGTACTTCCAGCCGCAGGGCACGGGCCGCCAGCAGGGTATCGCCACCGGCCTCGACGGCTTGGACGTTGAGCACACTCAGGTCGAGCGGGAAGGCCAGCCGTACCCGCTCGACGGAAATCCGCATACCGGTCTTTTCCGACAGGCGGGAGGTCACTTCGCCTACGATGAAGTTCTGGACCGGAGGCAGATAGACAAGTAGGGCGAGCACGAGAAACAAGACGATGGGTATGGCGATGGCCGTGAGCAGCCATTTGAGACTTTTGCGGAGAAGAGTTTTCGTTTTCATCATGCTACAAAGTTACGGCCATCTACTGTAAGAGCCAAGCAAATAACGTCTTTTTAGACAGTCCTGCCCAGGTCTGGGGGCATGTGTGCCGTATGTGCCGGTCTGTCTGAATGAAAAAAGCCGGGAGCAGGGAAAATTTTTAAGAAAAATATGAAAAAAGTGATTTGCCGGCATGGGACAATCAAGACTCGATGAAGGTAGCCCTGTTGCTGTTTAACCGTAATTCGCGCAATTGGGACTGCTGTCCCGACGGGATGGCCGGAACCATGACAATGGATTCCGGCACGCGCATGAACTTCTTCGGACGTCTTTCAAGGATGAAGCGGGTCGAGGCCTGCGGAACAGTGACGCTGGGATCGGCTGAGGAACGCCGTCTCTATACTTGTTTGGCCGGTCAGGTTTTCGATGAAGTGGAAACGGAGTTGGAGGAAAAGTAAAGGCTTCGGGAATTTTTACAAGGCATGTAAATTTTTTTACAAGGCGTGTAAAAAAAATTACATGCCTTGTAAAAAAACAACCGGTGTGCGGCAATATCGCTATTTGCTGCACACCGGTATTTATATAATATATATACTAAATGTTGAACTGTTTGCCTTTGCTGCCGTCCTCGAATCCCTTTGCATATCCTTCACGATAGCCTTTGACGTATGCTTCGCGCTCGGTGCGGGTGGGAAAATTGTTGGATTCGTCATACGAGGCACGTTCCTCTCCGATGGCACCGTCATCCATGCCGCTGAGATAGCCGTCTTCGAATCCGGCTTCAGCGGCCGGACGTTTGTCTTTCCCGATCGTATCGGGCAGGGCGATGCTGATTGTTTCGGCCGGAGCCGTCAGAAAGGCTGTGTCCATGGTCATGTCGGGGGCTGAGGGGCTGCTTGCTTTCGGAAGGATGTAATCTGCGGGATCGTCCGCAGTTTTTTCGCTGGCTTTTTTCAGGAAGATGATGGCCAGTGCGACGGATATTCCTAAAAGCAGAAACAAAAGACTGCGCAGGCGGATGTCGGAATTCTTTTTATTCATAATGTATCAAGTATTCGGTAGATATTCTATTGAAATTCAGATGAGGGAGAAATTGCTTTCAGCGGCGCTGTTGTTGCAGGGTGTTTCCCGCGTCGATGCGCAGGAAGATGAACAGGAGCAGTGTGAAGCCCCAAAGCGATGAGCCGCCGTAGCTGAAAAAGGGTAGCGGGATGCCGATGACAGGTGTCAGCCCCATTACCATGCCCACATTGATGAACACGTGGAACAGGAAAATGCTGAGCACGGAATAGCCGTAGACGCGTCCGAACTTGGAGGTCTGCCTTTCCGCCAGATAAAGCAAGCGCAGGATCAGGCCCAGGAAAAGCAGAAGTACGGTGGCCGATCCGACGAAGCCCTCTTCCTCGCCCACAGTGCAGAAGATGAAGTCGGTGTCCTGTTCCGGAACATACTTGAGTTTGGTCTGCGTTCCGTTCATGAAGCCTTTTCCTTCCAGACCACCCGACCCGATGGCTATTTTGCTTTGGTTGACATTGTAGCCGGCTCCCGAGAAATCCGTGTCCATGCCCAGCAGTACCCGGATGCGCGATTGTTGGTGTGCTTTGAGTACATGGTTCATCACGTAGTCCGAGGAGTAGAAAAAGGTCATGGAGCCGAGGGCGAATACGGCTATGTAGAAATACTGGTGTAATCTTTCGCTCAATGCCTGCCAGATCAGATAGCCTACGGTGAACAGACAGAACCCGAGTTGTGCCCATGCCACATCGAAGGGGACTACAAAGCGTGAGACCAGCAGTGCGGCGGCCGTGGTGATCAGTCCGCCGGAGACTAACCGGCCCGTGTGGCGCGAGTGCGGGCAATAGACGCGGACCATCCCGATGCTGAATATCCAGATGAGTGTGAGGACCGAGAACTCACCGACGGAGGTCTTGGTTGCAGGCAGGAGCTCCTCGGAGAAACGGATGCCTACCACAAAATAGACGATGGCGGCGAAGCCGGTGAAAAGGAAACTGCCCGGCATCCCTTCGCGGTAGAATACCAGGAAGAAAGCCAGATAGACGAGGGCCGAACCGGTTTCCTTCTGTAGAATGATGAGGAGCATGGGCAGCAGGACGAGCGCGGAGGCCCGTAGCAGGTTGTGCATGTTGTCGAGTGCGAAGCCGTATTGGTTGCAGAGCTTGGCAACGGCCAGCGCTGTTATACATTTGGCGAATTCGGCCGGCTGGAGGTTGACAGATCCTATTTGGATCCATGAAAGGGAACCCTTGATGTCCCGTGCGATGAAAGGAGTGACAAACAGGAGCAGGAGGGCCAGCACGTAAAGGATGTCGGTGAGTTGGTCGAAGTAGCGGTCGTCCAGCATCAGGAGGACAAATCCCAGACCGAAGGCGCAGCAGATCCATACGAGCTGTTTGCCGGTGCGCGTTCCCCAGCTTATGAAATCGGTGTCACCTATTTCGTGACTCGCTCCGCAGAGGCTCAGCCAACCGAAAGCGAGCAGGGCTATGTAGAGCAGAATGATCAGCCAGTCTACGCGCAGCAGAGGATATTTGCTGTCGGAAAGGGGGCGGGAAGAGGAGGATATGGAGATGTACGACATGAATGTGTTGTCTGGAAAAAGGGGTTAGCGTTCGGTGGAGGAGTATTTGATGTGCCGGTTGCGGAACATCTCGGCTTTGGCCTGTGAGGCGGGGGAGAGGTGTCCGTTGAGATATTGCTCCATGATGAGTGCCCCGAGCGGCACTCCGTAGACATTGCCGTAGCCTCCGTTCTCGACATAGACGGAAACGGCTATTTTGGGCTTGTCCATCGGAGCGAATCCCATGAAGGCGCTGTGGTCGTGCCCGCGGTTCTGTGCGGTTCCGGTTTTTCCGCAGACCTCGATGCCCGGCAGGTTGGCGGCGCGGCAGGTGCCGCTGAGCACGGCGCGGCGCATTCCGGCCACGGCATATTCGTACCAGTGGGGACTGACCATCGTGTGGCGGGGCCGCAGGTAGAGGGTGTCAAGGCTGCTGCCCTGAATGCTGCGGGCCACGTGGGGGATGTAGTAATGGCCGCGGTTGGCGATGGTGGCGGCCAGATTGGCGATTTGCAGCGGAGTGGCGGTAACCTCTCCCTGCCCGATGGAGATGGAAATGACGGTCAGCGGGTTCCAGGATTTGTTGTAGTGTTTGTCGTAGTAGTTGGCATTGGGGATCATGCCTCGCTGCTCACCCGGCAGATCTGTTCCCAGCCGATAGCCGAATCCCATGGCTACGAGATGGTCTTTCCAACGTGTCATGGCAGCCTGGATGGAACCGTACTTCCGTTTGTTGCTGAGCAGACGGTAGAGGTTCCAGCAGAAATAGGCGTTGCACGAGGTCCCGATGGCCGGAACGAGCGGAGTGGGGGAGCTGTGGCCGTGACAGCCCAGATGAAGTCCTTTGTAGTTGAAGCCGTGGTGGCAGGGAAAAGCTATCTGAGGGTCGATGCTGCCTTCCTGAAGTCCGATGAGGGCTTGCGAGAGTTTGAACGTGGAGCCGGGGGGATAGGTTCCCATCGTGGCACGGTTGAGCAGGGGCTTGTGCGGGTCACGGCTGAGTGTGCGGTAGATTTTTCCGCGTTCCCGTCCCACCAGAATGCGGGGGTCGTAAGTGGGAGACGAAGCCATGCAGAGAATCTCGCCGGTGGAAGGCTCGATGGCAACGATCGCCCCCAATTTGCCTTGAAGCAGGCTTTCGGCCAGTGCCTGCAGGTCCATGTCGATGCTGAGCGTGATGTTCTTGCCCGGAATGGGAGCCTTGTCGTATTTCCCGTTCTGGTAATGGCCTTGTGTCCGGCCTCTGGCGTCGCGCAGCATGATGCGCATTCCTTTTTCGCCGCGTAGCTGTTTTTCGTACGAGCGTTCCACACCCAGCTTTCCTATATGGTCACCGCTTTTGTAGTAGTCGTCTTCCTCAATGTCGGATTCGTTCACCTCTCCCACATCGCCCAGGATATGTGCCCCCATGCCGTGGGCATAGTGGCGTACGGAGCGTTTTTCTATGGAAAAACCTTTGAAGCGGAACAGTTTCTCGCGGAACATGGAGAACTCTTCCGCCGGAATCTGGCTCATGAAGAGTTGTGGCGTATGGCGTGAATAGCTTTTCTTTGATTTGATATCATCCATGCGCCGGATATATTCATCGCGGGTGATGCCTATGGTGGAACAGAAATCCAGCGTGTCGATGCCGCGCTGGTCGTTCATGATGACCATGATGTTGTAGGACGGTTCGTTGTAGACGAGCAACCGTCCTTTGCGGTCGGTGATCAGGCCGCGCGAGGGATATTGTATATCTTTCCGGAAAGCATTGGAGTCGGCGTTCTTCTTGTAGTCGTCGCTCATGAGCTGTAGTGTGAAGAGCCGTATCAGATAGATCACGATAATGGTGACGGCGATACCGCCGATTACGAATTTCCGATTTTCAAAATTCAGTTCGCGTACCATGACGGGAAAGATTGAAAGAGTAAAGGGAATTTGCGGAGAGAACCGGATTTCAGTGTTTTCCGCAACCGCGGATCAGTTCCATCGCGACGATGAACAGCGTCGTGAGCAAAGTGCTGCTGCCAATGTTGACAAGGAGGCTCTCGGGGTTGAAGAAGGAGAAGGCTTCGATGCTGAAGAACAAGGCGCAATGAATGGAAACCGTTACGAGGATGAGGCGCAGGAATGGGCCCCATTCCATGCTGTGGGCCGAGGGGACGAGCACCTCGTCATCCTGATCGTTGGGAGAGAATGCACGTAGCAGGGGTGGAGTCAGTAAGGCGACAAAACAGAGCGATGCGGCGGCGATTCCCGGTGTATTTGTGAAGAGGTCGACGGTAAGTCCCAGCAGGAATCCCAGCAACAGATAGCCACAACGCGGCGTATTGCTGGGCAGAAGCAACAGGAAATAGACGTAAGGCATGGGAGTCGCGTAGCCCATGATGTGGATATGATTGAAGACGAGCACTTGCAGCAAGAGCAGCAGCAGGAACCACCCGGTACGGGAAAAGAATGTCTGTATCATGGCATGTCTGTTTAGGGTTGCAGGGCCGCGTCTTCCTCTCTGGCATGGCGGCGCAGGGTATCTATCTCGGCTTTATAGGGAGTGGAGATGACATTGACATCGCGCAGATTGGCGAAATCGGTACCCAGATTCACCTCCAGTTTGTACGACTGGCCGTCGGAGGAATTGTGTATGCCGCTGATGCGTCCCACGAAAATACCGGGAGGGAAGACGGCGGAATAGCCGCTGGTTTCTATACATTCTCCTTTTCGGATTTTGGCATAGCGTGGAATGTCGTCCACACAGGCTTTCCGCAAGCTGTTGCCTTCCCATTGCAGATAGCCGAAATACCGTTGGCCGCGCACCCTGCAACTGATGCTCGATTTGCGGTTGGTCACCGGAATGACGAGCGAATGGTGCGGACCGGTCAGATAAACGATGCCGACTACGCCGCCACCGCCCACGACTCCCATTTCACTGTGTACGCCGTCCGCCTCGCCGCGGTCAATGACCAGATAATTGTTGGTGCGCTCTCTGGAATTGGAAACAACGGTGGCGGGTATCAGCTCATAGCCGGCCAGACGCTCCGCCATGATGCGCTCCGTGACTGATGTGTCCCGTATGGCGGTGGTCAGAGCCTCGCGCAGGCTGTTGTTCTCCTGTTGGAGCCGCAGATTTTCGGCGGTCAGTTCCCGATTGACGGTTTGCAGGTGAAGATAGGAAACGACATGTTCGTACCATCCGTTGATTTCGGCCACAACCGAGTTGGCGGCGCTGAACCATACGCTACCCTGATAGCTGTTGAAGCGGAATAGCAGGGAAAAACTGGCAGCCTCCAACAGCAGAAACAGAAAAAGATAATTGTATTTGCGAAAAAATTCCAGCAGGTTATGCATGGCGGTATAATGGGCTCTTCGTCTGTATGCACATTCCCTTATCCCGAAATCAGGCATTGGGTGGCCCGATTTCGGGATTCGTAGGGTGTGTGCTGATTTCTCTTATCTCATCAGGAACGTGAATTTTTCCACATTTTTCAAGGCAACACCTGTTCCTCTGGCTACGCAGAGCAGCGGGTCGTCCGCCACATGGAAAGGAATGTTGATCTTGTCCGTCAGACGTTTGTCCAGACCACGCAGCAGGGCACCGCCTCCTGTCAGATAGATACCGTTTTTCACGATGTCGGCATATAGTTCGGGCGGTGTGTTTTCCAGTGCGTTGAGTACGGCCATTTCGATCTTGGCGATTGATTTTTCAAGACAATGGGCAATTTCCTGATAGCATACGGGCACTTCCATGGGCAACGCCGTGATTTTGTTGGGGCCGTGGACCACGTAGTCTTCCGGAGTGTTTTCGCCCAGATCGGTCAAGGCGGCTCCCACATTGATCTTGATGCGTTCGGCCATGCGCTCGCTGACGCGGACATTGTGCTGGCGGCTCATGTATTCCTGGATGTCAGCGGTGAAATCATCGCCGGCCATTTTGATGGAATTGTTCGAGACGATGCCTCCCAGCGAGATGACTGCGATTTCCGTGGTGCCGCCGCCTATGTCGACGATCATGTTGCCTTCGGGGGCGTTCACGTCGATACCGATGCCTATTGCGGCGGCCATCGGTTCATAGAGCAGGAACACGTCGCGGCCGCCGGCATGCTCGGCCGAGTCGCGCACGGCACGCAGCTCCACTTCCGTACTGCCGCTGGGCACACCGATGACCATACGCAACTGGGGCGAGAAGAGGCGTTTGCCTTTGTGCACCATTTTTATCAGTCCGCGCAACATCTGTTCGCAGGCATTGAAATCGGCAATGACGCCATCGCGCAACGGGCGGATCACACGGATCTTGTCATTTGTCTTTTCATACATCAGTTTGGCACGTTCGCCTACCGCCATCATTTTTTCCGAATGACGGTCGAGCGCAACTACGGAAGGCTCGTTTACGGCGATTTCGTCGTCGCTGATAATGACCGTATTGGCTGTACCCAAGTCGATGGCCAGTTCTTGGGTAAAGGAGAAGAATTTGGAAAAGAAACTCATTGAGGATGTCGGTTAAATGGTTGACTTGCGGAGCTGCGTTTTTCAGGAACGTGCGAACCATTCGTGAATGGCTGTGTCGTAGTGGCTGCTGACGCCGAAAGCGCGGGTAGCGAACATGCGGCGTTCCTCCAGACTGGTTTCCGCTCCCCGCTGGCTGATGATGTCGCGCAGCAGGCCGTATTCGGCTTTGGAGGGGATGATCACTACGTCTTTGAAGTTTTTGGCGCCGGCACGGATGAGCGAGATTCCGCCTATGTCGATTTTTTCGATGATGTCCGCTGCGGAGGCTCCGTCGGCAACCGTCTGCTCGAAAGGATAAAGGTCCACGATGACCAGGTCTATTTCGGGTATGTCGTATTGTTTCATCTGTTCGCAGTCGCCCGCCAGTTCGCGGCGTCCCAGAATACCTCCGAAGATCTTGGGATGGAGAGTCTTGACACGTCCGCCCAGAATGGAGGGATAAGTGGTTACGTCCTCTACTTTCTGGCAGGGATAGCCGAGCGATTCGATAAACTGTTGTGTGCCGCCTGTGGAGAGGAACTTCACGCCTTCTGCATGCAACTGGGCGAGGAGTTCTTCCAGACCGTCTTTATGAAAGACCGAAACCAGTGCGGTCTTGATTCTTTTTGTTTCTGACATAATGTATTTTAGCTAAAAAACGTTTGTGACTGCAAAGTTAGTGTAAGGGTAGGGATTCACAAAATGAAAGCCGAACATTTTGCTGTGAATCCGTGTTCTTTTTTGGGGCGGAGGTTTATATGACCGGTGTTGCCGCCTTCCTGAAGAAACTGAAGTTGACGCTTCCGTAGGCCCGGTGTTCGATAAAGTCCGGACGGTCGGAAAAGTCATATCCCTTGCCGTGTTCCAGAACGAAGAGCCCTCCGTCCGCTACGAGTGTGCCGCCCAGAACACGGTCTGGCAGTTCGCCCAGTTCGGACAGCGTGTACGGAGGGTCCGCAAATACCAGATCGAAGCGTTCGCGGCATCGGCCTATGAAGCGCAAGGCATCCGTGCAAAGCGGGGCGGCCGCTGGGTCTCCCAGACTGCGGAGGGTGGAGGCGATGAAGGCGAAATGCTGGCGGTCGCGCTCTACGGTCACCACGCGGCGACAGCCGCGTGAGAGCAGTTCGAGCGAGATGCTGCCCGTCCCGCCGAACAGGTCCAGGGCGGATGTCTCTTCAAAATTCAGATAAGCTCGCAGGACGTTGAATAGGTTTTCTTTGGCAAAATCCGTAGTGGGGCGGGCTTTGAAGGAGCGGGGCACGTCGAAATGCCTTCCTTTGTATTTTCCGGTGATGATGCGCATGTCTTGTACGTTCTTGTTAAGGATGAAAGGAGGGATTGGCCGGTCAGTTACCGATGAGCAGGGTCATCAGGTCGTAGGGCACTCCCGCAGTGGTGGCCACAATGTTCCGGTTGAATTCTGCGGAGGGATGTATGGGGTGTACCGCCGGGGCGTAGCGGCGCAGTTCGTTTACAACGGGATCCCGCAACTCGGCGGTGCCGGCCACGAAAAATGGTATCGCCGCATTGTCTATGGACAGATGGCGGGTGATGTTGAACACGTAGTAGGCGGCATCGGCCGGCTCGTGTATCTCGTAGGTGTTGGTCATGACGAGGCGGTTTTCCTCGAAAACGGTAATGTCGGCTACGTGCTCGTGGCAGTAGACGAAAAGCCGTTTGCCTGCGGCGGCCGGTCCGCCTTTCGAGGCGAAATGGCGCAGTACCGGGGTGCGTGCCGACAGGTAGTGTACATTGCTGAAAGTGTCTTCCAGTGTGCGGCAGGTCATCTCGTCGAGCGAGAACAGAAGCACGGCATTGACCGGAGCGACTACATCATAAAACACGCGTCGTTTCCGCTCCTCCGAGAAGCAGTAGTTGTAGAGTGCCTCGCAGTCTTCTTCCTGAAAGTCCGCCAGCGGAACGGGAGTGACCGCTCCCGACACGATCACCTGAACGCCGGATATGGGTGACTGCAGGATGGATTCCGTCTCGCAGGCCTCGCGCAGGTTTACGGTGAGCGAGGTCTGTGACCTCACGTTGTAGGGCGAAAAGTCGAAATAGGTTTCGTGGCGTTGTTCGTACCGTGCGAAACACAGTTCCGACGGCGCAATGCGCAGATAGAGCGTCCGGGGCGGTGCGGGGGTATGGGGAGCGGTTTCGTTCATGTGTTTTTGTTGTGTCTGGTTGTGCGGTTAGTCTTTTTGCGGAGAAGATAGGGACGCAGGATGCCATAGCCTGCTGCGGCTCCCAGCAGTGCTCCCAGCGAGTTGGCGGCAAAGTCCGCCCAGTCTCCGCTACGGCAGTCCGTGGCATATTCCTGCGTCAGTTCGATGATTCCGCTCATCAGTATGGGCAGGACAACGGCAAACACAAGCAGTCGTTTGCCGTTCAGACGGCAGTGGCTGCGCAGGTATTCCCACCAGATGACCGTACAGGTTCCCAGATACATGACGATATGTACCACCTTGTCGAAGCCCTCGATTGTGTCCAGACGGGTCGAGGGCGGCTTGAAGAGGCACAGAAACCATATAAGGGCAATGCAGAACAGGCTGAGAGGATAGGTACGGAGGTATTTCATGTCGGAATTTTTAGGAAGGACGTATGTGTCTGCCGGGGTGTTTTTTACCAGAACCGGTTCTGTTTTCCGTCATATTCGAATCCGGCTTCACGCAGTTTGCTTTCCAGCGCGGTGCGTTCTACGTCAAGGTCATTGCAGAGTTCATCGAGCGAATCGTAGTCGTCTCTGAGTTTCATGTTGACGACACTCAGCAGCATCATAGGGTCCTGAGGGAGTTGCATAGGGCGGGATAGTTTCTTTGTTATAGCCATGCAAAGTTACTTCTTTGAATTGACAATTTGTGCTTGCGGATGTTTTTAATTCTCGTGTTTGGATTGTTTTTCCGGCCAGTTTACCAGATACAGGCGGTCTGTTGTTCGTGTGAAGGCCGTATAGAGCCAGCGCAGGTAGTCGGCAGGCTGCAAATCCTCCGGCCGATACCCTTGGTCCACGAAGACACGTTGCCACTGTCCGCCCTGTGCCTTGTGGCAGGTGACGGCGTAGGCATATTTCAGTTGCAGGGCATTGTAGTAGGGATCCTGACGCAGGCGCTTCATGCGTTCACGCCGGGAAGGCACATCGGCGTAGTCGGCCAGAACCTGTTCGTAGAGCCGGTGACTCTCCTCGGCTGTGAGCGAGGGCGATTCCGAGGTGAGTGTCGAGAGCAGCACCCGGCATTCCGCCTCGAAATTGTCGTAGTCGCCGAATCGCAGGGTGGCGTCGGCAAAGCGGAAGCCGTACAGTTCGTGGATGTTTCGGATGCGCACCACCTCGGCCGTGTCTCCGTTGGCGATGAAGTCGAAGGGCAGCCGTTCGTCGCGGGACAGTCCGGCGGCAAGCCGTTCAGCCCAGAAATAGTTGTTTTTGACTACCATGACGAGGTCTCCGCGTGTGAGTTCTTCCTCGCGGTCGAAGATGCGTGTGCGGATGCCGTTGTTGTAGATGTTGGCGCGTTTGTTGGAGCGCGTAATGACGATGGTGTCCGACGTCCCGCAGTCGCTGTATGCCGAAACGAGCGCCTCTATCAGTTCGTTGCCTGGCAAGAAGCGAATCTCGCCTTTTTTGCTGCCGGTGATGCGGGGCAGTTCCGTGCTGTTTCCGGTGAGCATGTGTCGCAGCAGGGTGGCTCCGGAAAGCACATCGGAGGTGCGGCTCTGGCGTACCACTTCGGTGAGGTCGATTTGGCGTACCCTCAGTCCGTAGGAGGCCAGCACGTCGGCTCTCAGGGCCGGGCTATCCTCTTCGCCTACGGGCGGCAGCTGGGCCGTGTCGCCCGACAGAAGCAATCGGCAGCCTTCGCCTTCGTAGACATAGTGTATCAGGTCGTCAAGCAGCATTCCCGATCCGAAGAGGCTTTGTCCGCCTCCGCTGTTCCCGAGCGCGATCATGGAGGCCTCGTCTACGATGAAAAGGGCGTGACGCAGTTTGTTGAAGCCCAGAGAGAAGCGGGTGCCTTCGCCGTTCCATGTCTGTTGGCGGTAGATGGCGCGGTGGATGGTGAGCGCCCTGTCACCGGAGTGCGAGGAGAACACTTTGGCCGCCCTGCCGGTGGGGGCGAGCAGTACGACTTCGCGCCCCAGTCGTTTCATCAGGCGCACCAGAGCGCCGATGAGGGATGTCTTGCCCGTTCCGGCATAGCCGCGCAGGATGAAGGCCTCTCCGCCTTCGGGCGACAGCAGGAAGCGGGCCAGGTGTTCGGCGGCCAGCTCCTGTTCCGCCGTGAAGGGAAGGCCGAATTCAAGGGCGAGGAGACGTTTCAGTTCATCGTGTAGCATAGTCCGGACAATGATGGGATGTGTTTTTTTGAGAGGAAAAGCAGGGCTGTCTCCAGATAGAACTTTCGGAGACAGCCCTGCCCGTAACGGTTTGGGCGTGTGGCCCGCATGGTTGCTCCGCCTGCGGGCTATGCCTGTGTTGCTTTATGCGCGTTCGATGTAGGCGAGCACATCCCCTTTCGAAACATGGCTTCCCTGACGGGCGTTGATTTCTACCAGTTTTCCGCCCAGTGCCGCCGGTATTTCCAGAATCTGTCCGTGAGTGTTCTCGATGTAGCAGAAGAAGTCTCCTTCTTTATATTGCTTGCCGATGAACGGCTCGATACTTTTCACACATTCGCCGTCACCGCCGATTTCCCACAGAACGGTACCGCTCTCGGGAGCCACGAGGGCATCGGCTTTGGCATGCTTGAGTGCGCTGGCCTCTTCGGGGGTGAGTCCGTTGGCCTGATTCTTGTCCTTGGCGGCTTGCAGGTCGGCCAGGAAGCGTTTCTTGGCCGCACCGCTCTTATAGTCGCGGTACTGTGTCTCGTGCATGGCAAACTCAAACAGTTCTTCGTCATCCTGTCCGCGGTCCCAGCCGTTTTCTTCCATCTCCTTGACGAAACGTTCCAGATCATCGGGATAGTAGCTCTGGGGATCGGCGTCGGTGAACTCGAAACCTTTCTCTTTGGCCAGGGCGATGATTTCGGGGTCTACCTCGCCGGGGAGCTTTCCGCTCTTTCCGAGGATCATTCCCCAGATGGCATTGTCCATCATGGTGTAGCGAGGTTTTCCCATGCTCTCGGTCAGGAGGTTCATGAGGGCGATGTTCTTGACGTATTGCGAGAAAGGAGTGACGAGGGGAGGATAGCCCACCCGCGGCCATACGTAGGCCACTTCGTCGAACAGGCGTACCAGCAGTGCGTCTTCGCTGAGGGGCTCTTCGCCTTTGGCCTGTCGGTTATTGTTGATGGCGCTCATGACGCCCGTGAGGTCGGCCATCATGGAGCCCATCATGCCGCCGGGGAGGCCGCAGCCTAAGAGCAGGCTGGACATGAGCTTGTTGGAGGGGTTCATGAAATAGCCCAGGAAGTCGTCGATGAATTCCTGCGTGAGTTTGCGGGCTTCCATGTAGGCATCCATGTTGATTTCCGGAACGTCGAAACCGGCGTTTTTCAGCATGGACTGTACGCTGATGATGTCCGGATGCACTTTTCCCCAGGAGAGCGGTTCTATGGCCGTGTCGATGACATCGGCTCCGTTGCGGCATACTTCGAGGATGGAGGCCATCGACAGGCCCGGACCACTGTGACCGTGGTACTGGATGATCACTTCGGGATGTTTGTCCTTGATCATCTTGCAGAGCCGGCCCAGCATGGCGGGCTGTCCTATTCCGGCCATGTCCTTCAGGCAGATCTCCGGAGCGCCGGCTTCGATGAGCTGGTCGGCGATGCCGGCATAGTATTCGGCCGTATGGATGGGAGAGTTGGTGATGCAGAGGGTGGCTTGGGGAGTCATGCCTCCTTCAAGGGCGTATTTGATGGAGGGGATGATGTTGCGGACATCGTTCAGACCGCAGAAAATGCGGGTGATGTCCACACCCTGGGCGTGTTTCACCTTGTACATGAGGCGGCGCACGTCGGCCGGCACGGGGAACATGCGCAGCGCGTTGAGCCCGCGGTCGAGCATGTGGGTCTTGATGCCAACTTCGTTGAACGGACGCGTAAAGGCGCGGACGGCCTGGTTCGGGTTCTCGCCGTAAAGCAGGTTGACCTGCTCGAATGCGCCGCCGTTGGTTTCGACGCGGGCGAAGCAACCCATCTTTATGATCACGGGCGCGATGCGCTCCAGCTGGTCCTTGCGGGGCTGGAATTTACCGCTGGACTGGAACATGTCGCGATAGACAAGGCTGAATTGGATTTTTCGTTTTGTCATGACTGTGTTGTTGTAGATATTTCACGTGTGTTCGTCGAGGCATATATGGAAAATGCACACTGAAGCATTCCGGAGCCTCAGTGTGCAAAGGTAATGATTTATTTTCAAAGCGCAAAGCCGTGCGGGAGGGCCGCTTTGCGGGAACTTTTTTGCGGGGATATCAGTCGATGCGTTTCACCATCTCGCGGAATATCTCGGCCATGAGGGGCTGTACGGCGTTGGCTGCCTTCTGTACCTCTTCGTGGCTGACTTCCACGATCTTTCCTTCTACGCCCAGGTCGGTGATGATGCTGATGCCGAAGGTGCGTATGCCGCAGTGGTGGGCCACGATGACTTCGGGTACGGTGCTCATGCCCACGGCATCGCCGCCGAGGATGCGGTACATCTTATATTCGGCCGGAGTTTCGAAGGTGGGGCCCTGTGTGGCCACATATACGCCCTCGACCGTGCGGATGTTCTTCTCCTTGGCAATGGTGCGGGCCATGCCCAGCAGTTCATGGTCGTAGGCCTCGCTCATATCCGGGAAGCGGGGACCGGTGGGGAAGTTCGGACCGTGCAGCGGATGCTCGGGCATGAAGTTGATGTGGTCCGTGATGAGCATGATGTCTCCTATCTCGAAGGCCGGGTTCATGCCGCCTGCGGCATTCGACACGAACAGGGTCTTGATGCCCAGTTCGTACATGACGCGTACCGGGAAGGTCACTTCCTTCATGGAGTAGCCTTCGTAGAAATGGAAGCGGCCTTCGAGGGCCATGACTTCCTTTCCGCCGAGCCGGCCGAAAAGCAGGCGGCCGTGATGTCCTTCAACGGTAGAAACGGGGAAGTTGGGAATTTCCGAATAGGGGAAGGCGTCCACTACTTCAATCTCGGCGGCCAGACGGCCCAGTCCCGTGCCCAGCACGATGGCGGTACGGGGGGTAAGTGCGGTGTGGGCTTTAATCCACTGCGCTGTTTCTTGAATTTTTTCCAACATAGTCTTTGATTATTTGGTTGAACTTTTCTTGTTCCTCGGCAGAGGGTAGAAAACGGACGCTGACGGGCTGTACGAAGAACGAGGCCCGAAGTTCCGGGAGCAGCCCGTTCTGTGTGCGCAGGCGGGCGGCGTCTTTTTCCGTGGTCACGGCCATGCGGCGCTTTGACGGCGGCAGGGCGGTGAAGGCACGGTTGATGCGCTCCACATCAGCCGACGTAAACTTGTGGTGGTCTCCGAATACGAGACGGTGCACGTTGCCTCCTTGATGCTCCACGTAAGTCCACAGAGGGTCGGGACGCGCGATGCCTGTCACTACAAGCACTTCCGCGTCCTTGTAGCCAAGGGTGCGGATATTGTCGTCCGTTTTGTCAAATAAGGGAGTGAGGCGGCCGTAGCCGAAGGTGGAGAAGAAAAGGTCCTGTCCCTGAAGCGGGCGGATGCGCTCCCGGTATTGGCGGAAGGGAGGATTCTTCCCCACGGTCTTCGTGACGACAATGACATTGGCCCTGCGCGCTCCGGAAGCCGGTTCGCGCAGGCGTCCGGCGGGGAGCAGGCTGTCGTTGAAATAGGGGCGGGAACAGTCTGTCAGGAGGATGTTCAGTCCGGCCTTTACGTAGCGGTGCTGGAAGGCATCGTCCAGAATGATGACGTCCGTTTCAGGATGAGATCTCAGGAGGAGATCAATGCCTTTGCAACGGTCTTCGCAGACGGCAACGGTGAGCCGCGGAAGATTGCGTTTCATTTGCAACGGCTCGTCCCCGCTATCGCGGGCATCCATGTCGGTGTGTACTTCCGCGAAGCCTTTGGTGCGGCGGCCGTAGCCCCGGCTGAGTACGGCCACATGGTGGCCACCGGCAAGCAGCAGACGCGCAATGTACTCCGTGTGGGGGGTCTTGCCGGTACCTCCTGCCGAGAGGTTTCCCACGCAGATTACCGGCAGAGGAAACCGGCGGCTGGGCAGCCATCCGCAGTCGAAGAGGCGGTTGCGCAACCTTGTTCCTGCACCGTAGAGCCAGGAAAAGGGCAGAAGAATCTTTATCACGGCAGACATAATCATGGATAATAATGAGGGCGGCGGGCCGCGTTGAAAAAAACGCCTGCCCGCCACCGGTTCGGTTTACGCTTAGTTCAGATTGGGCTCAAACGGGATGCGGGCCTGCAAGCAGTCGGTACCCCGCAGCCCTTTGATGAAATGTAGCGGCTGGTAGTATACGCCCAGTATGGCGCGCAGCTGCTGTTCCAGATAGTCCCCTCCCTGGGCCGTCTTCATCAGGCGGTCCAGCCAGGGTGCCATGCCCGGTTCTTCGGTCACGGCATATTCCTTCAGGCCGGCACGGCGTGCGGCTTCGGCCACGGCATTGTCCAGTGTGCCCAGACGGTCCACGAGTTTTATCTTCAGTGCCTGGCTGCCGGTCCATACGCGGCCCTGTGCGATGCTGTCTACGGCTTCGGGCTTCATCTTGCGGCCGGCGGCCACGCGTTTCAGGAAGAGTGAGTAGCCCCGTTCCACATAGTTCTGCATGGCGGCAGTCTCGGCCGCGCTGAAAGGACGGCCCATGGCGCCGAAGTCCGAAGCCTCGTTGGTCTTCACCACATCGAAGTGCAGGCCCAGTTTGTCGGTCAGCAGTCCCGTAGCGTCGGGCACCATGCCGAAGATGCCGATGCTGCCGGTGAGGGTGGTCGGTTCGGCAAAGATATAGTCCGCGCCGCAGGCCATGTAGTAACCGCCCGAGGCTGCCATGCCGCCCATCGAGACCACCACGGGTTTCTTTTTCTTGAGTTGTTGGATGGCGTGCCACATCTGTTCGGAGGCATACGCGCTGCCACCGCCCGAATTGATGCGGAGCACCACGGCTTTCACTTTTTCGTCGTTCATCAGGCGGTCCAGATCTTCCACCACTTTCGGACCTACGATCTGGGCTTCCTGGCTCAGACCGCCGCTCTGTTCGGCGCCGACAATGCCGCCGAAGGCATAATACACGGCCACTTTGTCATCGCTGTCGCCGGCTTCATGCAGCTGCGCCAGTGCCGAAGGAGAGATGAACTTCACTTTTTCCGTACCGGTCAGGCGGCGCAGATAGTCGCGCGTTCCGTCGATGTAGGTCAGCGAGTCCACCAGTCCCAACTTCACGTATTCGGGTGTTTTGGTCAGGGCCATGTAGCGGTCGGCGTAGGAGCTCAGGGTTTCGGCCTTGATGTGTCGTGAGGCGGCCACGTCCTTGCACACGTTGTTCCAGATGTCGGAGATGAACGAATGCACCTGCTCGCGGTTGGCGTCGCTCATTTCCGTACGGGTGTAAGGCTCCACGTAGCTCTTGTAGGTTCCCACGCGGAACACCTGCATTTTCACGCCCACTTTTTCCAGCAGGTCTTTGAAGAAGATGGGTTGCGAGGCGATGCCGTGCCAGTCGAGCATGCCTTCGGGATTGATCAGAATCTTGTCGGCCACGCTGGCCAGATAGTAGGTGCCCTGCATGTAGTTGTCGGCATAGGCCACCACGAATTTTTTGGATTTCTTGAAGTCCAGCAGTGCCTTGCGCAGTTCTTCGAGCGAGGCGAAGTCGGCGCTCAGCACACCGCCTTCAAGGTAGATGCCGGCGATCTTGTCGTTCGTCTTGGCCGTTTTGATGGCTTTCAGCAGGTTGTCGAGGCCCTGTTCCGCCATGGCGGGATTGCCCATCAGTTCGGCAAACGGGTTCTCCCGGGCCTGTTCCGTCAGTGTGCCGTTCAGGTTCAGACGCAGTACGGTCTTTTCGTCCAGAGTGGGTTTCTGGTTTCCCAAGGCGATGACGCTCAGCATCATGACCGTGCCCATGACCAGCATGAAGATGCCGATACAGAAAAAGCCTACTACTGTGGCCAGCACTTGTTTAAGGAATGAGTTCATGTTTTTGTTCGTGTTTTATTGAGGTTAGAAATTTCAGATGACTGTCTGTATGTTGCCTCTCAGAGGTCCAGGGTCAGTTCCACCGGGCAGTGGTCCGAGCCGTAGATTCCGTTGTGTATTGCGGCACCGGTCAGGTGTTCTTTCAGGCTGTCGGACGCCAGGAAATAGTCGATGCGCCAGCCCGCGTTCTTCTCCCGCGCTTTGAAACGGTAGGACCACCACGAATAGGCTCCTTCCAGATCAGGATAAAAGTAGCGGAACGTATCGGTGAACCCGCTTTCCAGCAAGATGCCGAATTTCTCCCTCTCTTCGTCCGTAAAGCCTGCATTGCGGCGGTTGGTGCGGGGATTCTTCAGGTCTATCTCCCGGTGGGCCACATTCAGATCGCCGCAGACAATCACCGGTTTGCTTCCGCTGAGCTGCAGCAGGTAGCGGCGGAAGTCTTCCTCCCACTCCATCCGGTAGTCCAGCCGCCGCAGGCCGTCCTGAGAATTGGGCGTATAGACCGTCACCAGAAAGAAACGGTCCGTTTCCAAAGTGATGACGCGTCCCTCGCGGTCGTGGTCGGCCACGCCGATGCCGTAGCTGACGGCCAGCGGGTGGAGCCGCGTGAACACGGCCGTACCGGAATAGCCCTTTTTCTCGGCATAGTTCCAGTAGCTCTCGTATCCTTCAAAGGAGAGGTCCAGTTGCCCGGCCTGCATCTTTGTCTCCTGTAGGCAGACTATGTCCGCATCCAGTGCGGCGAAGCTCTCTCTGAATCCCTTCTCGCAGCAGGCCCGCAGGCCGTTGACATTCCATGATACCAGTTTCATAGGCATTATATAAAATGTGTATATCAGTGAACAAAAATACGAATATCTTTCCGAAAAAGTGCGCCCGCACTGAAAAAGTTGAAAACGGGGTGGGAGAATGAAGGGTAGCGTACAACCTTTTCCGGAGGTGGAGAAAAAGGCCCGGCGGTCGTTTCACGTTTGGTGGCGATAAGGAAAGCAGGCGTTTCCGTCCGAATGTAAACGTAGGTTAATTAACATTTGCATTTCGCCCTTTGAGGTGTTATATTTGCACCAGCAAAGTAGAAGATCCCTGAAAAGCCGCCTAACGGGCGGCTTTTTTCGTTGCTTAACGTGAAAAAAACATCCGATCTTTTTTAAAAAAGGTCCCATCTTGTTCAAAAAAGATACTATGTTGTGAAAAAAAGGTCCGTTCCTGTTCTGTTTCCGAGAAACCTCAACGTTAAACTTTGAGGGTATACGTTAAATTTTGTGTGGAAATTTTTTTATACGTTTTTTTGCCATGGCTGGATTTTTCGGGAGAACCCCTTGTTTGCCGGCAGCTCGTTTCATTGAAAATATTGCAGAGGGATCTGGTAGTTCAGCCAACTCTGGGAAAACGGGTAGATGTAAAAATATTCTGAAAACTTGGTGGTGTGGGTGGAAATGGTTACATTTGCCACCGGCCCTTTCTGTCGCCGCGGGCAGGAGCGGGTCCAAACATGGAAAACAAATCTATTAACACACCTATTTTTTACAGAATAAGGATATGAGTCTGAAAATTGTAGTACTTGCCAAGCAAGTACCCGACACCCGAAACGTGGGGCCTGATGCCATGACACCCGAGGGGACGGTGAATCGTGCCGCCTTGCCTGCCATTTTCAACCCCGAGGACCTCAATGCGCTGGAACAGGCGCTGCGACTGAAAGAACAACATCCCGGATCGACGGTCTCCGTCCTGACGATGGGACCGCCGCGTGCTACGGATGTGATCCGCGAGGGTCTTTTCCGTGGTGCCGACAACGGATACCTGCTCACCGACCGCGCTTTTGCCGGCGCCGACACGCTGGCAACGAGCTATGCCCTGAGTCAGGCTATCCGCAAGATCGGCATGCCCGACATCGTTATCGGCGGCCGTCAGGCCATTGACGGCGACACGGCTCAGGTGGGGCCGCAGGTGGCACAGAAACTCGACCTGAACCAGGTGACTTACGTGACGAGTGTGGACGAGGTGAAGGACGGCAAGGTGACGGTGACGCGCCATATCGACGGAGGCATTGAGCGGGTGGAGGCTCCGCTGCCCATCCTGCTCACGGTGAACGGCAACGCTGCGCCCTGCCGGCCGCGCAATGCCAAGCTGGTGATGAAGTACAAACGCGCCAGCGCCCCGATGGAGCGTCCTGCCGACGGCAGCCTGCCATATGCTGGGGAATATGAGAAGAAGCCTTATCTGACCGTGACGCAGTGGAGCGTGGCCGATGTGGACGGCGACCTGGCGCAGTGCGGTCTGGCCGGCTCGCCCACGAAAGTGAAAGCCGTGCAGAACATCGTGTTCAAGGCGAAGGAAAGCAAGCGATTGGGCAGCGGCGATGCCGACATAGAGGGACTGGTAAAAGAATTGTTGGACAGCCATACAATAGGATAAATATCATGAATAACGTTTTCGTATATTGCGAAATAGACAAGCATAGTGTGGAGGAGGTTTCTTTCGAACTCCTCACGAAAGGCCGCAAGCTGGCCGACGAACTGGGAGTGAAACTCGAAGCCATCGCCGCGGGCTGCGGCATCACGGGAAAGGTGGAAAAGGATATACTTTCCTACGGTGTGGACAAACTCCACGTGTTCGATGCCGAAGGGCTCTATCCTTATACCTCGAAACCGCACACGAGCATCCTCGTCAACCTTTTCAAGCAGGAACAGCCGCAGATCTGCCTCATGGGCGCCACGGTCATCGGCCGCGATCTCGGTCCGCGTGTCAGCTCCTCGCTGGTCAGCGGTCTGACGGCCGACTGCACCGCGCTCGAAATCGGAGAGTATGACGACAGGAAGACGGGCAAGCACTATGACAACCTGCTCTATCAGATCCGTCCCGCATTCGGAGGCAACATCGTGGCAACGATCGTCAACCCCGAGAACCGTCCGCAGATGGCTACGGTGCGCAGTGGCGTGATGAAAGCCGAGAAAGTGGCTGAAGACTATAACGGCGAGATCGTCTACGAGGATGTGGCCCGGTTTGTGCCCGAGACCGACTATGTGGTGAAGGTGCTGGAGCGTCATGTGGAGAAGGCCAAAAATAATCTCAAAGGTTCGCCCATCATCGTGGCCGGAGGCTACGGAGTAGGCTCGAAAGAGGGTTTCGACCTGTTGCGCAAACTGGCGGCCGAACTTCATGGGGAGGTGGGCGCCAGCCGTGCCGCCGTGGATGCCGGTTTCTGTGAGCACGACTTGCAGATCGGACAGACCGGCGTGACGGTGCGTCCGAAAGTGTATATCGCCTGCGGCATTAGCGGAGCTATCCAGCATGTGGCGGGAATGAAGGAGAGCGGCATTGTCATCTCCATCAATACCGACCCCGAAGCTCCCATCAACCAATTGGCCGATTACGTCATTACGGGTAGCGTGGAGGAAGTGGTGCCCAAGATGATCAGGTTCTACAAGGCGAACAGCAAGTAAATAAATAGAAACACAGAAAACAAGTTTTGTTTGTAATGGCAAATCATTATACAGACCATCCCGAACTGCGCTTTGAGCTGAACCATCCGCTCATGAAGCGCATCGTGGAGTTGAAGGAACGCAACTTCCGCGACAAAGACAATTATGACTATGCGCCGCTCGACTTTGAGGACGCTATGGACAGTTACGACCGAGTGCTCGACATCGTGGGCGAGATTGCCGGCACGACCATTGCCGACAACGCCGAGGGCGTGGACATCGAAGGTCCCCACCACGAAGGCGACCGTGTGCGTTACGCCAGCGGCACGGCGGCCAATCTGGACGCGATGGTGAAGGCCGGCATGAACGGCATGACCATGCCGCGCAGATATGAAGGCCTCAATTTCCCCATCACTCCTTATACGATGTGTGCCGAGCTTGTGGCTGCCAGCGATGCCGGTTTCGGAAACATCTGGAGCTTGCAGGATTGCATCGAGACGCTCTACGAATTCGGCAACGAGGACCAGCACAGCCGTTTCATCCCGCGTATCTGCGCCGGCGAGACCATGTCGATGGACCTCACTGAGCCTGACGCCGGTTCCGACTTGCAGAGCGTGATGCTCAAGGCTACCTACGATGAGACGGAAGGTTGCTGGAGGCTGAATGGAGTGAAGCGCTTCATTACGAACGGCGATGCCGATCTGCATCTTGTCCTGGCCCGCAGCGAAGAGGGCACGACGGATGGCCGCGGACTCTCCATGTTCATCTACGACAAGCGCGACGGCGGAGTGAACGTACGCCGCATCGAGCACAAGTTGGGCATCCACGGCTCGCCCACCTGCGAACTGGTCTACAAGAACGCCAAGGCCGAGCTTTGCGGCGACCGCAAGCTGGGACTTATCAAATACGTCATGGCCCTGATGAACGGCGCGCGTCTCGGCATCGCCGCCCAGAGTGTGGGGTTGTCGCAGGCCGCCTACAACGAAGGTCTGGCATACGCGCAGGACCGCGAACAGTTCGGAAAGAAAATTATCGAGTTCCCCGCCGTCTATGACATGCTGGCCCTGATGAAGGCCAAACTCGATGCCGGCCGCGCCCTGCTCTATCAGTGTGCCCGCTATGTGGATATCTACAAGGCTCTTGACGACATTGCCCGCGAGCGCAAGCTGGAGGCCGACGAACGCAAGGAACAGAAGACCTACGCCAAACTGGCCGACTCGCTCACGCCGCTGGCTAAGGGCATGAACTCGGAATACTGCAACCAGAACACGTTCGATGCGTTGCAGATTCACGGTGGTTCCGGCTTCATGATGGATTATCCCATCCAGCGCTATTACCGCGATGCGCGCATCACCAACATTTACGAGGGTACGACCCAGTTACAGGTGGTGGCTGCCATCCGCTATGTGACTAACGGCAGCTATCTGGCCCAGATGCGCGACTTCGAGGCCGCTGCGGTATCGGCCGACATGCAGCCCCTGCAGGCCCGTGCCAAGGTCATGGCCGACAAGTTCGAGGAGGCCGTGGCCTATGTGAAAGAGGCCGGCGACCAGTGTTTCCACGATATCTGTGCCCGTCACCTTGTAGAGATGGCAGCCGATGTCATCATGCTTCATCTCCTCCTCCGCAATGCGACTGAGGCTCCCGGGATGTTCGCGAAGTCGGCCCATGTCTATGCCAACTTTGTCGAGGCGGAGGTGGCCAAGCACCACGCATGGGTGATGAACATGACCGTTGCTCAGCTTGACAACTATCGTCAGGCATAACCGTCAGCGGGCGGAAACATAGTACGGAAAGTCCGGAGAGGAATACCTTGCGGCCCTTCTCCGGATTTTCTTTTTTGCAGAAAATGTTCTTTCCTTTGCCACAAATGGCCCGCACATGTGTTTATAAATAATAGAAGGAATCAATTCTAACAGTAATATGATGAAGAAAATGAGATTAGGGCTGTTATTGCTTGCAGGATGCCTGATGGCAGGAAATGCCGAAGCCCGGAAAAACATTGTCAAGGTGAAACAGCCCGGTACGCTGGCGCAGCTCGTGGGCGAGGAGAACAAGTATCGCATTACGGACTTGACGCTCCGCGGAGCGATCAATAACGATGACATCCGCTTTTTGCGGGATATGTGCGGACAGGATGCCGGACTGGGCGATACCCCGGGCAAGGTACGTTCTGTCGACCTGCGCGATGTGACGTTTGTTCCCGGCGGAAAACCCTTCCTGACAGGACAGGACGATTTTCACCCTTATGTCACGAGTGCCTATACCATTCCCAATTGCATGTTTTATCAGTGCCCCGTGGAGCAGCTGGTTCTGCCGGCCCGTGTCGATACGGTGGGCCAGTGGGCTTTGGCCCGTACAGGACTGCGTTCGCTCCAGTTGCCCGAAGGAACTTTTATCTATAATAATATCCTTTCCGCCGACTCCCTGTTGACGGACCTGACGCTTCCTGTCCTTTTTTGGACGGATAGCTCTGTGTCGCGTTTGCTGGAAGGACTGACTTCTCTTCGGAAACTGACTTTCCGTGATGTGGACTATATTTCGAGCGGCACGTTTCAGGATATGCCCGCGTTGGAGGAATTGACCTTCAGCGGTCTGGTAGGACATATTGACGGCTATTGCGTGAGCCGGATGCCCCGCCTGCGCACCATCCGTTTCGGCGGAACGGTGGTGAGCACCGGCGGCTCGCAGTTTGTGGCGGACTGTCCCGAGCTGGAGAATGTTTTCATTGACGGGAATGTATTCTGCCTCGGTTATGGCGAGGCTGTGAAATGTCCCAAGTTCAAGGGATATGTAGTGAACGGGCGTGTTGTGGAAAGCGTGAATGAGGATGCCATCCCCGTTACGCCGCCTTCTTCCTACGGAAAGGCCGCCGACTGGGCTGTGTCTTTGAGTGAGGCCGAAAACTGGATGTCGCGCGTCAAGGTCCAGGCGAAATTCTTTTCCAGCCTGTTGAAAATCCGTATTCCTGTTGTCGTGCAGGTGGCGCGTGCCGTGGGTGATATGCCTCTCTGCACCCGTCTGGAGATATTGCAGAACGCAGGAAAGGATTTTCCCGAACTCTCCAAACTCGACATCCTGAAACTCTCGGCCCGTTATGTGCGCGGAGGGCGGCGCGACACGCTTTTCAGCTATGCCCCGCCTTCGGACAGCTTGCTGAGACGTACCCGCGAGTATTTCAATCTGGACAGCATTGCCGGCACGGGCGATGACATTTCCCGCATCAAGAACATCCTTTACTGGCTGCACAACAACGTGCGTCACGATGGAAGTTCCTCGTGGCCGGATTGCCGGTTCAATGCCGTTGACCTTTACGAAGTGTGCAAGCGCGAGAACCGTGCCCTTAACTGTCGCTTCATGGCCATCATGCTCAGCGAGATGCTGCTGGCCGAGGGCATTCCCGCCCGTTATCTTACCTGCCAGTCGCGCGACTATGAGACGGACTCCGACTGCCATGTCATCAATGTGGCTTGGAGCAAGTCGCTGGGTAAATGGATATGGGTGGATCCGACGTTTGCCGCATACGTAGCTGACGAGAACGGTCTGCTGCTCCATCCCGGCGAGGTGCGCGAACGTTTGCGGGCCGGTCTGCCTCTCGTGCTCAATGAAGATGCCAACTGGAACAATGAGAAACGCCAGACGGTAGAGGATTATTTAGAGAGCTACATGGCCAAGAACCTTTATGTCATTTCGGCCAATACGGTGAATCAGGCCGAGCCGGAGGGCAAGAGCAGCCATCCGCAGGGACGTAGTGTAAGTCTGGTTCCCGAAAAGTTCGAGTACGGCGGAGACATCCTTACTTCCGATGACGAATACTTCTGGCAGCCGCCGGTTGTTCCGGCCGCGCGCTGAGGCTTTTGTTATCAGATATCGACAAACGTCATAGTCCTGTTAGTAGGGCTATGACGTTTGTCGGTGTTTGCGGGTTGTGATGGGAATTGTTTATTTCCCGTCCGATTCCGTGGGTTTCGTCTCCATCACGATTACGCCGTTGATGCCGCGGCTGCCCCAGGCGTCGGTGGCCTTTTTCCCTTTGAGGACACAGATGCTGACGATGCTGTTGAGGGAGATGGTTGTCAGTTCGGTTACGGGAACAATCTTTCCGTTCAGCACGGTCAGCGGTTCCTTGTCGGTGCCGATCAGGTCGGAGGAGTATCCGATGCTCATGACGTTTTTCCCGTCCTGTCCGGTGGTAGGACTGATGCGGATGGGACTTAGGTCTGCGTTATCGTGGGGAGTCAACGTGATGGAAACGACACCGTTTTCGGCTTCCGGACCGTAAGTGCCGACGGCTTTTTCCTTGTCTTGAAGGATGACGACCTCATGGATCTGTTCCGGTTTGAGCTGTAGCAGGTCGGTGCGGTTGCAGGTCTTTCCGTCGATAAGGATGAGCGGGTGGGTAGAGGCCGTGTCCTTTTTCACGTTTCTGGTAACGGCCTTTGTCGTGTCGGGAGTCTGCCGGAGGAAGGCTGCGGTAGTTTGAGGGTCCGCAGGAATGTGCTTTGTCTGTGCGGGACGGGCTGTGGCCAGCAGGGCGAAGGCTGCGGCGGGAAGCAGGTATAGCACTTTTGCGAGGGAAGCCCGGGAGGATTTTTTCTTTTTCATCATGGCGATACGTTTTTTTAGGTTGTTATTATGGTTTTGCAGGCTGTCGGCAAGGGCGAATGCGCCGGTGCCTGCACCGGCACTTTTTTCAAGCAGTAGGAGCTGGTAATGGCGGGCATCCGTGCCGCTGCGTAGCACGGCACGGTCGGCTTCGAATTCGTGCAGGCTTCGGAGATCGGCGGCAAGGGAGTACACCAGCGGGTTAAACCATTGCCAGGAGCGGAAGACTGCCATTGCCAGCGCGTCCCACGAGTGGCCGCAGGCAATGTGGGCGCGTTCGTGAAGCAGGATCTCGTTGCCGTGTTCCCGATAGTCTTTTTCAGAAATTACGATGTGTCGCATCCAACTGAACGGCGGGCAGGGAAGGGCATGGCAGCAGACGGTTATTCCTTCCGTAGTACGGTGTTTCCAGAGATTGCCCCGACGGACGAGGCGCCGCATCAGGAAATATTGCCGGAGTTGCAGGGCGATGGTCAGAAGTGCGCCGGCGGCATAGACAAGGACTATCCAGTCTGTAGGTGAGAGCGGCGCCGGGCGTGCAGGGCCGGCGTGACCGGTGTGGACGGACAGCCGCATCAGTTGTTCTGTGTGCCCTTTGACGGTTGCTGCGGTCCGTATGCCTTCGGAAAGAACGGTCGTTCCATCCGTTGGCAGTTGCATGGCCGGCAATAGCATGGAGAACGCAAGTATGCCGAGCAGGAGTATACGGTTCAGGCGGAAGAACGTTTCGCGCCGGAGCCACAGGATGTAGGGCAGATAAAGGACCGCTAAGCAGAAGGCCGCCTTCAGGGTATAGAGGGTAAATTCGTTCATGGATTCAGTCTTTTTCGATCAGATCGAGCAATTCGCGGATTTCTTCGGGGCTCAGTTCTTCTTCCTGAACGAAGAAACGCACCAGCGAGGAGGTCGATCCGTCGAAGAAATTGTCTTTTACCTCATTCATCACGCGGCGCGTGTATTCCTGACGTGTCACGGCGGGAAAGAATATCTGTTGTTTCCCCTGTCCTTTCCCGATGGAGACGAATTGCTTGCAGTGCAGAATTTTCAGAAAGGTAGATACCGTGGTGTAGGCCGGTTTGGGGTCGGGATAACGTTCCAGAATCTGGTGGATGCTTGCGCCGAGAGGCATTTCCCAAAGCAGATTCATCACCTGCATCTCGGATTTGGTCAGCGTGTGGTATTTCTGTGTCTTCATGGGCCTGATGGTTCTTTTTGTACAGGCAAAAGTAGAGGAAGCACAGAAATATCTAAGAACTTAAAAATGGAAAAATGGGCTGAAAAACTAAACTTTAACGTTTATTCTTAGTAATAGCGGCCGGAGCTTCCGGTGAGGCAGCTTCGATGAGGGTGCGGAAAAGCGGGTCGGCGGAAAGCAGCTGCCGGTTGCCCACGAGGTAGAGCCTTTCGCGGGCACGGGTCAGGGCCACGTTCAGTTTCCGGTCGATGAGGGTGCCGTTTTCCACAAATCTTTCGGCAGTCAGGAATGCCAGCTGGTAGCGTTTCCTGACGGTGAAGGAATAGATGATGGTGTCGCGTTCGCTGCCCTGATAGCGTTCCACGGTATCTATGGTGATGTCGGACAGGCCCGGCAGGTTCAGGTCTTCCAGTGCCTGACGTATTACGGCAATCTGGTTGCGGTAGGGGACAATGACCCCCAGGCTTCTGTCGGGCAGGAACGGGCGGCCGTCGTACCGGTAGCGGTGATAGAGGGCGGCGGCCAGCGTGGCGGTAAGGCGGGCCTCGGAAAGATTTACCTTGTCCGAGGAGGAACGCTCTGGCGCTTCGGCGTGCAGGAAGGCAAACCGGCGGCCTATTGTCTGTTCCAAAAGGGAGGCATGGGCAGGAGGGGCGGAGAAGCGTACCGTCTGATGCGGCAGCGGCACGGGGCAGAGTCTGCCGCCGTAGAAATGGCTGTTGGCGAAACTGGCTGTCTCGGGGTGCATGCGTCCTTGCCGGCAAAGGGTGAAGTGCAGGCAAGGATCACTGCCGTAGAGCCGCAGCAGGCGTTCGAAGAGAGAGTGGCGGCAGTCGGTCAGGCCGATGCTGCGCAGGAGCGGTTCGGTCACGGCCGAGTCGGTGCGGTTCTGCTGCACTACGGCGGGCAACTGCTTGTGATCGCCTATAAGGACGAAGCGTTCTATCGCGCACCGGCCGTGTCCGTCGTTGGCCGAGAGAATGCCCAGCAGGTGAGGTTCGAGAATCTGCGAGGCTTCGTCCACGATGGCCAGTGAGAAATGCTTCAGGTCGAACAGGCGGAGGGATGAGGATATGGATGTGGTGGTCCCCACGAAAACCCGCGTACCGGCAATCAGGCGGCGCACGTCTTCGGCGGAACGTGCCGGAGAGACGCGGCTCTCCAGCAGATGGTCGCGGCAGGATTCGTCGCAGACGGCCGACGGGCCGATGCGCAGGAAGTCGATGTTTTCATTTTTCAGTTTGCCGCAGATCTCTTCGACCGCGCGGTTGGTGAAGGAGATGAGCAGAACAGAGGCAGAGGCATCGGACAGCTCCTCGCGGAGGATTCCTGTCAGTCCGAAGGAGGTTTTCCCTGTTCCGGGAGGGCCTGACAGCAGGAAGAAGTCGCGGGCCTGCCGGGCGCGTAGGGTCAGTTCCGTAAAGTCCGCTGTTTCTTTGTCGCCGCCAGTTTCGGAACGCAGTTCCAAGGTCCGGTCAATGCGGGGAGGACGCTGCCCCAGCAACAACGCCCGCCGTTCGGCCGGTGCGGAGAGAAAAGCGTGGAGAGAGCGGTAAAGGGCCGTGTAGGAAGACTCCATAAAGTCGTGCTCTATGGCCCAGAGCCTGTCGGTTGCGGGCGACAGGACGGCGGCATTGCGTTGCGGGGCGCGCAGCCTCAACGTCAGACCCTGCGAGGCGATTTTCTCAATCGAGGCGCGGAAAATCCAGGAACTCCGGGCATCGGGCTCTCTGCCGGTAGCGTAAGGGTACAGCATGACGATGTCGCCGGTCCTGAAATTGGGAAGATATTCATTTTTTCCCGTTTCGTACTTTGGTTTTAGACTTACAGAAACAATTTCCCCGTTTTTCCCGTGGGCGAGACTTTCTATCTCCATGTTGCAAAGGATGTCTCCCGTCTGGAATTTTTCTTCGGGCGTAGCGTTCCAGACAGAGGCAAAACCACTGTTCTCCTTGTCGGGAGTTCCGATCTTGGAGAGGAGATGTTCCTTTTCTATAAATGTGAAGAAACGGTGGAAATAGGCTTGTTCGAGAGGAGACGCTTTTTGTATGGACCCGAGCAGGCGGGACAGCTCCGGCCGGGTGTATTGTTCCCACAGGCGGCCTTTGGCCGCGGCGGTGTTCAGTTGTTCCGGATTCAGGGAGGAGAGTACCGCGGCAGCCTTGCCCTCCGCATAGCGGTATTCGGCACGTACCAGTTCGTTTCGCAGCCGCATGGCCTCACCCAGCAGGAGCGGTGCCGGTGTCTCGCGGATCAGGCCGTCGGCATAGCGTGAGTAGAGCAGATAGGGTGAAATCTCATTGTTGCGCAGTCCGAAAGCATAGTGAAGTACCGCCAGATAGAGCAGCATCTGCACGTAGTGCTGTTCCTTGTGTCCGTTTGTGCGGAAGTCCTTTTTTCCGGATTTCTGCTCCATGAGAACCCGCATGTTTTCCTGCAAAAGGTCCATACGTCCCTGCACACCCAGCATCTCGCAGATAAAGGAGGGTTCGAGCAGGATGCGGTCCGGATCAAGCGTCCGGTCTTCCCGGAACTGTTCCGCCACCATTTTCCGCAGGTTTTCCTGCTGCCGGCGCGCTTCGTGGTGGAAGTCGGGCGAGAGGTCGGGACAGGTGGCGATGTTCAAGGCATTGCTCTTGAAGAACTGCCGCACGCTGTCCGCATAGTCTGGCTGGTTCTCTCCGCCGTGTATTGCCTCGTCCAGCAACTGTCCGGAAAAGAGACCCAGCAGAATGGCGCTGCTGTTGGCTGCGGGCCGCAGTTTGTTCAGCAGGTGGGCGTGGTGTGTGCGGCCGTAGGTCTCGAAACAGCGCGCCACGCTGGTGATGTCCACCAGATAATCCGGCTCCAGAACAATCAGTTCCGGACGGACGATACCGTCTTCTGTGACAGGACGTATCAGGTTGAGCTGGGTATGGCGGTCCAGCAGGAAACGCAGGTAAACGAAAGAGCCAGTACTTCCTGGCGAGGTATAGTCTATTTTCAGTATATTAGCCTCGCCGGAGTCGGTGTGGGCGGTGATATAGTGTTCGTCCCAGTCGTCTGTTATTACCCGCAGGCAGTCCGGACGGTCGGGGAGGGGACGGGGCGTGTTTCCGTTTCCGGAGGGCAGTGTGTGCAGGCAGTCCGGGGCCGGACTGCCGTAGAGAAGGGCAAGAAATCCGGCCAGCGTTTTCAGATCGGCGAGGAATGTAGCGGATGAGAGGCCGGCATCCGTCAGGCCGATGTGCCGCCCTCTTGCCCTGAAGTCGTTGACCTGCCGGTAAATTTCCTGCCCGATGCCCATTTCCTTGCAGAGATAGTCCAGCTTGGCAAAAGGGCCCGAGAAGTGCAGGCGGCATGCGGTGGTACGTTCGTTGAGGGCCATGTGGAATATGCGGTAGGCCACCGCATATTTTTCGTGCAGTGACAGGTCCCCGCGTTCTTTCAGATCGGTCAGATCACGGAAGAATTCTTCGGCCCAGACGGAACTCATACCTCTTGCGTAGCCTGTTCCAGCCACCTGCGGTCTCCTTCGTCAGTCAAGAGTGGCAGGAGGTGCCGGCGCACCGTGTGGTGATAGTCGTTGAGCCATTCCTTTTCTCCCGGTGTCAGCATGTCGCGGTCCACGGGACGCAGGTCGATGGGGCAGAGCGTGAGCGGTTCGAAAGTGAGGAACCGGCCGTATTCCGTAGCTCCGGCCTCGCGTACCAGCAGTGTGTTTTCGATGCGTACGCCGAACCGTCCCCGGACGTAAATTCCCGGTTCGTCCGTCACGGTCATTCCGGCCTGCAACGGCAGGAGTGTGCAGGCACGTACATTCTTGCGAATCTGGTGCGGCCCTTCGTGAACACCGAGCCGGCTGCCTACGCCGTGACCCGTTCCGTGCCCGAAGTCGTAGCCTTCCTGCCACAGGCAATAGCGCGCCGCCGTGTCCAGTTGCAGACCTGTGGTCCCTTCGGGAAAGCGGCAGCGGCTCAGGGCGATGTGTCCTTTGAGGACAAGTGTGTAGACATGACGTTCCTCCTTGCTGACAGGGCCTAAGGCGATGGTGCGCGTGATGTCCGTGGTTCCGTCTTCATATTGTGCGCCGCTGTCCAGCAGGAGCAAGCCCTCCGGTTTCAGGGGAGCATCGCTTGCCTCGTCGGCTTCGTAGTGTACGATTGCTCCGTGCGGGCCGTAGCCGGCGATGGTAGGGAAGCTCAGTCCGCAGAAACGTTCCTGTTCCGCCCGCAAGGCCGTGAGCCTGGCATCGGCCGACATCTCACTCTCCCCGCCGCGGCCCACCGATTCGTCTAACCAGCGCAGGAAGCGCACCATGGCCACTCCGTCGCGTTCCATGGCACGGCGGAAACCTGCGGTCTCGGCCTCGTTCTTGATGGCGCGCAGTGCTGGTACAGGCGATTCGATGAGACTGTATTCCACTCTCTTCCGGTCGCAGAACTTCGTGACGTTACATCCCATAGTGGCCGGCATGTGTATTTCCCAGGCCATGTCTGCGGCATCTTCCAGTGCTTTGCCCCATCCGTCGTAGGGCAGGTGCCGGATGCCGGATGCCGCAAGGTGTCTTTTCACCTCGGCCGACAGCCGCGCCGGATCGCAGAAAAGGATGCCGCCCTCGCGTGTCACGGCCAGATAGGCGATGAAGAAAGGGTTGTAGGCGATGTCGGCGCCCCGTAGGTTGAGCGTCCAGGCTATTTCGGAAAGATCGTTCATGAGGAAGAGGTCCGGTTCCGTGTCGCCGTTTTTTTCGCACAGCGCGGTGCGTATGTCTTTCAGTTTGGCGGCAGCCGTTCGTCCGGCACAGGAGACCGGATGGATGGTGATCGGCGACGAAGGCAGTGCGGGACGGTCCGTCCACAGCGTGTTGAGCAGACGGTCGGGACATGCCTTGGCCTGTCTTTCCGGCAGCAGGGGACGGAAAAGGGATTCGTAGAGGTCCGCGGTCATCATCTCATCAAAAAAGCCGGTGACGGACCCTGCGTCCGTCTGTTGCAGCAGCCATTCGCTGATTGAGGGAGTGCCCTCTTCGCCTTCGCGCATCAGCATGAAGGGAGTGTCGGACAGCTGCTCTTCGGCTTGCAGAAAGTAGCGCGAGTCCGTCCACAGTGCGGCGGCCTTGCAGGTGACTACTGCCGTTCCGGCCGATCCGGTGAATCCTGTCAGCCATTCGCGGGCGGCCCACCGGGCCGGCAGATATTCGCTGTTATGCGGGTCGAGGGTAGGAATGACGAAGGCCGAGATCCCGGTCTCGGCCATCAGCCGGCGCAGGCGGTCGGTGCGTCGCGCTATCGTGGTCTGCTTGTCCATAATGATGTAGTATGTGTATAGGTGTTTTTCTTCCGGAGGGAGCGGATGTTGCCGGAGCAGCCGTTTCATCGGCCGTTTCCGAAGTCTTCGCGCCGGTGTTTCCACCGTTTGTGACTCCACAGCCACAGGTGGGGCTGCCGGCGTATCATGCGCTCCAGTTCCTCCATGTAGTATTCTGTCAGACGATAGTCCTCGAAGGTCCTGATGTCGTTGGTGACGAGGCGCAGGTGCAGGTGGTAATATCCGCGGCGGAGGCGGCGGACATCGGCGAAATAGATGGCGGCATCCATTTTCTTCCCGATGCGTTCCGTTCCGGTGAAGACCGGAGTCTCGCGGTGGAAGAAGGGCACCCAGTCGTGGATGCTGTTGCCGTTGGGCGACTGGTCCGAAATGAAGCCCACCACGCTGCGCTGTCCTTCCTTCTTCATGTGGACTATACGCCGCAGGGTGTCGTATTTCGAGATGTTTTCCGCGCCGAACCGTGTGCGCATCTGCATGAAGATGCGGTCGAACAGAGGGCTTTTCAGCGGTCGGTAGATTTGGGCGAAATGTATGTCCGGACGGCTGCGCCACAATGGCATGGACGAGATCCATTCCCAGTTGCAGTAGTGGCCCAGATAGATGAATGCAAACGGGTGGTTCTCTAAGGACCGTTCTATTTCTTCCGTGCCCTCGATGACCATGCGGCGTTTCATCTCGTCCGGCGAGATGGTGATGAGCTTTATCGTTTCGACGGTATAGTCGCAGAAGAAACGGTAGAAGCGCCGTTCCATCCGTCGCCTTTCCCGGAGGCTCCATTCGGGAAAGGCATGGTCGATGTTGTCGCGAACGACGGCGCGGCGGTAGCGCACGGCGTAGTACACTACCGGAAAGCAGGCATCGGAGAGGATATAAAGCAGGCGCAGAGGCAGCCGTGACAGGAGCCTCAGGGCGTGCTCGGCTATATTTTCCGCAATTTTTTTCATGTTGTTGCAAAGGTAGCAAATAAAAATGAGAAACGGAGTAAGAAGAGCATTGTCATTTCCGGAAGTGGTATGTCGCGCAGCCCGAGCGCAGGTACGGCGGGAAGCCCCCTCTTTATACAAAAAGTGTGCCAAACTGAATGGTCCCGAAAATCGCACGATTGTGATTTGGACTTTTTAATAGTTAGGCATAAAGTTTAACATCGGGGTTCTTTGGAAAAACTCCGGGAAGGGACCTTTTTTTCACAACATAGTATAATCGGCAAAACGAAAAGTGCAATTTTGAAAAACGAAAAGTACATTTTTCGGTGTTTTCCGGCCTTTTCGGACGCGGCTGTTTGACCGCCGTTCAATCACCGCTCAAACGCTGTTTAATCGGTT